>SMEK01000958.1_pt1 | contig 10725 bp, 8 predicted proteins | sample 2456371 | NCBI WGS metagenome assembly SMEK01 (sample SAMN10132590, study PRJNA489261) | soil metagenome | isolation source: day1 antibiotic-loamy sand soil ammended with composted manure from dairy... | place: USA | collected 2015-04-01
GCGGTGCTCAGAGGGATTTTGAGATTTGGCCAAAGCTTGCAGTCCAGTAAAGTCCCTATCGTTAGACGGCCCCCAATTCCAATAACGCCAAGCTGTAGTGGAGGTAAGGGTACCTTTCCCGATCTCAATATCTGCATTCAAAGAAACACCCCCTAGTTCGTTGAGGGAACGCCATGGTGTATCATGATCGATCAGGCGGTCAAAAGGGTCTCTGCTGGGGAGGTCATAATTTAGGTCGGCAATGATATTTTCAAACTGTCGGTAATCTGGTCTCAATGTGGGTGCTACACCTGCCACAACCTGTGCGTAACCATTCGGATATTGTAGTGAATTGTCTCCTGCTAGGATGATCTTCACTTTATCAGAAGGCGAGAAAAGCAGCTGCCCCTTATAACCCAAATTATTAATGTCATTCACATATTCGTCTTTAGCTACATTGTATAGGGTTCCGTCACGCTGCGTCCCAGAAAAGGAGAAGCGTCCAGCCAGTTTATCCTTGATAATAGGTCCAGTTACAGAAGCTTTGGCTTGAATATATCCGAAATTGCCATAACTCAGCTCAAATGCACCACTTGGGGTAAAACTGGGTTTACGAGTGGTAATGTTGAAAGCTCCTGCAGTAGTGTTCTTGCCAAACAGGGTGCCTTGTGGCCCTCGTAAGACCTCTATCTGTTCGATATCGATGAAATCCAGTGTGGTAGCTGCAGGACGAGCATAATAAACGCCATCTACATAGAAACCAACTCCCGGGTCTAGTCCATCGTTTGTAAGCCCGTAAGGAGAACCTAACCCCCGGATGTTGATGCCAGTATTGCGTGGGTTAGAGGAGTAGAGCTGCACAGACGGAACAAGTTCTTTCAAGCGGTTTACGTTGAAAGCACCTGCTTCCTCCAGCCGCGCACCTCCTACAATTGATATGGGAATAGGAACTTCTTGAGCAGTTTCATTTCTCCTCCTAGCCGTAACAGTCACTTCGGACAGAAGGTTATCAAGCTTCAAACTAATTAATAATGGCTCATCGTAGATTTCATACACCTCGATTTCCTGTGTCCTACTTCCTACACCCTTGATAATAAGAGTGATGGGCAACGACTGTTCAGGGATAAGAGTAAAACTACCGGTTACATCGGCCACTGCAAAGTTTTTTGTACCTTTTTCCTGAACGGTAGCCCCGATAAGCGGTTCACCTTGTGCATCCAATACAATACCGGATATCTGCGCCCTTACATAAGGTCCGGTAAATAGCAGAATTAAGATCATTAGTATTTGCTTTTTCATAATTAATATAGTCTATAGAATTTATATAGTAATAGAGGCCATGGGCGGAATCGAACCGCCGAATAAGAGTTTTGCAGACTCCTGCCTTCCCACTTGGCTACATGGCCACTCTTACTAAGTAAATGTTATATAGTTATTTTGTAACGAGTTGACCTAGTAAAGCCTTATCTTTTTCAATAATTTTGATGTCGGCTTTCAAATAGCCATATTGCTTCAAAGACTCTTGTCCTTTTTCGAGTATCCACTGTAAAAACTGCACACTTTCAGGTTTTGGGTTCTCTTTCACAATGGAAACCTGTATATCAACCACGGGTACATTTTTGGATTTTGAATCTTCCAAATTTTTCAAAACAGTATTGAGGTCATCATAAAACCGCTCGTTTTCGGATACCTTTCCATTATCATCAAAATCTACTGGGATTACTTTTAGATTCTCCTGAGGCTTTCCTGTTTCAGGAGAATATATCAATGCCAGAGGAGCATATGTTATCCCTTGAGGATCTCGAAGTACTGACATAATAAGATGAATATCTGTACCAGCGATGGCTCTTCCATGGATATCTTGCTGGCTATATCCAAAATTAGCCGCAAAAGCTGTTGGGGAAGGAGCCTTCTGAACTCTTGTATACACATTAAACGGTATCTTGAGCGTTACTTTTTCTTGCCCGATAGGATCGTAAAAAAATGCCTGTTTGAGCTCATCCCGGCTCAGTCCTTTTTCACCGTATGTTTCTGCAAAAAGGGACTGAGCATTAGCCACAGGAACAATAGCATATTTTGCAATTGAAATGTATTCCCTGTTCTTATCAATTTCTGATTTATCGAGCTTATGTCCATGGATGGTAATATCCGCTGTGGAATATTCGGCCGAGCCTTTATTTTCTATTCGGAAATTGGCATCTGGATGTAATTTCTGATATTCAGCTATCCAATGTTCGAAAAGGCTGGTAGTAAATCTGGCGCCGCTCACCACAATTTCATTTCCACTAGATTGCCCTAGTGCCGGAATTGAAAGTATACTTATGGCCACTATAATCTGAGCCGTTTTATTGATAAATCGTTTCATAATCTATGTGTTTTTAATATGTTGGTTTAATTGAGGAATTACTAAAATTTATGCATGAACGACAGATCGATAACCTCTTGTCGTCTGCCACTTTCAAGGAGAGAATGAGATACCGCACCTCATTTTATTACTCTCAGCATTTTCATTGTGCGATGTATTTACACTGCTACATGAGTTGGTAAACATGAAATTGATGGTTATAAATTGAAAAATAAATAAGAGATAATCCGATACACGGAAAAAATCAGACGCTAGCTACAATGACTGGCGTCAGCAGCAGCAACAACAATTATTTTGGTGGAATACAACTTGATTGTCCATTATCCTACGTTTATAGGCCTTTTGATAACATGCCTGCCTATTTCTAAAATATCCACTTGGCTCTACCAAATGTTGAGACAAAGGTAAAACAAAATCCTTTTAATGCAAATAGTCTATAGAAATAATAGAGTATTGAGAAATATTTTTTAAAAACCTTAAAAAAACAAAGCGCTATCATTAGTGTAACCCAATGAGGTTCAAGGAGGAGGCGCCATATTCTAACAATTTGAAATGAATAAATTTGGACGGATAAAGACTTTACTTACTCGTTTTAGTTAAAAATAGTCGACCATTATCATCATATTTCAGAATGCGGTTGTCTAACATGAGCCTGACCGCTGCCCCCATGTCCTCTCGCTCTGCTTTAGATTGATTCCTCAACAGGTCTTCTAGAGACAATGGACCGTCCTTCAGGCTTGCCTCTATACGCTCAAAAAGTATTTTATTTGCAGTTATTAGCTTGTTTTCCCTCCGCTTTTCAAGACACACATCGCAGACCTTACAGTCATCATAATTTACTTCACCAAAATATTCTGTTAAGAACCTGGTGCGACAAAGGGATTTGTTTTCTAGATACGCTACTACCCTTTCCAGTTTCAGCTTTTCTGTCCTGTATCGTCCTTCTATTTTTGATTTGTCTATTGGAAGTGCATTGGCATCAAAACGCGGCATTGTAAAAACCAGTTGTGGCTGATCCTTTTGCTTATCGTAGATGACCACGTCCATCTGGTGCAGCCGCTCTAGCTTCTTCACGATTTCATACTTAGGAACCTGCAGCATTTCTGCAAGCCGCTGCTCTTTTATGGCCATGAAACCTGATAGGATGTCGCCCCCATAAGCCCTCAAGATAGCCTTGATGAGAGGATCAAAAGGCTCATGGGCAATTCGAAAGGCATAGAGCGCTTTATTATCCAGCTTAACATAGAGCTTCGATGGGTTATAAAAACTATCGTTGACCTGTATGAACCCAAGTTCCTCCAGCTTCTTAATGGCATAAAAGGCATCTAAGGGCTTAATCTGATAGGCATTGGCAAAGTCCTCTAAAACAAAATCAAAGCTGACAAACTGACCACTTCCAACAGCTATTTTATAATAATTGGCGAGCGATTGATAAACTTTCTTTAAACCCTCCCTATTAGGATGGGACTGCTCGAGCTGCCGCTTCAAGGTTTCGATATCCGACTGATGATAAAGCATAACAGCATAAGCCTTTGCTTCGTCACGGCCAGCCCTTCCCGCTTCCTGATAGTAGGCTTCTAAATTTTGAGGAAGATCGTGGTGAATTACCAGCCTCACATCAGGCTTGTCAATGCCCATACCGAATGCATTTGTCGCCACCATTATCCTGACTTTTCCTTTTATCCATGCTTCTTGCGCCTTGTCCCTTTCTTCTACATTCAAGCCAGCATGGTACCAGGCCGCAGAGAGCCTATGTTGATTCAAGACTTGGGCCAACTGTTGTGCACCCTTTCTTCTATTGACATATACAATGGCTGAACCCGGCACTTTTCGTAATATCTCTATCAACCTATTTTCCTTATCCTCTTCCTCAAATACCGAATAGGACAGGTTGTTCCGCACAAAGCTTTTCTGAAAAACAGCAGGGGTAGAAAGACCCAACTTATCAATAATGTCCTGCTTAACGTCCAAAGTAGCGGTCGCTGTAAGGGCAATACAGGGCACATTAGGCAGCAGCTCTCTCAGGCTGAATATCTCCAAATATGCAGGCCGAAAGTCATAGCCCCATTGAGAGACACAGTGCGCCTCGTCAACGGCAATTAAATTCACCTTCATTTGACACACCCTTTCCCTGAAGATTTCTGTCTTTATTCTTTCTGGTGAAATGTATAGCAACTTCACATTTCCGTAGATGCAATTGTCTAAGGTAATGTCGATTTCCCTGCTATTCATGCCTGAGAAAATCATGGCTGCCCTAATGCCCTTTGCCTGGAGCCCCTCTACCTGATCTTTCATGAGGGCAATAAGAGGTGAAACTACGATACAGATGCCTTCTTTCACCAATGCAGGCACCTGAAAACATATTGACTTTCCCCCTCCGGTGGGCATCAGTGCCAATACATCCTTTCCTTCTACTACAGCTTCAACTATATCCTCTTGAACGGGGCGAAATGAAGAAAACCCCCAGTAATCATACAATACATCTTTCGGTGAACGCATATCGGCTTACTTTTATATGTATTGTTTAACTTCCGACTACCAAACTAATGGTTTCTTTTCAAGAAAAGCAGTTATCCCTCGCTGAAAGTCTTCTGTGCTTCTCGCTTCAGCATTTTTCTTTACAGCATAATCAAGTGCATCATCTAAGTTCATTCCGTGCATATTGGCCATCATCTCTTTAGTATTCTTGATCGATTGGGCAGAATTCTCATTGCATATGTTCAACGCAAAACTACGAACTTCATTCTCCAGCACCTTGGCATCCACTACCTTATTAACTAGACCAATTTCCATTGCCCGGTCTGCATCTATCCACTCCCCGCTGAGCAAAAGCTCTTTTGTTCTCCCCTCTCCTATCCTGAGCAACAGAAATTTCATGACAATAGCGGGAATAAAACCAATCTTCACCTCGGTATAACCAAATCCTGCCTCAGGAACAGTATATACAAAATCACAGACTGATACCAGGCCACATCCTCCAGCAATGGCATGGCCATGCACCTGTGCGATCACCAGTTTGGGATGTCTATAAATCTGAAGTAACAGCGACTTCAAGTTATCTGAATCCTTTAGGTTGTCCCTAAAAGTGTTTTGTTGCAATTGCCTCAAGTATTCCAAATCGGCCCCAGCACAAAAGACTTTTCCTGTTGCTTTCAACACAATTACCTTGGCTTCGGTATCTGTTTCCGCTCTTGCGAAAGCTCCGCGAAGCCCTCTCACAACAGCCTCATTCAGAGCATTTCTCTTTTCAGGCCTGTTCAGCGTAATCGTCGCGATCCGGTTTTCAACTTTATATTCTATCATTTTAGTCTGTCTAGATCTCAAGCACTATACATATGTTGACTAATGCTCATCAATATTAAGGATAAAGGCACCCGTAGTCAAAGGATGAAAAACCTGGATATTCTCTTTCTCTGCCACCTGATATAGCCTTTCTGCTGTCCAATATTTATAAGTATTGCCAATGACTAAATATTTATAATAAAGGTTTCCTGGAATGTCTTCCTTTATCTTAACAGCCTCATGTTCTAAAATTAACACATCTACATCAATTTTATTCTCAAAATCCCAATTATAGTCTCCCACTTGATCTAAGACCATTATTTTGTAACCATTCCATACCCATATGGTACCAAAAGGAAAGTTCAACCGGGGTATAGAAGAGCTAGCTTTAGCGATTTGGTCATAGGTTATGTTCCTTCCATTCCTAAGAAGCCCTGGCTGAATCGAATACTTAAAACTCTGCTCATCGATCCGGTCACCTCCAGTATTTACCATATCAAAGAACCCTCCCTGGGAGAAACTAATGGTTCCACGGTGTCCAATACTGTAATAGGTGATGACCCTATCTTGCGCCTTCCATAATCTTTGCAAGGTGCTGGATTGAAACATTACGCATAACACCATGATGAGAATCATCCCATGAAGACGCCTATAATAGACAAGCACTATAACCGCCAATAACAATATCATCAAAATAAAAGTCTGCCACCCCGAGACATACAGACCAGACAAGCGACTTAAAGGAAGGTAACTGATCCAGAAAACAAAATGATTGAGATAACTCACGATAAAATTCAGAAGATTTCCTACCATCGTTGCCAAAGAAGGGATAAAACTTGACGCTAGCAGGGTCAGCCCCATGGATAGCATGACAAAAGCCGCGGGCACTAGCACAATATTGGCCAGCAAGAAATACAGAGGGAACTGATTGAAATAATATGTGGTGAGCGGAAAAACAGCCAATTGTGCGGACAAAGAAACGCACATCAACTTCCATATTTCATCAGCAATCCGCGACTGAAAATATACTAAAGGGTAAAACTTAGGATATAAGAAAACGATCCCAAGTACCGCTAGATAAGATAATTGGAAGCCTACAGACTGCAAGTAGAAAGGGTTTATCAGCAATAAAAAGAATGCGGATGCAGCGATGGTATTGTATATATTTGTCTCTCTTCCCCAGGCTTTGGCCACAACAATAAAAGAAAACATCGTCGCCGCACGCATTACCGAAGGAGACAAGCCCGTGATGAAAGCAAATGCCCAGAGTACCACAAGACAGATGGTGGCAAAAACTATCATTTTACGCCTTAGCCAACGCAGGCACAAAAGAAGCACGGAGTAAATTATTCCCACATGCAATCCCGACACTGCCAATATATGGATGACTCCCGCTGTAGCGTAAGCCTCTTGCAAAGAATCATCAAGTCCTGTTTTCAGCCCAAGCACCAGTGCCAACAATATGCCCTCCGCCTGTGAGTCATCTATATATTTTCGGATAACTTTAGCGCAAGTGGCCTGCGCAAATAGAGCATAGTCGATTAGATTCCTTTGCGGCTTTTTCCCATATACAACCCATTCATCACTCATCACAAAGTCAGCCATGAAAATATTCTGTCCTTCCAAATAAGCTCTATAGTCGAAAACTCCAGGATTCATACTTGGCTTTATGGGATAAGCAAAGCCATGGACTATGATCAAGTCGCCGCGTGTTGGCATAGGTTTATCGGAACTCTTACTGCTATTTAACTTCACTTTGCCAGATATCGGCTGCCATTTCCCATCTATATTGACCTGAGTCACCATCACGGTGGTATTGAACCGGTTTTCATTCTCCCTAGGCAGCTCCACGATTTCGCCCGCATAAAAGGATACTTGTTCATCGATATGGGTAATATGGTCCGGCCAATTTTTCTCCGTGGAGAAATATGCTCTGAGGTAACCGCCCAAAAAAAGCGAGATAAATGCGAGAATCCCTAATGATGGAGCAGAAACAAGGTGGTTCTTAGGACGAGCCAAGAGATATCCTGCCGCATAAGCCAAGAGAGCGACAACGAACAGTGTATATACAATTGCAACATCAATAGCGTAGAAGGAGTGGGCTAAGATGCCCAGACTAAAGAATAGCAGAAAACGGATAAAAGGATATGGAATCCAAATAAACATAGCTGGCACGGTATCGACTTAAAAATAGAATGTTCTGGCATGATTTGCAAAGTTTTAGGGGCATCAAACTTCTGCCGTTACCATAAAGACAATCGCTGGTTTGATTAAGTATTTTTATATTTATCAGCAACTTTTGGATTTTCTCCATTATTTTTGATAGGAATATATTTAACACCCTTTGGCTATGAAAACCACTACATTCTCTTTAAGCAATATTCTCCTGATCATGGTATGCATCTTATTTTTTCAATGTGAAGGAAAAGTAAAGAAAGAAGATCTCCTCAAAAAAAGAGACAAGGTGCAAAAAAACATCGCTGCGGCAAAAGAGGACATTCAGGAAGCTTATAAGCTAAAGGAGAAATACATCAGCCAACAAAAAGAGGAAATGATAAGCATTCTGGAGGATAGACAGCTTAAAATTGAAAGCGAAATTGCCAAGCTTCGTGACATGCTCGAAAACTCACAAAGTATAGCTGACCAAGAGATCAACCAAGCCATAGGGAAATACCAAGAACAAAGAAAAAAAATCCAGGCTAGGATCGAGATCATTAGAAATGCTACCGATAAACGTTGGATGGAGTCTGGAAAAACAGTCGATCAACAATTAGAAGCTTTTCAAAAATCAATGGAGAGCTTCATGAAAGAAATCGATGATCTCGAAGCGATCAAAGCGGACTCAGTACTATGAGCTATGTCAGACGTAATACTTTCAGCCAAAGTGGCAAAAGGCAGTAAGCAAAACCGGTTGGACTAATTACTTCTGACTATCACTGTGGTCAAGAAGTTAGAGCTTCGAAGGTTAGTAATACAAAATTAATCCACGCATCGGGATAGGCATAACGCCTCAGATACTATAAAAGCAAATCAAAGCATTCTACTCATTCTATTGGACTGTCTGTATTGTTTTGAACGGCAATATCTTCTAAAATACTTTCTAAAAGCATCGAGCCTATGCCTTTCCCCCGTGCATCTTTCAGTATTGCAAACCGTTCCAACTTAATGCCGTTCTCAGTCCTGCGCCATCGTGCTGTTCCAAAAGCATTTCCTGCGTTGTCTATCGCTAAAAAGTGCGTAGCGGTGTTATCAAATTCATCATACTCTTCTTCTTTGGGAACATGCTGCTCTTTTACAAAAACTTCTTCGCGAATTTGTAGCGCTTTTTTCATTTGAGATGGCTGTTCGATTTTTATAATGCCTATCATGTGGGTAAAGACTATTTAGAGGAATGTGAGCTTTCAATTTCTGATTTTTTTATATCATCCAATTCCAGCAACACCTTGTGGGAGATATCTTTTACATCTTCTACCAATGAGGGCACCTTGTCCAAGTTTATCCCTTCTTTACAATAAGATTCCAAATTGCGCACAGGACCTTCCATATCCTTGATTCTCAATATACCAACACTTGAAAGCAATTTATGTGCTTCGGCACCGATTTTTCCCCAATCTTCTTCAAGCAATGCACTGTCCATTTTCTTCATTGTTTCAGCCATATTGACGGAGAACTTTTCAATGGTCATGAGGATCACTTCATGATTGTTTTTTGTAATACCTTGTAAGTAGGACAAGTCGGTGTACATTATAATTAGGTTAAAAAGTAAAGAAGAAGAAACACTTGGGTTATCTAAAACCTGATTGGTTAACGACATTCCCTATCACAAAGTTTAAATTTTTCGGGCGGAGGAATTTTAGAATTTTGCCCTATATTACACAACCCATGCATCTTCCTCGCTCACTATCAAGCACATTAGCTATCAATTCTAGCTGAATTTTTTTTATGGGGAACGAAATTATTTTCTTATTTTTCTATGACCGCGTGCTTTTCCCTTTTATGTTGGCGTCCTAAAACCTAGGACAAGGTATTCTCCTGATATTTTTGGGAGGCTTGCGAGGGTCGGCAAGCGAAAATTCGTAAGATATAGAGACTTCATGCGCCCCTCCTGAATCGATTCCAAGTTTTGATATAGTATAATCAAAGCTATAGCCAATATTCAAGTTGTTTTGGCTGAATCCAATCAAAAATATAGCGGACTCATTATTATTGATACCTTCGAGTGGCTTAAAGGGCAGGCCACGGTACCATACCCCAACTACCAAAGGCTCATGGGTATAGTACAGTCCTGCATCCAACTGGTCAAAATCGCCTTGACTCTTATATAGCACACTAGGTGTTAGGCTCCTTTCTCTTACTGTTAACTTGTACCCTCGCTTGGAAGTAACCGGCTTGAGCTTAAACTTATATCCGGCATGCGCCGAAAGCTTTCTAGGAAGCTTGCTCTGTCCTTCCTCATAAAATGCTTGATCAGGTTCAGTAAGGTGGTGAGCTGCCAAACCTATCCAAAAATTACTAGAGTAGAGCAGTCCCCCCAAACCTATATCGGCATAATGCACCATATCGGTACCGCCCAACTCACCAGTAGGTGGGAGACCATTGCCGGGATTGAGGCTAGTGGGATCATATTGATCCCCAAAAACAAATCTGGTATAATCAATGTCCCGAAGTACATACCCTACTTCAATTCCAGGCCGTAAGGTAAGCTCTTCTGTCAATGGTACCTGGTAAGCATATTGCAATGCCACACTATTGGACCGTAACCTTCCATGCCCTTGCCTATCGCCCATCACCAGCAAGCCCACGCCACTGTTATAGTCATCGAAAAAATAATCTACGTATGCCGACATGGTAACAAAAGTGGCGTTATCTATAGCAGGCCATTGATTTCTATAGTTTGCCCCTACCCTGCCCTGCTGCGTAGATCCAGCGAAACCAGGGTTTAGGTACAAAGGAGCAGAGTAGAATTGGGAGAATTGAGGATCCTGAGCTTTCAACGAAGAAGTTCCTGCAAAAAAGCCTATCCATAAGATGGCGACCAACAAAGCTGCGCTGATTGTCTTGAGCTTCACAAAAAAAAATTTATAAGTGTATAAATATTA
>SMEK01001324.1_pt1 | contig 10708 bp, 12 predicted proteins | sample 2456371 | NCBI WGS metagenome assembly SMEK01 (sample SAMN10132590, study PRJNA489261) | soil metagenome | isolation source: day1 antibiotic-loamy sand soil ammended with composted manure from dairy... | place: USA | collected 2015-04-01
ATGGATATAATCATTAGAGCTACAGAAAAGTCTATGGATGAAGATGGCATCATTGTTTCAATCATTTGAATCAAATATTTAGTACCCCCTTGGTATTATGTGATATTATCTAAATAACACGGTGTGCTAAATAAATAATAACACACTGTATTAAAAAGAGGAAGTGATTTTTTCTGTGCCAAAAATTGTGAATCACGATCAAAAGAGGAAAGTAATTGCTGAAGCTGCATGGAAAATTATTGAGAGTGATGGAATTGAAAAAGCATCTATACGAAGAGTAGCCGCTGAGGCTGGGATGTCTCCTGGAGCTTTGCGACATTATTTTTCAACAAAAGATGAAATGTTAATTTTTATAATGGATTATTTTTTCGATATTGGGAAAAAACGTTCAGATGATAAAGAATGGTCAAAAGATCCATTACAGGCAGTTGAGGAAATATTACTAGAACTTGTACCAATCGATGAAGAAAAGAAAATTGAAGCGAGTGTTTGGTGGATTTTTGCACTTCGTTCCCTTACGAGTGAAGTATTAAAGGAGAAAAAAGAAGAATTGACGAATGGTACATATGAATTAGCAAATTCACTTTTGGAAATCTTAGCTCTCAAGGGGATACTCTTGGATTCAGTCGATTTAGAGTTAGAAAAAAGTCGCTTAGCAGCCTTTATTGAAGGATTATCCGCTCATGCTTTACTAAGACCTGATGTTTACACCCCAGAAAAGGTGAAGGAGGTTATCCGTTATCATTTAGAAACACTTTGTGATAAGGGAAATATAAAATGAATTACTTAAAAAGGTGGCAGTATTCTATTAGAATGCTGCTTTTTATTGTTTTTAAAGTGATGTGAATGGTGGAGAAGTCTTGATAGTGATTTTCTATGTGCAGAACTAATGTTGAAAACGTTGCAGGGGTGTTGATAGGGAACTTCTACGCTCAGAACTAATGGTGGCAACGCTGAAGAAGTGTTGATAGAGATCTTCTACGCGCAGAATAAATGTTGAAAACGCTGAAGAAGTGTTGATAGAGCGCTTCTACGCGCAGAAATAGTGGTGAAAATGCTGAAGAAGTGTTGATAGAGCGCTTCTATGTGCAGAACTAATGTTGAAAATGCGGAAGAATTGTTGATAGAGAGCCTCTATGTGCAGAAACTAATGGTGAAAACGCTGAAGAAGTGTTGATAGAGCGCTTCTACGCGCAGAACTAATGTTGAAAATGCGGAAGAAGTGTTGATAGAGCGCTTCTACGCGCAGAAATAGTGGTGAAAATGCTGAAGAAGTGCTGATAGAGAGCTTCTATATGCAGAACTAATGTTGAAAATGCGAAAGAAGTGTTGATAGGAATTTTCTATGTGCAGAACTAAATGTGAAAATGATGAAGAAGTGTAGATAGAGATCTTCTACGTGCAGAACTAATGATGAAAACGAAGATCTCAAATATAACTTGAATTAAAGAGTGACGACTGCATTTGGCCGATACTTTTTTAAAATAATAAAATAGAGGGGTCGGGCTTATATAAAATTATATAAAGAGTATTTCAAAATTATGTTAAATAATATTTATACTGATTTTTTCAGAGTTATAGGTGGATTATGCTTATGTCAGAGATAAAACAAAATATAAGTAAAGTCGATTTTTTTGAGCCAGCAAAAAACGGAGACTTACAAATCTTATCGTAAAGGATTTGATAAATAAACTCGATATTAGACGGATTTAAACCGTGGGACTTTTCATTAGAAAATAGTATTGTTGACAAGTTTGTATATTTAATTGGAAATGGATTTGTTAACAATGAATTTGCTAGTAATTTAAGTGGTTTATGGACTTTAGTTATTATTGCTGATACTTTATACACATTGTCATATGTTATTTTTCCGAAAAAGAACAAATAAGTATAGTTTTTAATATGCTGTACCGTAGACAAAGTTCGAATCCCCTAAGATGTTACTAGGAAAATAGGGTTCCGATAGAAAATTGAAAAACACGCCCGAACGCAGATAAATCAAGCGATTGTGCGTGTTTTTGTTTTTTTGGTAAAAATTGTAGAAAAGAGCATATTTTTATGCTTTTTTACACATAGAATTTATCGAAATAATATGCAAAAAACTCTCCAAATTATTCTATCTTTATTTCTTGAGATGTACATAATGTATTTTTAATAGTTTGTTGTGTCATTCTAATTTTTATCCTGCAGGTGGTGTAGGGGCGGCAGTAGTTGTATTGGTTCTAGCACCTAGCTCCTGATCCAATAATAAAATAGCGGAAGGATTATTCTCGGCCAGTTTAAGTCGGTCAACAATCGTTTTGGCTTGCGCTTCTTCGTCAATTTGTTCTCTTAAAAAGTCTTGTATAATTACAGTGGCTTGAGGATCTACTTGATTAACGTAGTTAAAAGCCTGCCGGTAAGAATTTGTAACAAATTGCTCATGTGCTAACACCTTTTGAAAGGTTTCTAATGGTGTCCCGAAATCATTAGGCTGTGCAGGAAGGTTCATGAGTTGTACAGTGCCATCACGATTTACAACAAAATCAATTAATTTAAGCATATGGGTTCTTTCTTCTTCGGATTGTAAGCGAAGCCAGTGGGCCATACCTGTTAAGTTCAGTCTCCCCATATAGGCAGACATAGCAAGATACAATGTTGTAGATAAATGTTCCACTTGAATTAAATTATTGAATAGCTTTTGAAGTTCCTCGTTCATGCTCTTCACTCCAATTATGTTCTATTTTGCTTTTTATTTACATCTTTTAAATAAAATAGATAAAAGTTACTCGGATTACACTATTTAGGCGAATTCATTACCAGGAGATGTAGGAATATCATTTCAAAAACTGGGGCTATACCCACCCATCTTCAGCAATATTACATATCTTAATAAAGAAAACATTCGTCTCCATTGAAATCGGTTCTGGTCTTGATGAGCTGAAAGGTAAAGTTTGGAGAATTGGTTTAATGGGTCACTCTTGCAATCCCAAAAATGTCATCACTGTCTTAAGTGCCCTTGAGCAAATTTTAGTTAACGAAGGCGCTAAAGTTGAAACAGGTGTAGCGGTAAAAGCTGCGATGGATTATATGTATAAAGAGAATGTATTAGTTGGTTAATTTTTAAAAATAGTAAACTAACAAATTATGAAAAGGTTTCATTTATCAAATTAGATTTTATGATAAATGGGACCTTTTTTATTTAAAATATAATAAGAATCTGTAAGCAGGAAAATAGTATTTTTATATTGAAGACTTAATAGTAAAAAGTAGACATAAAGCGGGTAATTTTGTGGAATCTAAGCTAATCATTATACGCGGTAATTCAGGAAGTGGGAAAACAACGACAGTAAAAAGACTTCAAAACCATTATGGTCATGGAACACTTTATATATTATAGTAAGATAGTTGTATACTAAAAAGGAAAAGTGTTTGTTTTTTTAAAAAAATTATTAGGTGGTCAATCAAGTGAGGATTAACCACCTTTTTTGAACGTTCAAACTTTAATTACTCACCATAATTTTCCCATGGAACTTTCGATTCCGCGGTCCATCAAATTCACAAAAATATACGCCTTGCCACGTACCAAGCACGAGTCTGCCATTGGAAATGACTAATGTTTGCGCATGTCCAACTGTGCTTGTTTTTAGATGGGCTGCCGTATTTCCTTCCATATGTCGATCTTCCGGGTGATTCCACGGATAAACTTCCGCAAGACGGCGGAGAAAATCGGTTTTCACATCAGGATCGGCATTTTCATTCACCGTAATTCCTGCCGTTGTATGTAGTGAAGACACAACCAGAATCCCGTCTTTTACACCTACTTCTTGAATCCAATTCTCAAGCTCGTGCGTAATTTCAATCATCTCATCATGCTTATTAGTGCGTAAGTGAAAAATCTTTTCCATCGTTAACCTCCGTTCTAAGTAAGTACATATTTCAATCTATAAACCATTTTATATAATTTTTGCTCTATATTACAGGATAAAAAACGAACATAAGTAATCTAGCGATTTTATTTTTTTATAAAAATTATGCTATTCAAAAGGTTGGCGAATGTTTATACTAATTTTGAAAGGGTTTTACAGAAATTGGAAAATAAGGGGAGAAAAAAGAATGAGCAAAAAAGAGATGCTTGTGTATCGTTTTGAAAGAGTCGTCAACGCACCGATTGATGTGGTGTTTGAATACGTTGACAATGATGAAAAAGTAAAATTATGGAATACGATGATAGTGGAAAATATTTATGAATCTGAGGAAGATGCCCGCATGGGAAAACCGGGAACAAAATTTAAATCGGTCCAAAAATTTGATAATAAAACGTTTACGGTCGATTGTGTTATGACTGAATATGATCCGCCATATAAAATAGTCCTGCATTCTGAGTCTAAAGAAGGCATCAGTATTAGCCGGTATTTTTTATCAAGAGAATATAACAGTACGAGATTAGTCGTTGAAGCATCCTTAATACCACGTAACTTTTTATATAAGTTCACAGCAAAAATTTTTGGAAAAGCAGCGGGGTTTGTATTTAACGAGCAATTTGAGAACTTAGTGAGATTGATCGAAGAAGAGTTAGATGAAGCGTATTAGCCAATAATATACAATTGAGTAGGTTATAAGTACTCGTGTCTTTACTATTGAAAGAGGCGATTTAATGAAATTATTATTCGTGATGATTGGCGGATTTTTTGGAGCAATATGCAGATTTGCTTTAAGTGAATGGATACATACAAACAACGAATTCCCTTTAGCCACTTTATTAATTAACGTAAGTGGATGTTTTCTGCTTGGTTGGTTTTTAACATTTGTTAGCCAATTGAGAAAAATCCGGCCAGAATTTACACTACTTGTTGGTACTGGATTTATCGGATCTTTTACAACTTTTTCAACGTTTTCAATGGAAACACTGTCTTTAATTCAGAGTGGTTTTATTTTTATGGCGTTTTTTTACGTTTTGACCTCAACAGTTCTCGGAATTCTTTTAGCCTATGCAGGTTACCATTTCGCAATTGCAAAAAGAGAGAAGTGACTTAAATGATTTGGCTCATCGGAATAGGCGGTGCTTTAGGGGCAGCGACAAGATTTTTAATAGGAAACATCTTAAATAAGAGAACTTTTCCCTTTGGAACTTGGCTAATAAATAGTTTCGGTTCATTTTTACTTGGATTACTCACACAATTTTATATTTCAAACGAGATCAGCGACGGTTTATTTTATCTTGGAGGGATAGGATTCTGCGGCGCTTTTACAACATTCTCAACCTTTGGGTATGAAACGATAACGCTGATGCAATTCAATAAAAAGAAATTAGCCCTTTTTTATGTCGTTTCCTCAATCGTGTTAGGCGTGATTTTTGCGATGGTTGGTTTTTACATATAAAAAGGCAGAACACACGATAGATATGTTCTGCCGTGGAGCTACTGTCATTTATATATACGAAATTAACATGCCTCCAAGAGCGCCTGTTACGACGATAATCCAAGGTGGTAATTTCCAGTGTACTAACATACTAAAGAGAAGTGCAGCTAGAGCAAAATCTTTTGCTGTGTGGATCGAACTTGTCCAAATCGGATTATAGAGTGCCGAAATTAAGATTCCTACAACTGATGCATTGATTCCAAGTAATGCCCCTTTTATTTTCGGATTACTCCGTAGCGCATCCCAAAATGGTAATGTACCTAAAATAAGTAGGAACGCAGGTAAAAAGATTGCAAATGTAGCAAATAATCCACCTTGCCAGCCGTTAATCACAGCACCAATGTACGCCGCGAATGTAAATAGTGGGCCAGGAACAGCTTGAGCCGCACCGTAACCTGCAAGAAATTGTTGTTCCGTTAACCATCCGGTAGGAACAAATTGTTGTTCTAATAATGGTAATACAACATGACCTCCACCAAAAACAAGCGCCCCAGATCTGTAAAAGCTATCAAACATAGCAATCCATTGTACTGTTGTCAACTGACGTAGTATGGGTAGAAGGATTAATAGTCCAAAAAATAAAGTTAAACAAAAATAGCCGAAGCGGCGTGAAATAGGGAAATATGTAACTTTTGCTTTATCAGTGTCTGTTTGCTGTCTATAAAGTAGGAAACCGACAACTCCAGCAAATAAAATTACACCGATTTGTGAATACGCTGTTTGCCATAATAATGTGACGACTAATGCAAATAAGGCAATCGTTTTTCTTTGAAGATCAGGTGTTAACTTTTTTGCCATACCTAAAACAGCGTGGGCCACAACGACAACGGCAACGATTTTTAAGCCACTAATCCATCCCGCATTTTCAATGCCAAACGTATGTAAAAGAGAGGCAAAAATAATAAGTGCAATTACGGAAGGAAGCGTGAAACCGAGAAATGAAATAATTCCTCCGATTACTCCACCACGCATAACACCGATACCAATGCCGACTTGACTACTAGCCGGTCCAGGTAAAAATTGACAAAGTGCTACTAAATCGGCATAACTTTTTTCATCCATCCACTTTCTTCTTCGTATGTATTCCTCATGAAAATAACCTAAATGTGCAATAGGCCCTCCAAAGGAAGTTAGCCCAAGTTTGAAAAATGTTTTTATTTTCTTTCATAATGTCCCGCCTCATTTATTCTATTGTAAATATCTTTACCTAGCTGATTAGTTTGTCCCATTTAGACACACGCTACTAATAATAACATATTACAAACATTGAGCCAAAAAGTTTGACTGGGGTAAAACGGTAAGGGAAGTTAGGAGCGCGTGGTTATTGCATTATGGTGGTGTAGGATTTTATACTTTTTAACAAACTTCATTATATTTAATGGTATGAAAGACAAATTAGTCAGAAAAATTAGAAGATGTGGCTTTCATTGTACATATGAAGGACATAAGGTTGAGGAAAAATGCGAGAAGTGTCTTTCATGGCGTTTATGAAGGACACAATTGTCGGAAAAACTGTGAGAAATGTCTTTCATCGAGGTTATGAAGGACAAATTTCTCAGATAAAAAGGAAGAACTGTCCATCATTGCGTTAATGAAGGACAAAAGAGTCGGAAAAACAGTAAGAATTGTCTTTCATCGAGGTTATGAAGGACAAATTTCTCAGATAAAAAGGAAGAACTGTCCATCATTACGTTCATGAAGGACAAAAGAGTCAGAAAAACAGTAAGAATTGTCTTTCATCACGTTTATGAAAGACAAAATTTCCCGAAAAGCGGTATAAAATGTCCTTCATCCCAAATCTACAATTTCTCCTAGGTATTAGAAACTGTATTTTGTTATAGTAAACTCCATCGTGACTTGTAACCGTCAAGTAAAATTAAACAGTTTTCCACATTTAAGGTTCAACAGTTTACCGCAATTAAGATTCAACACCTGACTCTTCAAATAAAACCTGTCTTTACTTCATTCTTATACTATCTTGATGTTCATCAAATGTTATAATTTCACTTCTATGGAGGAGGCGATCTAAGTTCGCCGTTGTTAATAATGGTGTTCAACAGATGGTGGCAAAACTTATAGTGTGGAAAATAAATTTACTACTTTTACATTTACACTAGATTTATAGTGCAATACTGGATATTAATAGAAATTAAAATTACTTTTTAGTATAATAAGTAAAATTTTACACACTAACACACTAAAGTGTAAAATAACAAGAATCGCTTCTTTATAATATAAAAGGAAGTGGTACGAGATGATCACGTTGCAACAGTTAAAATATGTTATTGAAGTTTCCAGGAGTCGTTCGATTAGTAAAGCAGCGAAAAAGTTGTTTATCAGTCAGCCAAGTTTATCCAATGCGATTAAAGAGTTAGAAAACGAAATTGGGATCACGATTTTTTTACGAACAAATAAAGGGATTATTTTAACAGCAGAAGGTTCGGAGTTTCTCGGTTATGCTCGGCAAGTGGTGGAACAGGCTGCACTTTTAGAAAACCGGTATTCCAATACACAACAAATGCAGCATCATTTCTCGGTATCTGCACAACATTACGCTTTTGCGGTGAGCGCGTTCGTTCGTTTGATTAAGGAATATGACCAGGAAGAATATGAATTTACGTTAAAAGAAACGAAAACGTACGAGATTATTGAAGATGTAAAAAATTTACGTAGTGAGATTGGCATTTTATATGTGAACGATTTTAATAGAAAAGTAATTTTTAAGTTTCTTGAAGAGGGGAATTTAACTTTTCATGAGCTTTTTCAAGCGGATCCCCATGTATTTATAAGTTCAGACCACCCACTTGCAAAAGAAGATTTTGTCACGTTAGAAGATTTAGTACCGTATCCGTATTTATATTATGACCAAGGAGACTATAATTCTTTTTATTTTTCAGAAGAAATTTTAAGTACGCTTACGAGGCCGAAAAATATTATGGTGACCGACAGGGCCACACTCTTTAATCTACTAATCGGATTAAACGGATACACGATTTCAACAGGAGTTATTAGTCATAAATTGAATGGTAAAAATATTGTCGCAGTACCTTTACAAGTTGATGAAAAAATTACAGTTGGATATATCACACACAAAAATATGAAAAGAAGTCAATTGGCGAAAATTTATATCGAGTATTTGAAAGAATCGATAGAAGAAGAGCGGAGACGGGTATAGTTTTTACCTATAGCTAGAGATATTTTTTTAGTGTTATCTGTTAGCTGAATTGTCATGCTATACTTTCCCATAAAAATAATGGATGGGGGAAACTAGCATGAATTCAGTAAATCCGATTGATCTTGTTAATCAAAGTAAATTGAAAGGCTATCATTATGTACTTATTCTTTGTATGTTTTTTATTTTGATGTTTGATGGGTATGATGTGGTTATTTATGGGGCAACGATTCCTTTGTTAAAAGCGGACTGGGGAATTAGTGATATCGTGGCAGGTTCGATTGGCAGTTATACGACATTTGGTACCGTGATCGGTGCGGTTATTTTTGGGGTATATGCTGATCGATTTGGAAAAAGACGGTTGATCATTTTTACGACATTTTTATTTAGTTTCTTTACATTATTAGCTGGTTTTACAACGGATCCTATATTTTTCACGATTTGTCGTGTGCTTGCGGGGTTAGGATTTGGTGGTGTCATGCCTAATATCGCTGCGTTAATTTCTGAATACGCACCGACAAAACATCGGGCTGCGATTATTTCATTTATATTTATTGGGTATTCCGTTGGTGCGATGACAGCTTCCTTTAGTGGACAATTCTTTTTAGAAAAATACGGCTGGCAACCGGTATATTGGGTTGGTGGATTACCATTACTTTTACTACCATTTATTGCACGAATTGTTCCAGAATCAATTCATTCATTAATGAAGAAAAAGGATACAAAAGCTCTCGTTACTGTTTTGCGGAAAATAGAACCGGCTCTTTCTAAGGATGTACAAATCACATATATCAAGCAGAATGAGATTAAAAAGTCTTCCGTCCGGGATTTATTTAAAAATAAACTCGGTTTAAGCACGATGATGTTTTGGCTCTCTTGTTTCTGTACGTTTATTCTAATGTATTCTTTAAATACGTGGTTACCGACATTAATGATGAATGTAGGCTATAATTTGCAATCAAGTCTAGCCTTTGTTGCAGTGCTCCAATTAGGGTCTATTGTTGGGACATTAGTATTTGGTAATATTATTCAATTACTTGGATTCAAACGTGTGCTTATTCCACTTTATTTACTATGCGCGACTTGCTTAGTGCTCATTGGGTACTCACAAAATATTTATTTCGCATACGTGTTAATTGGGCTAATCGGTGCTTCATCCCTCGGGTTACAAAACATGTCCAATGCATACGTAGCCCAGTATTATTCAGCTGATGTACGAGCAGCAGCCCTTGGTAGTACGATGGCCTTTGGACGCATTGGTTCAATTGTAGCGCCAACTTATGTAGGGATTTTATTAACCTTTAATCTCCAACCGCAGTTTAACTTTTTTGCAATTGGGATTGCAGCGCTATTTGGAGCCATCGCGATGAGTTTAATTCGTGAAGAACAGGCGGATTATGCGAAAGAGAAATCAGTTGGAACGGAGGTTTATAAAACCTCATGATTTATTGTTAGTGAAAAATTTAGTGGTACAGGGGTAGTGGTACAGGGGGACAGGTTCGGTGTTTCATTTTATAATTGAAACGATGGACCCGTCCCCCTGTTCCACCCCTTAATAACAATAAGGTAGTGATTTCAATGATTGATGTAAAAATTCGAAGACCACATCCAACAGATATTCCCCAGTTAAATGAATTTTTTAAAATCGTAATTACGGATACGTTTAATAAAGAAGGCGTTTGGGACCTATTGGACGATCTTCAAGCCGAAATAGAAACGAAGAAGAAGTATTTACAAAGTGATTTAGACAGTAATGGAGAAAAACGGTATTTTTTAATCGCCTTATATGATGATCAGGTTATCGGGACTATTGAATTCGGACCTGCAAGTGACTTATAAAGAAATTAACGAACAATGCATTCGATCAATTGGTCGAAGTAGGCACAGTCCTCGTTCACCCTGAGTTTCAAGGAAAGGACGTTGGTAATAAATTGTTGCAGGAGATTATCACTCGTTTGAAAGTGAAGGCATTGATGAATTTTGTTTAGATTGCGGCTACAATCGTGCGCAAAAAATCTGGAAAAAGAAATTTGGCCAACCCGATTACCACATTAAAGATTACTGGGGCATAGGTCAGGATCATATGATTTGGGGGAATAAAAATACATGATAGCAGTTTAAAGATTTGATAAATAG
>SMEK01000777.1_pt1 | contig 10676 bp, 8 predicted proteins | sample 2456371 | NCBI WGS metagenome assembly SMEK01 (sample SAMN10132590, study PRJNA489261) | soil metagenome | isolation source: day1 antibiotic-loamy sand soil ammended with composted manure from dairy... | place: USA | collected 2015-04-01
CTGTGGGCTGAGTTCGCGCAACCGGCGGCGAGCCTCGGCACGGGTCACGCCGGGAACCTTGGCCTGCGCGTCCAGCAAGCCCTGCTGGGCGGCCAGCGCAGCATCGGCTTCGGGATGGCCGGCGAGGGCGTCGGCGTATACGCGCAACTCTTCGATCTTCTGCCGCGCAAACGCCATCGGCGCACGGCGTTGTGGTTCCAGCCCGGTCTCCGCATCAACGTCGATCGGCACGTGCAGCAGCGAGCATGAGGACGCCAGCCATAGTCGTTTGTCGCCGAGCCGGGCCTGTGCCCGACGCAGCAGCGGCAACACGCGCCCGGGCTGGCTGCGCCAGATGTTGCGTCCGTCGATGACGCCGGCGCTGAGCACATGGCCGGCGGGCAGCGCATCCAGTACCAGGTCAAGCTGCTCCGGTGCCCGGGCCAGGTCAATGTGCAACCCGTCGGCGGGCAACCCGGCCGCCAACGTCAGATTGTCGCCAAGCGCGCCAAAATAGCTGGCCAGCAGCAGTTTCGGCGTGCGCGACCTGGCGAGCGTGGCGTATGCCTGCCGGTACGCGGCGCGGTGCCCGTCGTCCAGATCCAGCACCAAACAAGGCTCGTCCAGTTGCACCCAGTCGGCGCCGGCGCCGGCCAGTTGCTCCAGCAGTTCGGCATAGGTCGGCAGCAGCGCATCGAGCAGTGCCAGGCGGTCACTGCCATCCACGGTCTTGGACAGCAGCAGGAACGAGACCGGGCCGAGCAGCACCGGCCGGGCGCGATGGCCAAGTGCCTGCGCTTCGCGGAATTCCGCCAGCGGCTTGTCGCCGCGCAGCGTGAAGCGCTGGCCGGTCTGCAGTTCCGGCACCAGGTAGTGGTAGTTGGTGTCGAACCACTTGGTCATTTCCAGTGCATGCAAGTCCTGGCCGTCGCGATCGTGACCGCGGGCCATCGCGAAATAGCCGTCCAGATGATCCTTGGCGAAGACCGGCCGGTAGCGGTCGGGGATCGCATCGAACAACACGGCCGTGTCCAGTACGTGGTCGTACAGGCTGAAGTCGTTGCAGGGGACGACGTCCGCACCGGCGGTCCGGGCCAGTTGCCAGTGCCGCCGGCGCAGGTTGCGGGCCGTGTCCAGCAGTGCATCGGCGCTGGAGTCGCCGCGCCAGTGGGTTTCCAGCGCATGCTTCAGTTCGCGTTTCAGGCCGATGCGTGGAAAGCCGGGATAGGTAACGAGTGACATGTTGATGATTCCTCTTGCAATGGTGAGCAAAGAGGAACGAAGGAGCCGGCCGGCATGGGCCAGCCGTCGACCTTCGCCCCCGCGGGCGAATCGGCGTGGCCGGGCAGTGGAGACTGCCTTGCCACGCCAAGTCGTACGGAATCGCGAACGCTTCCGGCTGGTGCAGGTATTCGGGCTTGTGGCGTGCGCGTTGCAGCGCGACGCCGACCTACCGTTGCGGGGCAGCCCCGGTTTTTGACCGGGTTCCCTGCTATTCATCTTTTCATTCGAATATAAGGATGAATGTATCAGCGCGGCAGAAGATAGGCGTCGCATGGGGCTGAGTCAAGGGTTCGCATCGAAAGACGCTGCGCGCAGGTGTCTTGCATCGCCCGATCGACGGAGGTGGTGCTTCATGCCCGGAAAGCATAAGCAAATGGAAACATGTTCTTTGCCGATGGCGTGGTTCCCTGGATAGGGTAAATGGACGTCTAGATGTCCATTTGAAGAAGCCATGAGTCGTATCGCAGTACAAACCATTGAAAGCGCGCCGGAAGAATCTGCCCAGCGACTTGCCGCCGCCAGGAAGAGCAGCGGCTTCGTTCCCAACCTGCTCGGCGTGCTGGCCAATGCGCCAACGGTGATCGAGACCTACCAGACGGTCAGCGCCATCAATGCGCGCAACAGTTTGTCCGATACCGAGCGCGAGGTGATCCAGATCACCGCCGCCACCCGCAACGGTTGCGGCTTCTGCGTGGCGGGGCATACCGCCATGGCGCGCAAGAAGCTGCAGATGCCCGAGGCTTTGTTGCAGGCGCTGCGCAGCAACCTCGCGCTGGACGATCCGAAGCTCAACGCGCTGGCGGTGTTCACCCTGGCCGTGATCGAGCAGAAAGGCGGCGTGTCCGATGACCAGTTGCAGGCGTTCCTGGCCGCCGGCTACAGCCAGGCCCAGTCGCTGGAGGTGGTGCTGGGCGTGAGCCTTGCCACCTTGTGCAACTACGCCAACAACCTGGCGAAAACGCCGATCAATCCCGAGTTGCAGGCGTACGCCTGAGCCTCGGCGGAGCAAGCACCATGAGTTCGACCCCCAGCCACCAGGAGCCGTTGCCGGCGATCGCCGCGCTCGTCGCGACAAAGCTGTCGCCGCTGGCCGACGCCATCGATCGCGAGGGCCTCTATCCGCAGGCTTTCCTGCGCGAGCTGGGGGAACTGGGCGGATTTGGCCGGCGGGCGAGGGAAGGCCACCCTGGCGTCGAGCTGGAGCTCCCACGGCAGATCGGTATCACCACCCAGGTGGGCAGTGTCTGTGGTTCGACCGCATTCCTGGTGTGGTGCCAGTCCACCTGCGTCTGGTATTTGCAGCATGCGCCGGAAGAAGCGGTGCGGCGGCGCCATCTGGAAAAGGTGGCGCGCGGCGAGCTGCAGGCCGGCACCGGCATGTCCAATGCGGTGAAACACCTGGCCGGGATCGAGAAGATCCGCCTCGCCGCGTGCCGCCGTGGCGATGGTTACGTGGTCAACGGCGTGCTGCCATGGGTGTCGAACATGGGGCCGGATCACCTGGTGATCGTGGCCGCGTCGGTCGAGGGCGGTGGCTACCTCATGTTCGCCGTGCACGGCGCTGCCGTGGGTCTCGGGTTGCACCCGTGCCCCGACTTCGCGGGCATGGAGGGCACGCGCACGTTCAACCTCCGCTTCAACGACGTGGCAATCGATGCCGACCACGTACTGGCGCATCCGGCGCAGTTCGCCGGCTACATGCAGCGGATCAAGGCGGGCTTCGTGCTGGGCCAGGCCGGGATGGGTTTCGGCGTGGTCGAGGGTTGCCTGAAGACCTTGCGTGAGAGCAACGCCAGCCACGCCCACGTGAATGCCTTCCTCAACGACCAGGGCGGCGAACTGCAGGGTGAACTGGATACTCTGCGAGCGCAGGCCGCCGTGTTGGCGCAACAGGCGCAGGCCGGCCCCAGCCCGATCCTGCCGGTGCTGAAGCTGCGTGCCGCGGCATCCGAATTGGCCTTGCGTGCCGCAAACTCGGCGGTGCTGCATGCCGGTGCCCGCGGCTACCTGATGCGCCACCCGGCGCAGCGGCAACTGCGCGAGGCGGTGTTCGTGGCCATCGTGACGCCGGCACTGAAGCACTTGCGCAAGGAGATCCACGATCTCGAACAGGCACGGCGACGCGCCGAGGCGGCGTGATGGCAAAGTGGATGTGCGAGCCATGCGGCTTCATCTACGACGAAGTCGCCGGCTTGCCCGAGGACGGCATCGCACCCGGCACCCCGTTCGAATCGATTCCCGCGGACTGGAGCTGTCCCGATTGCGGCGTAGGCAAGGACGACTTTTTCCCGCTACCCGGTTCAGCCCTGGCATGACCACCATCACGACACCGCTGCATCCCGGCGTGCTGGATGCCAGCCGCATCGCCCTGGGCTACGGCCGCGCCGGTCGCACTGGCCACGTTGTGTTGCGCGATTTCTCGATGCAGTTGAAGGCGGGCGAAGTGGTGGCCGTGCTGGGGCCGAGCGGGGTCGGCAAATCGTCGCTGCTGCGCGTGCTGGCGGGACTGCAGGTGCCGGACAGCGGTACCGTGCGGGTGCTGGGCGAACCGCTGCGCGGGCCGCATCCGCGGGTGGGTCTGGTGTTCCAGGATCCCTGCCTGCTGCCATGGCTGACGCTGGAGCAGAACGTGGGTTTCGGCCTCGATTTCAAGCACCAGCCGGTGCTGGATCCGCCGGCGCGACGCGAGCGCGTGCATGCAGCGATCGCCGAGGTCGATCTGCTGTCGGCGCTGGGGCGTTACCCCCGCGAGCTGTCCGGTGGCATGGCCCAGCGCGTGGCGCTGGCGCGCTGCCTGGCGCGGCAACCGGAGCTGCTGTTGCTGGACGAGCCGTTCAGCGCGCTGGACGAAATCACCCGCGCCGACATGCAGACCCTGCTGCGCCAGATCACGACCAGGCACCGCACCGCGGCCGTGCTGGTCACCCACGCCATCGACGAGGCGCTGATCCTGGCCGACCGCATCCTGCTGCTCGGCGGTTCGCCGGCCGGCTTGGTGGGCGAGTGGCGCATCGAGCCGCCGCATCCGCGCGATGCGGTGGCGGCCGAGCTGACCCGGTTGCGGGTGGAGATCGTGCAGGCGCTGCGCAACACGCGCCACGGCGATGCGGTCACCACGGCCAGGCGTGCGGTCGCCTGAGCATCCTTCCCGACTTTCGAGCACACCCGAGCATGAGCAACGATCCGATCGACACCGACACTTCGCGTCGCCGCTTCCTGAAGCTGTCGGCACTGTTCACCGCGGCCGGTGCGCTGCCGTTGCTGCAGGGTTTCGAGCGCGCGGTGGCCGCCGAGCCGGATGCGCCGGTGCGCATCGGCTACCTGCCGATCACCGACGCCACGCCGTTGCTGGTGGCGCATCAGCGCGGGCTGTTCCAGCAGCAGGGCCTGACGGTGGAAAAGCCGCGCCTGTTCCGCAGTTGGGCGCAGATCGTCGAGGCTTTCCTCAGCGGCCAGGTCAACGTGGTGCACATGCTGTCGCCGATGACGATCTGGGCGCGCTACGGCAGCAAATCGCCATCGAAGGTGGTGGCGTGGAACCACGTTTGCGGTTCGGCGCTGGCGATCACCGTGAAAAACGACATCGCCCAGCTGGGTGACCTGGCCAGCACCACGGTGGCGATTCCGTTCTGGTATTCGGTGCACAACGTGGTGCTGCAGCACTTGCTGAAAAACCAGGGCATCGCATCGATCGGCAGCGGCACGCCGGGGCCGAAACAGGTCAAGCTGGTGGTGATGGCGCCGTCGGACATGTTGCCGGCGCTGGCCGGCGGGCAGATCTCCGGCTACATCGTGGCCGAGCCATTCGTGGCGCTGGCCGAGAACCTCAAGGTCGGCAAGGTGCTGCGGTTCACCGGGGACGTGTGGAAGGACCACGCCTGCTGCGTGGTGCAGATGCACCAGCGCGATCTCGACGAGCGCCCGGCGTGGTCGCAGAAAGTGGTCAACGCCATCGTGCAGGCGCAGGCTTGGGCGCGCGACCACCGCGAGGACACCGCCCGTCTGCTGTCCAAGGGCGAGGCGGGGCATTACACCCCGCATACCCGCGAAACGCTGGCCAAAGTGCTGGCGCCGCCGCCGGGCGACGCAGCCGCCTATGCCGCCGCCGGCGCGATCCGGCACCCCGAGTGGCACCAGCACCGGATCGATTTCCAGCCGTATCCGTACCCCAGCTACACCGAGACGCTGGTGTCGATGCTGAAGACGACTTACGTGGAGGGCAAGAACGATTTCCTGCCGGATCTTGATCCGGCTTTCGTGGCGCGCGACCTGGTCGACGATCGCTTCGTGAAGGAAGCCATCGCCAGGTATGGCGGCATGGCCGCGTTTGGCCTGCCCGAAGGTTTCACTCGCCACGAGCAGATCACTGACTGATGAAGCGCATCGCTCCTCTTGCTCGTAAGAGCCCGCTCGCGGGCGCTGCGTTTGGTGCAGGAAATTGGAATTTGGGATCCGGGATTTGCAAAAATCCAGGCATCGCCCGCGAGCGGGCTCCCACAGAATGAACGTCCATTCCGCCCCGCGTTTCGCCAGTCGCCTCGGGCTCGGCGTGCTTGGGCTGGTCGCCCTGTTGTTGCTGTGGGCACTGGGCGCCTTCTGGCTCGGGCGAAGCATGCCGCTGGCCAGCGCACTGAACCCGGCCGACACCTTCGACAGCCTGGCCGGCCTGCTGGCACGCAACGAACTGACGCGGCACACGCTGACCAGCCTGAAGCGCGTACTGGTGAGCCTGCTGGCGGCGCTGGCGCTGGGCGTGCCGATTGGCGTGGCGGTGGGTAGCTCGCGCGTGCTGGACAGCAGTACCAGCGGCGCGTTCCAGTTCCTGCGGATGATCTCGCCACTGTCGTGGATGCCGATCGCAGTGATGGTGTTCGGCATCGGCGATGCGCCGATCTACTTCCTGCTGACCATCACCGCGGTGTGGCCGATCATCCTCAACACGTCCGCCGGCGTGCGCCAGCTCGAGCCGCGCTGGCTGTTGCTGGCGCGCAGCCTCAGCGCCACGCGTGGCGAGATTCTGTGGCGCATCGTGGTGCCGGGCATCCTGGGCCAGGTGTTGACCGGCGTACGGGTGGCGATCGGCATGATCTGGATCCTGCTGATCCCGTGCGAGATGCTCGGCGTCAGTTCCGGCCTGGGCTATTTCATCCTGGATACGCGCGACCGGCTGGCGTACTCGGAACTGATGGCCGCGATCGTGCTGATCGGCGCGCTGGGTTTCCTGCTCGATGGTTGCGCGCAGCGGCTGCACCGGTACTGGATCCCAGCTGATACCGCGTGACTGGCGTGAAGCAGGGCGGGCCGAAGGGGCTCACCAGGAGCGTGGGCGGTTTCGCCTCGGAAGCTTTTACCGCCCACACTCCTGGCGTGCTTGGTCTGTTTACCTGCGACGTAGAGGGGTGTCGGAGCCTGGACACGACGGGACACAATCATCGAATGACCCCAAATCGCGGTGCCTCGCGGGAGTGACTCTGCAGCAGGAAGTGCCCTTCAGAGCCGGGCTTGATGCCAGCGTGCCCTTCCCGCCGCTCAAGCCGCCTGCGCCAACCCATCGGCCAGTGCGGCGAAGTAGTCGCGGGTCAGCCGCCACTGTTCGTCGGCGCTTTCCGCGCGGTTGACGACCTGGCGGAACGCCGCGTTCTCCGGCCGGTCTTTCGCGTACCAGCCCAGGTGCTTGCGCGCGATGCGCACGCCGGCTTGTTCGCCGTAAAACGCATACAGCTGTTCGAGGTGGCCGAGCAGAATCGCACTGACTTCGGCGGGCTCCGGCTCGGGCAGCAGTTCGCCGGTGGCGAGGTAATGCGCGATCTCGCGGAAGATCCACGGCCGGCCCTGCGCGCCGCGGCCGATCATCAATGCGTCGGCGCCGGTGACGTCGAGCACGTGGCGGGCCTGTTGCGGCGTGTTGACGTCGCCATTGGCCAGCACCGGAATGCGCACGGCGGCTTTCACCGCGGTGATGGTGTCGTATTCCGCATCGCCCAGGTATTTGTCGGCGCGGGTGCGCCCGTGCACAGCCAGCGCGGCGATGCCGGCATCTTCGGCGAGGCGGGCGATGTTCAGCGCGTTGCGGTTCTGCCGGTCCCAGCCGGTGCGGATCTTCAGCGTCACCGGCACCTCGACCGCGTCGACCACGGCCTTGCAGATGCGCGCCACCAGCGGCTCATCCTGCAGCAGCGCCGAGCCGGACCACACGTTGCATACCTTCTTGGCCGGGCAACCCATGTTGATGTCGATGATCTGCGCGCCGTTGGCGACGTTGAAGCGCGCCGCCTCGGCTAGCATCGCCGGGTCGTAGCCGGCGATCTGCACGCTGACCGGTTCGGGTTCGCCCTCGTGGTCCATGCGCATGAGCGACTTGCGCGTATGCCACAGGCGCGGGTCGGCGTTGGTCATTTCCGACACGGCCAGGCCCGCTCCCAGCCGCTTGCACAGCAGCCGGAATGGCTTGTCGGTGACGCCCGCCATCGGCGCAAGCACCACCGGCGGGTCGATCAGGTAGGGGCCGATACGCATCCGGCCATTGTAGTGAATCCCGGAAACCGCCGTGCTGGCGGCTTCCGGGCCGGCGGTTGCAGACGCGGTGACTACAGCGCGCCGCGCAGGGTCAGGCCGAACGTGCGCGGGGCGCCGAGGAAGGCGTTGTACGAGCCGGTCTGGATCGGCGCGTCGAAGCCCACCTGCATGTAGGTCTTGTTGGTCAGGTTGTTGCCCCACAGGTCGACCTGCCAGTGCTTGCTGATGGCACCCACGGTGAGCCGCGCATTGACCAGCGTATAGGCCGGCTGCAGCTTGTACGGGCTGAGATCCGAGCCGGTGTTGTAGGCGGTGGTGTGCTTGGCACCGATGTTGATGCGCCCCATCAGGCTGGCGTTGAAATCCCACTGGTAGGTGATGCCGCCGGTAAGCGCCCACTTCGGCGCGAAGCTGGCGGTGCTGCCCGGCAGCAGGGCCAGTGCGGTGTCGGGCAATGCATCGTTGCCATACTTGGCGTCGGTGTAGGTGGCGCCGCCTTGCAGTGACAACCCGTCGAGGCGGGTCTGCCACAGCAGGTCCATGTCCACGCCCTGCGTCGTCAGTTCGGGAATCGCGCGCACCACGTAGCTGGTGCCGATGAAACTGTTGAGCTGGAAGTTGGTGTACTTCGCGTGGAACAACGCCGCGTTCAGCAACAGGTTGCCGCCCTGCCAACTGGTCTTGCTGCCCAGTTCGAAGCTGTCGACGAACTCGCCGGGGAACGAGGTGTCGGCGACCGGGAAGATGCCGGCCGGGCCGTCGCTGAACCCGTTGCCCGACTGCACCCGATCCAGGTTGAAGCCACCCGCCTTGTAGCCGCGCGCGGCCGAGGCGTAGGCCATCACGCTGTCGTTCCAGCGGTAGCTGGCTTTCAGCGTGCCGGACCATTCGTTCTCGTCGTGCTCCTGGTGCGTGGTGCGGCCGTTGAACTGGACGTTCGACCACGGCAGGCACATGTAGCCGAGCACGGTGGGCACGATCCCGGCGATGTACGGCCCCGGCACACCGCGCGCGGCCAGTGCTGCGCCGACGCCGGCGGGGTTGAGCAGGCCGGAACCGCAGCCGTATCCGCCGTTCGGGTTGCTGTAGAACGAGTCGACCTCCTTCTGCCCGCGCGTATAACGCAGGCCACCGGTGAGTGCGAAGGCGTCGGTAACGCGGAAGGTGACGTTGCCGAACGCCGCGACGCTGCTGGCGTCCTGGTTCCAGCGGTCGTGCGTACCGACGCCGGAGAGCGCGGTGCCGTACGGCATGCCGGCGGCCTGCGAGAGGAAGGTGGCTGCGCCGGCGGTGTTGACCAGTCCGGCCGGGAACGACGTGGCGATGGAGTTCAGCAGCGCGGTGGACAGGTACGGCTCGTACGCCAGGCCGAGCGTGATGGTGTCGGTGCGCACCAGTTTCTCGTTGTCGTAGTACAGCCCGCCCATCCAGTCGACGCGGTCGGTGCTGCCAGCCAGGCGCAGTTCCTGCGAGAAGGTCTTGAAGCGCACGTCGTTGTCGCCGGCGCCGTAGTTGCGATAGAAGATGTCCGCGCCGCTGAAATCGAGATCGGCGCCGCCGATCGCGTCCCATTTGCGTAGCGCGGTGATCGAGGTCAGCGTCATGTCGGCCATGTTCCAGTTGAGCTCGGCCGAGATGCCCTTGTCGGTGATCTTCTGCGTGGTTTCGCGGTTGCTGTAGGCCAGGCGACCCGACGGATCAGCCTGCGCGACCACGCCCTGGCCACCGGCCAGCGCGTTGACGATGGCGGCAGTCGGGCCGCGCGTGGTGGTGATGCCGACGCAGCAGTTTTCGTTGCGCTGGGTGTAGTCGCCGATGATGTTGATGTCGACGTTGCTGCTCGGGGTGATCAGCAGTTGCGCGCGCAACGAGTGGAAGTTCTGGTCGCCATCCTGGTTGACCGTGCGCGGGCCGACGCCGGGGTTCACCTTGTTGTAGCCGTCATGCTGGCGATCGACTGCGAACACGCGGAATGCGGCGTACTCGCTGATCGCGTTGCTGTACGAGCCGGCCACGCCGACCGCGGCGTGGTTACCCGCGGTGAATTCCAAGTTGCCTTCCTCGGTGAAGCTGGGCCGCTTGGTGATCACGTTGATCAGGCCGGCCGAGGTGTTCTTGCCGAACACGGTGCCTTGCGGACCCTTCAGCACCTCGATCTGCTCGATCTCGCCGAGGTCGCCGAACGCCACGCCGTTGCGCGAGCGCGCCACGCCATCGATCACGATGCCGACCGACGATTCCAGCCCCGGGTTGTCGCCGACCGTGCCGACGCCGCGAATGCGCGCGGTGGTCTGCGTTTCGGAGGTGGTGCTGGTGACGCTCAACGCCGGCACCAGCACTTGCAGGTCCTTGATGTTGTGCACGCCGGTGTCGCGCAGGATCTGCTCGGGCAGCGTGCTCATGGTGATCGGCACGTCCTGCAGCAATTCCACGCGCTTTTGCGCGCGCACGGTGATCTCGCTCAGCGTGGTGGTGGCGGGTTTGCTGGCGTCGGCATCGTCGCCGATGGTGGCAGGCGTTTGCTGCGCGTGGAGCGGTACGGCCTGGATTGCTGCGAACGCCGCGACGATGGACAACGCAAGCCTGTGCTGTTTGCTGATCATCATGCTTCTCCCCTCCGTTGGTGAACCGTGGTCTGGTGCCGCGTTTGTCGTGGTGCTGCGGGCCGGGGCAGTTCGAGGTTGTGGACGACGCAGCACACAACCCCGCACGCGCTCGCTCAAGGGTGGTCGGTCTCCCGGATTGCCGTTGCTGTTTGCACTGCGGACTGGACGCGGCTTCGTTGCCGTGCCGCGGGTGCCGTTCGATCGCGTGGTTCGTCCCGCCGGTGGCGGCTGGACAGGCGAGCGTGGCGCCGGGCCGTGGGCTGGCGCGCCGTGTCACGTTGCGGCTGCTGC
>SMEK01001344.1_pt1 | contig 10676 bp, 10 predicted proteins | sample 2456371 | NCBI WGS metagenome assembly SMEK01 (sample SAMN10132590, study PRJNA489261) | soil metagenome | isolation source: day1 antibiotic-loamy sand soil ammended with composted manure from dairy... | place: USA | collected 2015-04-01
CGAAGGCGGCGAGCCGCGCCTGGACGATCACGGCGACATAAGCCGTGCCCAGCGTCGTATGCGCGATGACGATGGTGAGAATGCCGTAGCGAATCTCCATCAGCGCGCGCGGATCGGCATCGCCGTGCAGGATGCACTGGGCCGCATGCTGCAAAGCCACCTGACCCAGGTGACGCCGCCGCCGCGCATCGCTGCCTGGGTGCAAACCTATCAATTGGCGTATTCGCTGGTTGCGCAAGGCGAAGGGCTGGCGCTGGTCGACCCGTTCACCGCCTCGCGCGACGATGGCCGAACCGTGCAGACACGCCTGTTGAAGCTGCAGTTGGACATCGTCCTTTACGCGCTTTACCGGGTGGACAACCCCTTGAATCCTCTGCAGAAACGCTTTCTCGAGGTCGTGCGCCAGCTCGCCCAGAGAATACTTGCCCCGGTTTGAGTACGCGCCCCGCTCCCTCCGGGGAAAAACATCCACAACCTTTGGTTATGCCACGTGCCGGTCTTTTCATTGGAGGCTTTCGCTTGCCTGTGACTATGCTCGACCCGGGGTGATGCAAGGGGAGCGTATGCCTGCCCGGAAACACAGGTGGTTATGCAGACATCCATCGCGAATCAAACAACAAAATCGTGTGACCGCAGTCATCTGCGGCACATCGTTACGACAGAATACTCGGGGAGAGTTGTCATGAAAAAGCGTCCTGGCCGGATCGTTCCGTCCCTGTTGACTGCCGCGGTTCTGCTTGCACTCGCCAATGCCGCGGTGGCGCAGGATGCGAATCCGCCCGCGTCGGCCACGGCGGCCGACACGACCACGCAGACATCGCGCAAGGCCAAGAACCTGGATGCGGTGGTGGTGACCGGCACGCGTGCCGGCAACCGTACGGAAAGTTCATCGCTGACGCCGATCGACGTGATCTCGGCCGACGCGCTGAAGCAGACCGGCACCATCGACCTGACCCAGGCGCTGGAACGTTCCATCCCGTCGCTGAACTTCCCGTTCGCCCCGGCTTCGGACACGTTTGCCTTCCAGCGTCCGTTCGAATTGCGCGGCCTGTCGCCGGACCAGGTGCTGGTGCTGGTGAACGGCAAGCGCTGGCATTCCGGCGCGCTGGTGCTGAGCCTGGGCCAGATCGGCCAGGGCTCGCAGGGTATCGATCTCAACACCATCCCGATGTCGGCCATCGACCACATCGAAGTGCTGCGTGATGGCGCATCCGCGCAGTACGGTTCGGACGCGCTCTCGGGCGTGGTCAACATCATCCTGAAAAAGGGCGCCGAAGGTGGCGACCTCCAGCTCTCCGGCGGCCAGTATTCCGCCGGCGACGGCCGGCAGTGGCAGGGTGCGGCCAACTTCGGCGTGCCGCTGGGCGGCGACAAGGGCTGGCTGCGCCTCACCGCGGAAAACAGCAACCAGAATCCGACCAACCGCGCCGGGGTCGACCGCCGCCCGGGGCTGACCGGGCTGGGCGTGAAGTTCCATTACGGTAACGTGGCGTTCCGCAACCAGAACCTGTTCCTCAACACGCAATACAGCATCACCCCGAACACCGAATTTTACGCGTTCGGGCACTACGGACGACGCGTCGGCGAGCCACGCGGCTATTACCGCTACGGCAGCAACACGCCGTATCCGAACAATGCACTGATCGGCCAGGTTTACCCGGACGGCTTCCTGCCGCGTGAGCACGGCGTCTCGACCGACCGCTCGATGGTGGTCGGCCTGCGCGGCGACATCGGCGGCTGGCACTGGGACCTGAGCGGCAACTACGGCAACAACCGCGTCTCGTACAGCACGCAGAACTCCACCAACTACGCCATGCTGAATGATTTCGGCAGCAGCCCGACCAGTTTCCACGACGGCATCCTGTCGGCCACGCAGGAAACGGTGGACCTGGATATTTCCAGGGAAATCGGCGCGGACTGGTTGACCAATCCGTTGACGCTTTCCTTTGGCGCGCAATACCTGAGGCAAAGCTACGAGGTCCACGCCGGCGACCCGGCTTCCTATTATGTCGGCGATTCCGGCGTCAGCGGTGGCGCACAGGGCTTCGCCGGCTGGGGCCCGCAGGATGAAATCTCGGTGGCCAGGCACGACGTGGCCGAATACGTGCAACTGGAGGGCAATCTCACTGACCGGTTCGCCTTCTCGGCCGCCGCGCGCCACGAGGATTACTCCGATTTCGGCACCACGACCTCCGCGGCATTGTCCGGCCGCTTCGACTTCACCGACGCGTTCGCCTTGCGCGGCAGTGTCTCCACCGGTTTCCGCGCGCCGGGCCTGGGCCAGCAGCACTACTCCGAAACCACCTCGTCGGCGGTTGGCCCCGGCAACTCGCTGGGCCTGCCGCCGGGTATCTATCTGCGCGGACTGGTACCGGTGAACAATCCGATTGCCCGGCTGCTGGGCAGCGAACCGCTGAAGGCGGAAAAATCCCGCAACTTCACCTTTGGAGCGGTGTGGAACCCCACCAGCGACCTGACCATCTCCGCGGACGTCTACCAGATCACCGTGCGTGACCGCATCGCGCTGTCCAGTTCGCTGTCGCTCTCCACGCCCGAGGTCATCGACTACCTGGCCGACAACGGCATCACCAATCTGCAATATCGCGGCCTGTCCTACTTCACCAACGCGGGCACGGTGCGCACGCAGGGTATCGACCTGGTAACCAGCTATCGCACGGATATCGGCGCGAGTGGTTCGCTGCTGTCCACGCTCAGCTACGGCTACCACAAGAACAAGGTCACCGACGTCAAGCCGAACCCGGCCGTGCTCGATTCGCTGGGGCTGATCTTCCAGCGCCTCAACCGCAGCGCCATCAAGGGCCTGCTGGCTGACACCGCGCCGCGCAGCAAGCTGATCCTCAACGAGACCTACAACGTCGGCAACTGGAGTTTCAACGGCACGCTGACCCGCTATGGCCGCATCACCTCGTACGGTTCGGTCAGCTATCTGGATGACACGGTGTACCCGAGCAAATGGCTGGTCGATCTGGCCGCGAGCTACCACCATGATCGCTGGACGTTCACGCTTGGCAGCGACAACGTGCTCAATACCTATCCGATGAAGACGCCGGAGGCCTACAACACGAATGGCGTGTTCCCGTATTCGTCCAGTTCGCCATTCGGCTTCCAGGGTGCATACGTGTACGGAAAAGTCCGCTACAGCTGGTAAGCACCATCCGCCGACACCATGAAAGCTCCGGTTCGCGCCGGAGCTTTCATTGCAACAAGCGGTCGCTCGCCGCGCATGCGACAACCTCCCCTTCGAGCCGACAAGCTCGACCTCCACACCTCAAAGGGCGCACGAATGTCCGATCACAACATGCCGCAAACCCTCGCAAGGCTGCCCGGCGCCAAGGCCCGACACCTCACCTTGCGTTGGTGCCGTCCGGTGCTGCTGGTAGCATTGACGAGCTTCAGTGTGTTTGCCTACGCGCGCAACGATGCGCCGCAAACCCAGGTCCGGACCGCCGCGATCGCCAGCGCCAACGCACTGGCCACCGAAGCGGGCTTCGAAACACTGGCCAGGGGCGGCAACGCAGTCGATGCGGCGATTGCCGTAGCCACCTCGTTGTCGGTGGTGCAGCCCGAAGCGTCGGGTATCGGTGGTGGTTTCCTCGCGCTGATCCATGACGCGGCCACCGGCAAGGACACCTTCATCGATGCGCGCGAGATGGCGCCGCAGGCGGTGAGCGAATCCGATTACCTCAAGCCGGACGGCACGCCCAATCGCGATACCTCACTCAACGGCCCGCTTGCCGCCGGCATTCCCGGCATGCCGGCCGGCTTGGCCTACATGGCCGACAAGTACGGCAAGCTGCCGCTTTCGGTGTCGCTGAAGCCGGCAATCCGACTGGCCGACGAAGGCTTCCAGCCCAGCGGTGCGCTGGTTCGCTCGATCGAGCGCAAGGCCGACGTGTTGCATCGCTACCCGGCTTCGGCCAGCAAGTTCTTCCCCGGCGGCAAGGCGCCGCTGGCCACCGGCACGTTCCGCGATCCCGGCCAGGCCAACACGCTGAAAGCCATGGCCGAACGTGGCGCCGACGGTTTCTACAAGGGCGCCGTGGCGAAGGAAATGGTCCGCGCGGTCAAGGCCGCGGGCGGTACCTGGACACTCGCCGACCTGGCCAGCTACCAGGCCAAGGAGCGCACGCCGATCGAGCTCGATTACGCCGGCTACAAGATCGTCACCGCGCCGCCGCCGTCTTCCGGTGGTGTAGCCGTCGCCGAAATGCTGAACATCCTCGCGCCGATCGACCTCAAGAGCATGGATGAAGCACACCGCATCCATTACCTCGTCGAGGCAATGCGTCGCGCCTTCCGCGATCACAACGAGTACCTCGGTGACCCCGACTTCGTGAAGATGCCGCTGGACATGCTGCTGTCGCCCTACTACGCCGACGGCCTGCGCCAGAGCATCCTGCCCGACCAGGCCACCAAGTCGGCGTGGCTGCCGTCGATCGCCGTGAAAGACCCGGGTATGCACACCACGCATTACTCGATCGTCGACAAGGACGGCAACATGGTCTCGATGACCGCCACGGTGAACACCACGCTCGGCTCCGGCTTCGTTGCCGGCAACAGCGGCGTGCTGTTGAACAACGAAATGGACGATTTCGCCCTCGTTGCCGGCCAGCCCAACGCATTCGGCCTGATCGGCGGCTCCGCCAACGCCGCGGTCGGCGGCAAGCGCATGCTGTCGTCGATGACGCCCAGCTTCGTGATCGGCAAGGATCGCCTGGCGGTGATCGGCTCGCCCGGCGGCTCGACCATCATCACCCAGGTATTCGGCGCCATCCTCGCCTTCATCGACGGCAAGGACGCGGGCCAGATCACCGCGCAAAAGCGCATCCACCACCAGTTCCTGCCCGACCGCATCGATCTCGAGAAGGGCAGCGACATCCCCGCCGACGTCCTGGCGAAACTCAAGGACATGGGTTACGAAATCAAGGACGACGATTCGTGGGGCAACATGAACGTGGTGGTCTGGGACCGCGCCCGGAACATCAAGACGGCGGCCAGCGATCCGCGCAACCCGGTGGGCCTGGGCAAGGTCGAAGCCGTTCACTGATCCCTTCGCCCCCGCGGGAGCGACCCGCGGGGGATATGAATCGCATCGAATCTTTCCCACGAAAAAGGGCGGCTTGCGCCGCCCTTTTTCGTGGCTGTCATTGCAGCTCAGCTGACCAGTCGCAACGTGAACGGATAACGGTAGGCCGTACCTTCGTTCGCCTTCATCGTACCGATGATCACGAACACCAGCCAGGCAATTACCAGCACCGGCAGCAGCAGGAAGCCGATCAAAATGAAGACCAGGATCCAGCACACGATGGCGGCGATCGCCACGGTGATGTTGAAGTTCAGCGCTTCCTTGCCCTGGTCGTTGACGAACGGCATGGTGTCCTTCTTGATCAGCCAGATCACCAGCGGGCCGATGATGCTGCCGAACGGAATGATCAGGCCGGCCAGTGCGGACAGGTGCGCAAACATCGCCCACTGACGCTCGTCGGCGGAGGGTCCCCCGACCACGGGTTCGCTCGGCGGGGGCGGAATGACGGACTCGGGTGGAACACTCATGCGCATCTCCTTTCAGTCGAATGGCTGGACGGGAATCGCCGACGATTGCCGGTGTCAGCGATGCTAGCAAGCCTTGCGACGCTTTGCCGCATGAATCTGCGAAAAGCAACTGCAAGGAGCGCCCCCTGGTGCGCGAGCTCTTTCGTTGCGTGGGAGGAAAAGCTCGCGCACAGGGTGCGCTCCTACATATCGGTCGGAGATCCCGCCCTGACTCTATTCACCTGCCACCGTCATCCGCTCCAGCAGGATCGAGCCGGTCAGCAGGTGCGAGCGGTGGTCGACATCGATACCCACCGCCACGATCCCGGCGAACATCTCGCGCAGGTTGGCCGCGATGGTGATGCCCTCCACCGGGTAGACGATGCGGCCGTTCTCCACCCAGAAACCGGCCGCGCCGCGCGAGTAGTCGCCGGTGACGGTGGACACGCCCTGCCCCATCACCTCGGTCACCAGCAGGCCGGTACCCAGGCGCTGCAGCATGCCGGTGAAGTCGGAGCGTTCGCCGTCGAGGGCACCGGGTTCCACGATCAGGTTGTGGATGCCGCCGGCGTTGCCGGTCGATTGCAGCCCGAGCTTGCGTGCCGAATAGCTGCCCAGCACGTAACGTGCCAGCACCCCGCCTTCGACCAGCGCGCTGTCACGGGTGGCCACGCCCTCGGCGTCGAAATTGCCCGAACCCTGGCCGCGCGGCAGGTGCGGGCGTTCGTGAATGTCGAGCCAGCCCGGCATCACCGGTAAGCGGTAATAACAACGCCGCCCCGCCAGCAACCGTGATTGCCTCGACACCGGCGATACCGTCGATACCGTCCATGAAGTTGTAGAGATTGAGCAGCCATACGATATAGAGCACACCGACAGGAATGCCGAGCCGAAATCACCGGCATGGCGCACGCTGTCGTACCAGTAATCGCGCTGCATGCCGTCTTCGTCGCCGGCAATCAGTGACAGCGACAGCGAATGCCGCGTGCCGCGCTCGCGCCCGACGAAACCGTGCGAGTTCGCGTACACCGACAAACCCTGGCCCACCTGCACGCCGGCGCCATCGGAGTTGCTGATGCCGGCATGCGCGCGGCCCGCCTGCTCGATCTCGATGCCCAGCGCGATCGCGCCGGCAGTGTCGATATCCCACGGATGCCACAGGTCGAGATCGGGAAACGACGTGGCCATGCGCGCCGCATCGGCCAGCCCCGCCGCCGGGTCTTCCTCGGTATAGCGCGCGATGGCGCAAGCCTGGTCCAGGGTGGCCTGGATCGAATCCGGGTTGAGATCGGCGGTGCTCGCCGAACCCTTGCGCTGGCCGAAATACACGGTGAGCCCGAAGCCGCGATCGCGGGTGTGCTCCACCGTTTCCACCTCGCCCAGCCGCACGTTCACGCTCAGGCCCGTGTCGATGCTGGCGGCCACCTCGGCCTGGCTGGCGCCCGCGGCACGGGCGCGACGAATCACGTCTTCGGCCAGTTCCGCCAGTCGGTCAAGGTCGGACTCGCTGCGATCGGGCGTGCTGAGGACAACTTCACTCACGTTGGGCTTTCCTGGGGGTTAGGCGGGTAGAATAAGCGGTTCGCACCGCCGAAGCTCCCAGATGGGGCCGCGACGACGAAATGAAAAGAGCTGCGGAGACCGCCATGCAACCCACCGCCGGCATCTATCGTCACTACAAGGGCCAGCGCTATCGCGTGCTGGGCACCGCCCGCCACAGCGAAACGATGGAACCACTGGTGGTCTACCAGGCGCTCTACGGCGATCACGGCCTGTGGGTACGCCCCGCCGCCATGTTCAACGAAACCATCGAACTCGACGGCGAGCCGATCGCCCGCTTCGCGCTGGAGCAGGCCGAAACGGCCAGCGACGACGATACGCACTGAACCACGCACCACCACCGGAATTGAAACGTGAGCCCGAGCCGCAGCCGCAACCAGCACGAACTCGACGAAGAGGATTACGGCCCCAGCCGCACCCAGCGCCGCCGCGAGGCATTGGCCGTGCTGGTGCTGGCGCAGCAACTGGTCGACCTGCAACCCAGTCGCCTGGCCAAGCTTCCGCTGCCGGATGACGTGCGCCACGAGATCGAGGTCACCCGTCGCACGCCCTCCCACGTGGCGAAGAAGCGTCAACTGGCCTTTCTGGCCAAGGTGATGCGCCGCTACGACGACGAGGACTTCGCCGCGGTTCTCGCCGAGCTCGGCGAGAACCGCGAGAAGCAGCGCCAGGAAACCGCGGCGATGCATCGCCTCGAAGCCATGCGCGACCGCCTGATCGCCGAGGACGAATCCGCCCTGTCCGAACTGATCAGCCAGCATCCCCGGCTCGACCGCCAGCACCTGCGCTCGCTGGTGCGCCAGGCACGCGTCGAGAAGGACGCGCCGAACAAGCCACCGCGCGCCTACCGCGAGATCTTCCAGTTGCTGAAGGACCTGACGCAGGCGGACGACTCCGCGGAAGCCTGAGCGTCCCGACACCACCACGCGAGCTGCCGCTCGCGTGCGTGTTCAGCGCCCCAGCACGGTCACGCTGACCTTGCGCTGGTGCGGATCGAGACGATGCTCCCACAGGTAGATGCCCTGCCACGTGCCGAGCATGAGCGCGCCGGCACGCACCGGCACCACCAGGCTGACCCCGGTAAGGACAGCGCGTATATGTGCCGGCATGTCGTCGGGACCTTCGGCGTCGTGTTCGAAAGCCGGGTCACCGTCGGGCACCGCGCGGGCAAACCAGCGCTCGAGATCACCGCGCACCGACGGATCGGCATTCTCGCTGATCAACAGCGAGCAACTGGTGTGGGCAGTGAATATGTTCACGATGCCGGCCTGCACATGGCTGCCGGCCACCGCGTCCGCCACCTTGCCGGTGATGTCGCTGAAACCCCGCCCACGCGTACGCACGACGAAATCGTCCTGCGCCACCGCGGGCGACGGTGGGCTCACGGGTACAACAGCCGATGGGTCCAGGTCTGGCCGTGCCGGCTCCAGCGCACGCGGTCATGCAGGCGGAACTCCGCGCCGTACCAGAATTCGATCATGTCCGGCTCCACCACGAAACCGCCCCAATGTGGCGGACGGGGCACGTCGCGGCCGTCGAACTCGTGTTCGTAGCGCGCCACGCGCTGCTCGAAGGTGTCGCGGTCCGGCAGGGTTTGCGACTGCAGCGAAGCCCATGCACCGATCTGGCTGCCGCGTGCACGGGTGGCGAAATAGGCGTCCGATTCCTCCTCCTGCAACTTGCGTGCAACGCCTTCCACGCGCACCTGCACGCCGTTGCGCAGTTGCTTCCAGTGGAAGCACAGCGCCACCTGCGGATGCGCTTCCAGCTGGCTGCCCTTGTCGCTCTGGTAATTGGTGTGGAAACGGAAGCCGCGTTCGTCGGCACCCTTCAACAGGACGATGCGCGAGGAAACCCTGCCGGACGCATCGACGGTGGACAGGTTCATCGCCGTCGGTTCGCGGTCGCCGCTGGCCTTCGCCTCGTCCAGCAGTTGCAAAAAGGTGTCGAGAATGTCGATTTTGAGCATGATGTCGGAAACTTTCCTTTTGCATCGGGGCCGACACGCGCCATCATGGTGCGGATCAACCTCGCCGATGATAGTGCAATGCCCTACCCGTCCAGTATCACTTCAGCCCCCGTGACCACGCTCGCCGTTCCGGGACCCGATCACGTCCCGCAGGCAACCCTTTGCGGGATACTTCGCCTGCCCCTGGCGGAAATTCCCCCCGGAACGACGGTATATCGCGGATGACTGCAAACGCCGACCTGCAGAACGAAGCCCTCGCCGGCCACCTGCTCGACCAATACGCGGGACGCATCGCCCGTTCACGACGGCCGTACATCATCGGCCTGTCCGGCCTGCAGGGCAGCGGCAAGAGCACGCTGGCGCGCGTCATGAGGGCCCAGGCCGAAGCGCGCGGCTGGCCGACCGAAGTGTTGTCGCTGGACGATTTCTACTACGCGCGCAGCGAACGCGAAGCGATGTCGCGCGATATCCACCCGCTGTTGCGCAGTCGCGGCGTGCCCGGCACGCACGAGATCGAACTGCTGCTCTCGGTGCTGGCGGCCCTGCCGCGCGCCTCGGACAAGCTGCCGGTGACGCATCCGCGTTTCGACAAGGGACGCGACACCCGCTTTTCGCCCTCGCGCTGGCCGCGCATCACGCGGCCGCCACGCCTGGTGATCGTGGAAGGCTGGGCGCTGGGTATCCGCCCGCAGTTGCAGGCCGCGCTGGCCGCGCCCATCAATGAGCTCGAACGCAGGGAGGATCCCGACGGCGAATGGCGTCATTGGGTCAACAAGCAGTTGCGCGGCTACCAGCCGCTGTGGCGCAAGTTCGATGCGCTGATCGTGCTGCAGGCGCCCTCATGGGAAATCGTTCGCCGCTGGCGCGGCGAGCAGGAAGAAGATTTGCTGGCACGCCATGCCCCGCTGGCGATGGACACCGCCGCCATGGCGCGCTTCCTGATGCATTTCGAAAGGCTGAGCCGGCACGCCCTGGCCACCTTGCCGGCACTGGCGGACACCTGCGTGGAATACGACGACGACCGGCACGTCACCGGTCTCAGTCATGGGTAGCGCGGGAATCGGGAATGGCGCAAGCCCGGCGCGAACGGGCGGGCGCGCGCCACTCCTGCGCTTCCCGATTCCCCGGCTTTGCCGTCAATCGACGACGAAATTGACCTTCATGTTGACGCGCCACTCGCTCACCGTGCCGTCGTCCTTCGTCACCACCTTGATCTCGTTGACCCAGGCGCCCTTGATGTTCTTCACCGACTCCGCAGCCTTGTGCAGGCCGTGCTGCACGGCGTCCTCGACGCCCTTTGCGGATGAAGCATTGATTTCAATGACCTTGGCTACCGACATGGTGTCCATCTCCCGTTGAGTCGTGCAGGCGGCACGCGGCGCTCCCCCCGGAACGCACAGTCTGCCCCCCGGCTGTCGGTCGGGACAAGCCGCAGTGCAAAAACACGTCGCGTTAACGCGGTGAAACAACCCGATGATCACTCGCGGGCAGGCGGAGCACGGCCCGAACGGCCGTTTCATGACCCGTCGGGAAAGCGCGAAGCGCTCAGCCGTCGTCGAGCAGGGCGGCGTAGCCGTCGCGCGCATCCGCCCAC
>SMEK01000781.1_pt1 | contig 10619 bp, 7 predicted proteins | sample 2456371 | NCBI WGS metagenome assembly SMEK01 (sample SAMN10132590, study PRJNA489261) | soil metagenome | isolation source: day1 antibiotic-loamy sand soil ammended with composted manure from dairy... | place: USA | collected 2015-04-01
CGATGCTGGCCGGCTCGCCCGATTCGTCCAGGCCGACGCGCATGGTCAGCGCCCCCAGCTGCAGGCGTTGCGCGTAGAGATAGGTGCGCGTGCCGTCCGGCGCCTCGACGTACACCTGCCAGGGCTGGCCGTCGTCCCACGCCGGCCGGCCGCGGTACAGCTCGACCCGCGCCGTGAGCACCACCCGCTCAGGAAGGCCGTCACCCGTCAGATCCACTTCGGCACTGCGTTGAAAGTTCCAGCCCTGTTCGCCGGCGACGGCCGGCGCGATGGCGGCATCGATCAGCCCGGCAGTGCGCGGATCCAGCGTCTCGACAGTTGTGTCGGCCGCACCATTGTCGGGATGAGGTTGCGGCAAATCGGCCGTGCAGGCGCCCAGCGCCAGTGCGGCGCCGGCAATCCAGAGCCTGGAGGACATGCAGGCGTCTCCTTTCCGAGGGTTTAAGAGTGGTGAGCAGGCTCCACCTTAAATGAAGGTCGGCCGCCGGACCACGCCGGGACAGACAGCGATCCGGCACCCGCGGTAGACGCTCGGGGTGCGCAGCCTGCTAGACTCCAACTGCTCCCAGGGCAGCCGTAGGAACTGCCCGCGTCGGATAAGAACAACCTGAAGAAGAGGAGAGCATCCATGAAACGTGGATCCCTGGCATGGATCGTCAGCACAGCCCTGGCGCTCACCGGCCTCAGCGGCATGGCCCAGGCGCAGGAGCGCTTCATCACCATCGGCACCGGCGGCCAGACCGGCGTCTACTACGTGGCGGGACAGTCGATCTGCCGCTTCGTCAACCGCAATGCCGAGAATATTCGCTGCAACGCACCGGCCAGCGGCGGCGGTGTCGCCAACGTCAACGGCCTGCGCAGCGGCGAGTTCACCTTCGGCATCATGCAGTCCGACCACCAGTTCAAGGCGATGAAGGGGCTGGCGCCGTTCGAGCAGCAGGGCGCGATGGAAGACATCCGCGCGGTGTTCTCGCTGCAGAGCGAGGTGTTCACCGTCCTCGCCCGGCGCGACGCCAACATCAAGAACCTGGACGACCTCAAGGGCAAGCGGGTGAGCATCGGCAACCCCGGTTCCGGCCAGCGCGACACCTTCGAGGAAATCATGCGGGCCAAGGGCTGGGACAAGTCGGTGTTCGCCCTGGCCGCCGAGCTGCGGCCGGCCGAGCAGGCCAACGCCCTGGGCGATAACAACATCGATGCCATGAGCTATTTCGTCGGCCATCCGAACGGCTCGATCCAGGAAGCCACCACCACCGTCGATGCCGTGTTCGTGCCGATCACCGGTCCGGCCATCGACAAGCTGCTGGCCGAGAAGACCTATTACACCAAGGCCGAGATCCCCGGCGGCCTGTATCGCGGCAACGACCAGCCCACACCCTCCATCGGCGGCAAGGCGGTACTGTCTACCACCGCCAAGGTGGATGCCGAGGTGGTCTACCAGCTGGTGAAGGCGGTGTTCGACAATATCGAGCGCTTCCGCCGCCTGCATCCGGCGTTCGCCGACCTCAAGCCCGAGGAGATGATCAAGGCCGGCCTGACCGCCCCGCTGCATGAGGGGGCAGAGCGCTACTACAAGGAGCGCGGCTGGCTGTAAGTCAGGCGCTGCCCGTTTAGCGGATGTTCCGGCCGGGGCCGCTCCTGCAGGGAGGTGGCCAGACTCTCCTGCAGTGCGTTCCTGGCCGCGAAGTCCTGAGAGCACGGCCTTTGTAGGCTGTGCCATCGGTAAAGCCGGCTCAGAACTGCAAGGACAGGCCTCTGCGCATGCAGGACAAACAGCTCTCTACCGAGGAACTGATCGCCAAGGATGTCGGTGCCCGACTGCCGGGCGGAACCATGGCGGCGATGATTGCCGGGCTGGCGCTGGCATGGTCGCTGTTCCAGCTCTGGATCGCCTCGCCGCTGCCGTTCATCTTTGGGACCGGCGTGTTCAATGACACCGAGGCCCGCTCGATCCACCTCGCCTTCGCGCTGCTGCTGGCCTATCTGGCCTTTCCGGCGTTCCGGCGGTCGCCGCGCGACAGGGTGCCGCTGACCGACCTCGCTCTCGGGCTGGCGGCGGCTGCCAGCGCCGCCTACCTGTTCATTGCCTACGAGCAGCTGGCGCAGAGGCCCGGCAGCCTGACCGGCACGGATCTGCTCGTTGCCTGCGTCGGCATTCCGTTGCTGCTGGAGGCAACCCGCCGGGCGCTGGGGCCACCACTGGCCGTCATCGCCCTGATATTCCTGGTCTACAGCGTCGCCGGCCCCTGGATGCCGGGTATGCTGGCGCATCGCGGGGTCAGCCTCCATGCGCTCGCCAACCACCAGTGGATCACCACCGAAGGCGTGTTCGGCATCGCCCTGGGCGTGTCCACCAGCTTCGTGTTCCTGTTCGTGCTGTTCGGTGCGCTGCTGGAGCGCGCCGGCGCCGGCCACTATTTCATCCAGCTCGCTTTCAGCCTGCTCGGGCACCTGCGTGGCGGCCCGGCCAAGGCGGCGGTGGTGGCCTCCGGCATGACGGGACTGATCTCCGGCTCCTCCATTGCCAATACCGTGACCACCGGGACCTTCACCATCCCGATGATGAAGCGCACCGGCTTTACCGCCGAGCGGGCCGGGGCCGTGGAAGTGGCGGCCTCGGTCAATGGCCAGATCATGCCGCCGGTGATGGGGGCTGCCGCCTTCCTGATGGTGGAGTACGTCGGGATTCCGTACGTGGAGGTCATCAAGCACGCCTTCCTGCCGGCGCTGATCTCCTACATTGCGCTGTTCTATATCGTGCATCTGGAAGCGCTCAAGCTCGGCCTGAAGCCGCTGCCACGGGCAGCCAGGCCATGGCTGCAGCGCTTGCTGGGATTTGCCTTCGGCGTTGCGTTGATCTCGGGGCTGTCGCTGGCGGTGTACTACGGGCTCGGCTGGCTCAAGCCGGCGCTGGGCGATGCCGCGATCTGGGTCATCGGGGCGCTGCTGGTCCTGGTTTACCTCGGGCTGCTCAAGGTCGCCGCCAGCAACCCGCCCTTGCCGCCTGACGACCCCCACGCACCGATAGAGACGCTGCCGCAGGCGAGGCCGGTGCTGCTCTCGGGCCTGCACTTCCTGTTGCCGGTGGTGGTGCTGGTGTGGTGCCTGATGGTGGAACGGCTGTCGCCGGGCCTGTCGGCATTCTGGGGCTCGGTGATGCTGATCGTCATCCTGCTCACCCAGCGGCCGCTGCTGTCCTGGATGCGCGGCGATGGTGGCCGCACCCACGGCGGTTTTGTCGACGGACTGGTGGATCTGCGCGAGGGACTGGTTGCCGGCGCCCGTAACATGATCGGCATCGGCATCGCCACCGCCTCGGCCGGCATCATCGTCGGCGCCGTGTCGCAGACTGGTGTCGGCCTGGTGCTGGCCGACCTGGTCGAATTCCTCTCGCTCGGCAATCTGCTGCTGATGCTGCTGCTCACCGCGCTGCTCAGCCTGATTCTCGGCATGGGCCTGCCGACCACGGCCAACTACATCGTGGTCTCCAGTCTGCTGGCGCCGGTGGTGGTGGCGCTAGGGCAGCAGAACGGGCTGCTGGTGCCGATGATCGCCGTGCACCTGTTCGTGTTCTATTTCGGCATCATGGCCGACGTCACGCCGCCGGTGGGGCTGGCCTCCTTCGCCGCCGCCGCCGTTTCCAAGGGAGACCCGATCAAGACCGGCCTGACCGCCTTTTACTACAGCCTGCGTACCGCCGCGCTGCCGTTCATGTTCATCTTCAACACCGATCTGCTGCTGATCGACGTAGGCTTCTGGCATGGCGTAGTGATCTTCGCAGTGGCGGTCGTTGCCATGCTTATCTTCGCGGCCGGCACCCAAGGCTATTTCCTGGTGCGCAGCCGCTGGTACGAGAGCCTGCTATTGCTGGTGGTGGCGTTCACGCTGTTCCGGCCGGGGTTCTGGATGGACCTGCTGCACGACCCGTATCAGGACATTCCTCCGGCGCAGCTCGCCCAGGCATTGGAGTCGGTCGGCGAGGACAGCCAGCTGCGGCTGCACGTGCGCGGCGAGGACGCGGTGGGCGATCCGCGCGAGTTCCACGTGCTGTTGCCGATACCTGCCGGCGAATCCGGTGTGGACAAGCTGGAGCAGCTCGGCCTGCTGCTGTACGAGGATGACGGCAAGGTGCTGATCGACAGCGTCGCCTTCGGCAGCCCGGCCGCCGATGCCGGCCTGGACTTCGATCAGGAGATCCTCGCGGTGCGTGCCCCCACCGATCGCTGGCCCAAGGAATGGATGTGGATTCCTGGCCTGCTGCTGCTGGGGCTGGTGGTGTGGCTGCAGCGGCGCCGTCAGCGCCCGGTAAGCGCCTCTTCGGCGCTTCTGAATCCGCCCACCAGGTAGTTGAAGAACAGCCCGTAAGCGATCGCCAGGGGGATGGCCACCACCAGAGTGGCGGCCATCAGCTCGGACCAGTAGAACACGTCTCCGCGGATCAGCTCGGTCGGCACCCCGGCGGTGACGGTGCGCTGTGACGAGGCGGTGATGAAGGTTGCCGCGTAGATGTAGTTGCCCAGCGACAGCGAGAAGGCGAACACCATGCAGGCGCCGATGCCCGGCCACACCTGCGGCAGGACGACCTTGCGGAAGGCGCCGAAATAGCCGCAGCCGTCCAGCAGCGCCGCCTCGTCCTGCACGCGCGGGATGGCGCGGAAGAAGCCGAGCAACAGCCAGGTGCAGAACGGGATGGTGATGGTGGGCAGCACCACCACCAGCGACCAGATGGTATTGGCGAGTCCCAGCCAGACCACGATGCGGTACATCGGGATGAACAGCAGGCTGGGCGGGATCAGGTACACCAGGAAGATCGCCATGCCCGAACGCTCGCCCCAGCCGCCGGTGAGCCGTGCCAGCGCGTAGGCGGCCGGTACCGACAACAGCACCGTGATCGCGACCACGCAGACGCCGACGATGGCGGAGTTCTTGAGGAAGACCGGGAAATTGGTGTTCTTGAACAGGATCACCAGGTGATCCAGGGTCGGCGGGTCGTTGAACAGGAACGGGTTGGGCCCGAACACGTACAGGTCCGTGCTGGCTTTGAAGACGGTGATCAGGGCCCACAGCACCGGGATGATGGCGAACAGCCCGAGCAGGCCGATACCGAGGAAGAAGCCCACGCGGCGCAGTATCCGTCCGCTCATGGTCAGGCCTCCGGTGAACGGTAGGCGGCCCGCAGCGCCAGCACCGCTGCCACCAGCAGGAATGGGAACAGGAACAGCGCGATGGCGGCGCCCTGTCCGAGGCTGCCGCTCTGGATGCCCTTCAGGTAGGCCCAGTAGGGCAGCACCTGGGTCGCATGGCCCGGCGCGCCGCGGGTGAGAATCTCCACCATGCCCATCTCGCCGATGATCAGCAGGCTGGTGAACAGGATCGCCACGATCAGCATCGGCCGCAGCGCCGGAATGGTGATCCGGAACAGGATCCGGAAGAAGCCGGCACCGTCGATGCGGGCCTGCTGGAAGCGCTCCTCGGGAATCGACAGCCGGGCGGCCAGCACGATGATGGTGGCCAGTGGCAGCATGCGCCAGACGTCAGCGACCACCAGCGAGGCGATTCCCAGCCAGGGCCGGCCCAGATAGTACAGGTGGCTGAACGGCCCGAGCGGGCTGCCCGGGCCGAGCAGGCCCAGCTGCACCAGTACCCAGTCCACCGGGCTGAACTGCGAATCGAGCAGCCACAGCCAGGCGATGGCAGCCAGCGATACCGGCATGGCCCAGGGCAGGATGAACAGCACCTGGAACAGGCGCTTGCCGCGAAAGCTGTAGACCAGCAGCTCGCTGGCCGCGGTCGCCAGGACCAGCAGCAGGCCGATCGAGGCGGCAGTGATCAGCAGGCTGTTGCGCAGCGCGATCCAGAAGGCGTCCTGCCGCATCACCGCAGCGAAGTTCGCGAGGCCGACGTAGCGGTCGAGGCTGGGATCGCCGATGGTGGCGTCGCTGAGGCTCAAAGCGATGGCGAGGATGAACGGAAAGCCGACGAAGGCAACGATGTAAAACACCGCCGGGCCGAGCATCAGCCACACCAGCACCTGCGGCCGGTCCAGAGCCCGGCCCAGGCGCGCCAGCAGGCCTTCCTCGCGAGCATGTTCCACGGGAGCGATGGTGCTGCTGTTCATGCCACGGCCCCCACGGCTGCCGGCTTGCGCTTGCCGGTGTTGCGGTCGAACCAGCGCACGTCCTGATGAGTGCCAACGAAGCGGCAGCGGTCGCCGGTGGAGAAGGGCGGCTCGGTGCCCGCCGGCAGCCGCGCGATCACCTGCTGCGGCTCGCCTTGCTCCGGCAGGCCGCTGTGCACCGTGCCGTACGCCAGCCATTCCGAGCCCAGGTATTCGAGCTGGTTGACCGTCACCTCCAGGTCCAGCGCGTAGTCGCCGGCCGCTGAAGCAGTACTCGCCAGCCGCAGGTGTTCGGGCCGCAGGCCGGCGATGGTGTCGTCGTCGATCGGCAGCAGATTCATCGGCGGCGTGCCGACGAAGCCGGCCACGAACAGATCGGCCGGATCCATGTACAGTTCGCGCGGAGTGCCGACCTGGTGCAGGCGACCCTGGTTGATCACCGCGATGCGATCGGCCAGGCCCAGTGCCTCGATCTGGTCGTGGGTGACGTAGAGCATGGTGATGCCGGTGCGGTCGTGCAGCTCCCGCAGCTCCGCCCGGGCCTGGCTGCGGATCTTGGCGTCGAGCGAGGACAGCGGCTCGTCGAACACGAACAGCTCCGGGTCCCGCACCAGTGCGCGGGCCAGCGCCACCTTCTGCTGCTGGCCGCCGGACAGGCGGGTAGGGCGGCGGTCCAGCAGGTCCTCGATGCCGAGCATGCGGGAGACTTGATCGAGCTTGGGTTGGCGCAGCGGTTTGGGTACCTTGCGCGCCACCAGCGGGAACAGGATATTGTCGCGCACGCTCATGTGCGGGTAGAGCGCAAACGACTGGAACACCATGGCGACGTTGCGGTCCTTCGGCGGGATGCCCAGCACCGATTTGCCGTCGATCAGGATGTCGCCCGAGGTCGGCATCTCCAGTCCCGCCACCAGGCGCATGATGGTGCTCTTGCCGGAGCCGGACGGCCCGAGAATGGCGAGCAGTTCGCCTTCGCCGGAGGTCAGGTTCACTCCGTCGACGGCCTGGATGCGGCCGTAGCGCTTGCTCAGCGCGCGCAGGGTCAGCACGGACATGTCGAGATCCCTCTCTGTGCTGGCAGAGGTGGCAGGCGGGATGCCAAGAACCCGCCTGCATCCATCGCGTTTGCAAGAAACCGGGCTATGCCGGCTCCTTGCCGTGGCTAGTCGCTGCCGCCGACGAAGCCACGCTTACGCCACTTGGCGAAGATGGCGCGGATCTGCTTGTCGGCATCGCGCACCGCCTGCTCCGGTGTCTTCGTGCCCCGCGCCACATCCGCCATCATGGTGGTGAGGACGTGGGTTTGATAGACCTCGCCGATCGCCGGATTGGCGTAGCCCGGATAGCCCAGCCAGACGGTCCAGTCTTCGGCCGTCTTAAAGATGGCGAGCTTGTCCGCCGGTTCCGATCCCCAGGGGTCCTTGTCCAGCCAGCCGCCATCCTGGAACAGCTGCGGCACCTGCTTGGGGAAGGCCGGGAAGTTGTAGAACTTGCTGTAGTAGCTGGCGCTGCTGTAGTTGGTACTGAGATCGAGCAGGAAGTTCTTGGCGGCGGTGATCTTGTTCTGGTCCTTGACGTAGGCCGGCATGACGTAAATGAACCACACGTGCGACGGCATCCGCGCCTCGCCGCCAGGGCCCTTCAGGCCCGGCCGGAAGCCGGTGTCGTTGGCAATCTGGCTGCCGATGTCCTGGGCGCTGCGGAAGAACGAGATCGAGTTCTGGATGTACGAGGCCTGGCCGGCGATGTAGGTCTGGTTGTTGGAGGCCGGGTTCCAGGCAAACACCTGCGGCGTCATGGCGCTGTCGAAGAGCTTCTTCTGGTAGCGGACCGCGGCCAGGGTCTCGGGCGAGTCGAAGACGACATTGCCGTCTTCGTCTTGGATGGATCCACCGAACGACCAGATCAGCGCCCGCGCGTAGAATTCCGAGTCGAGTTCCGGCGACAGACCCACTGCTACCGGCAGCCCGGTCTTCTGGAAGATCTTGGCGCCCCCGTCGAGTAGATCGTCGTAGGTTTCCGGGCCGTTCGGGTAGCCGGCCTGCTGCCACAGATCGGTGCGGTAGACGCCCGGATCGGGCACCCAGCCGTGGCAGTAGCCGTACCACATTTCCTTGGTCGGCAGGTAGCTGGAGTGGCGGCAGGTTTCGGCGATTTTGCCGAAAGTGGCCTCGGCCGCGGCATTCACGTCATCCAGCGGCTGCAGGCCCTCGATGAAGGCCGACGGTGCCGCATTCATCTCCACCAGGGTCGGACCGTCCCCGGCGGAGATGGAAGCCGCCAGGCTGGCCGGCAGGTCGCTCAGATTAATGTGATTGACGGTGACCTTGACGTTATGTGCTTTTCCCCATTCCTGGGCGTATTCGGCGAACCACTCGTCGTACTTCGGGACGAAATGGCTCCATTGGGTAATGGAGATGGAGGTGCCGTCGGGATACTTCTCGGGAAACCGCATCTCGCCGTAGCTGGTGCGGAACTCGATATCTGCGGGCTTGAGCTCCTGGCCCTGGGCGGCCGCAGGGCCGGCGATGAGGACTGTTAGGGTGGCGGCCGACATCCATGCCAGCCGACGCACGTTCCTTGTGATCCAGTGTGACATGATGATTCCCTTCCTTTCACATCCTGATGTTCCTCATCAATTTGTTCCATTAAATCGGAGAGTCAAGTAGGCCGAGAAAATAACGAGTAAAATAATCTCTTAACTCCGGTCAGACGCGCTCCCGGGAGCGGTCAAGCCGGAATCGGAATCGGCCCCGAACCAGGATGCGTTGCGATTTTTTTCAGCGGTATCTCCGCGGCTGAAACTCGCCTGCCGGGCAGCCGATGCGGGTTAAGGGCCTTCAGCAAGCCGCAGGTTCCTGCGCGGTGTCGCGGTTGCTTGGGCTCACCAGTCCGCGCAGCGCCTCCGGCCCAGCGCGTGTCCCAGGCAATGCGGACGTGCAGAGATGGGTTAGGGGTACGGAGTGCCGCGGCAGGGCGACATTGTTCTGTCAGCAGCGGAAGCCGGGGCGATTGGGCGCCGATGCGACTTCGCCATGGCCTTGGCTGAGCAACCCTGGTACCGGCAAGCGAATGCCGGCCCGCTTGGTGCGGGCCGGCAGGTGCGGACCAGCGCCTGCTGGTCCGTTGCGATCAGCTCAGCCAGCCGAACGGATCTTCGGCCACACCGGTCTGGATTGCGACCAGCGCCTCGCGCAGGCGCTGGGTGTTGCGGCCGACGCGGCCATCGCCGACCTGGTATTCCCTGCCCTCGTGAATGAAGGTGCCGACGCCGGTGAGGACGGCGGCGGTGCCGGACAGGGCCGCCTCGCCGGTGCGGATCCAGTCCTTGACCTCGTCCACGGTGAAGTCGCGCTCCAGCACCTCGTAGCCGAGGTGGCGGGCCAGGGTGATCACCGAGTCACGGGTCACGCCGTGGAGGAAGGAGCCATCCAGCGGCTTGGTCATGAGCCGTCGGTCGTCGAGCAGGAAGAAGTTGGAGGCGCCGGTTTCCTGGACGTCGCCGCCGGGGCAGAACAGCACCTGGTCGGCATTGTGTTCGTTGCGGGCCTGGATGATGTGGCGCAGCGCCGCGGCGTAGTTGCCGCCGGTCTTGGCCATGCCGAAGCCGGGCGCGCAGCGCATGGCCTCTTCCTCGATCAGGATCCGCAGCGGGCGGCCGCCGCCGGCGAAGTAATCGCCCACCGGCGAGGCCAGCACGTACAGCAGCGCCTCGGTCGACGCCGTCCCGGCAGCACCGATGTTGGCTTCCGTGCCGATCAGGAGCGGGCGCAGGTACAGCGCGCCGGGCGGGGCGGGAACGTCGTCCCGGCTCAGTTCCACGACGCTGCGCACCATCTGCTCGAGCATCTCGGCCGGCGGCGTCGGCAGGCACAGCAGCTCCGAGCTGCTGCGGAAGCGTTCGACATGGCGATCGAGCCGGAAGATGCGGATCGAGCCGTCGGGCATGCGGAACGCCTTCAGCCCCTCGAAGCAGGTGCTGGAGTAGTGCAGGACGTGCGCACCCGGATGGATCGAGAGCGGCGCAACCGGTACGGTCTCCACCTCCGACCAGCGCCCGTCCGCAAACCGGGAAAGCGGCATCCATTTGGAGAAGACGGTGCCAAACGGTGCGCTGGTTGCTGCAGTCTGCTTCGGGGTGTCCAGGGTTGCGTCTCTCATAGGGATGATCTTCTCGGTTGCCTTCTATAACCACACGCCATATGCGTACCGCCCAGCATAGCTCGCGCGAGCGATGTCGAGAAGCGGGTAGGGTCGCTCAGGCGGTATTTTGTGGGCGAAGCGACGCTTCCAGCCGTCCGTAGTAGGGCAGGAGCGTCAGCGCCCGGGCCACGACGTAGCCGATGAAGGCCCACCACAGGCCGTGATTGGCGAACAGGGCGGTGAGCGGCCAGGAGCCGAGCAGGAACAGCGCGATCGACAGCAGCGACGCGTTGCGCATTTCCCGGGTACGGGTGGCGCCGATGAACACGCCGTCCAGCTGGAAGGCGGCGACGGCAAG
>SMEK01000783.1_pt1 | contig 10592 bp, 7 predicted proteins | sample 2456371 | NCBI WGS metagenome assembly SMEK01 (sample SAMN10132590, study PRJNA489261) | soil metagenome | isolation source: day1 antibiotic-loamy sand soil ammended with composted manure from dairy... | place: USA | collected 2015-04-01
CAGCCGCCACCGACCCGGCAAACGCTGGCGCAGATCCGGCAACGCTGCTGCAGCAAGGGGCCGGAGGCGAGGCGGGCGCCGACTACATCCCCGAAAAGTTCCGCGTCAACAAAACGGATGGCTCGATCGACGTCGAAGCGTCGGCGCGGAAGCTAGCAGGTAGCTATACCGAGCTGGAGAAGACGCGCCCGACCGGCGGCGTTCCGAAGACCCCCGAGGAATACAAGATCGAAGGCCTTCCCGAAGGCTTGAATTTCGAAGAGGTGCGCAAGGATCCAGTGTTCACCGGCTTCCTGAAGGGTGCGCACGGCAAGGGCTTGAGCAATGACCAGGTCAGCTACGTACTGGATGAGTACTTCAAACTGGCGCCGGATCTGCTGGCGGCAAACCAGAAACTCGGCGCGACTGAAGCCAAGGCCGAACTGGCCAAGGTGTGGACTGGTGGTGATCAGGCCATGACGCAGAACCTCGGCCTGGCCATGCGTGCGGTCAGGGGCTATGGCGTCGATGGCGATGTACCGGGCGGTCTCGATCGTCTGATGCAGAAGTACGGCAACGATCCCGACTTCCTTGCGTTCGCTGCCTCGATCGGCAAGGAAATGCAGGAAGACACGGCCATCGATGCGGGCACGCCAGCCGCCGAAGACTGGGAGGCGCAGGTGGCGGCGATCAAGGCCGATCCCGCATATACCGATGGCGATCACCCGCAGCACAAGCAGGCGATCAAGAAAATGGAAGCGCTGTACGAGCGGCGTTACACGAAGAAGCCGCAACAGCTCGCCGGTGGCGCCACGCGCTAACCACGGCCTCAGCGCTACCCCGGAAAGGCCCGCCATCGTGCGGGCTTTTTCGTGTCAGCGGGTTTAACTGGCGAGGGCGAGCCCGAACGGCACACATGGCTGCGATGAAATAGTCGGGAATCCGACCACGCATCACGCTGACACTCAGCACCACAACGGCCCCAGGTGGCACTGGGACAACCGTCGCAGCCCGCGAGACCGCGCCGCGCGAACGTCATGGCCCGCCGAAGTGGTGGACAACCTGACAGGCACGAACCCAATCCATCCACTTCGGAGCAAGACCATGGGGAATATCACCGAAGCGTTCGTGCAGCAGTTCGCCGACAACTTCACGCACGTGGCGCAGCAGAAGAAATCCCGTTTCGAGCCGTGCGTCACCATCGACCCGAACATCGTTGGCATGAGCAAGAGCATCAACCGGCTCGGCCAGCGCACCGCGCAGCGTCGCCTGTCGCGCCACGGCGACACCCCGATCAACGATCAGAACCACTCGACCCGTTATGTCGACCTGTTCGACTGGGAAGACGGCGACATGATCGACGACCAGGACAAGATCCGCATGCTGGTCGATCCAACCAGTGAGGATGTCGCGGCGATGGTCTCCAGCCTCAACCGGGCAAAGGATGACGTGATTGTCACCGCGTTCGGCGGCAGTGCTCGCAGCTCGGCCGGACTGGTCGCATTGCCGTCCACGCAGAAGATTGCCGTGAACGCCACCGGCCTGACCAAGGCCAAGATCATCGCGGCCAAAGCCCTGTTCCGAAAGAACGAGGCGGACGAGGAGGCGGGCGAGGAACTGTTCATGGCGTACAGCTCGCAGGCGCTGTCCGATGTGCTGAACGACGCCACGCTGACCAGTGCCGACTTCATGGCCGCGAAGATGCTGCAGGAAGGCAGCTTGAAGGGATCGTGGCTTGGTTTCCGCTGGATCCCGTCCGAGCGCCTGCCCAAGGCGAGCACCAGCCGCTATCTCTACGCCTGGGCGAAGTCCGGCGTGAAGTTGGGCGTCGGTAAGGACATCGTGACCCGCGTGGGCGAGCGTGCCGACAAGGGCTTCAACACGCAGATCTACGGAAAGATGAGCATCGGCTCGGTCCGCATCGAGGAAGAGAAGGTGGTCGAGATCGCCTGCGTCGAGAGCTGACCGAACAAGTCGCGCCGCTTCGGCGGCGTGGCTTTCACCCTGTTTCGTTGCAAGAGGATTCCACCATGGCAGTTGTCAACACCAAGGGCACGGCTGTTACCGCCGCCGACTCGTCCCCGCCCACGCCGGACCAAACCGTCAGCCTCAAGATTCACGGCGGCCGCGTGAAGGAAAGTATCGGCTTCGTTGCCGCCGTGTCGGGCGACTCGATCGCCTCGACCTACCGGCTGGCTCGCGTAGCCAGCTCCAGCCGTATCTCGCAGGTGCTGTTGACCTGCAGCGCCATCACCACGTGCGCGGCCGACATCGGCGTGTATGACACCGCCGTCAATGGCGGCGCTGCCATCGATGCCGACTTCTTCGCCTCGGCGCAGTCGCTGGCTGATGCAGTGGTGAACTCGGACGTCACGCACGAATCGGGCGTGTTCGCACCCAACGCTATCGAGAAGCCGCTGTGGCAGGCGCTGGGCCTGACCTCTGACCCCGGCAAGCTGTATGACATCGTGGCGACCCTGACCGCCGCAGCCGGTGCGGCCGGCACCGTGGGCCTCAAGGTGCGTTACGTGGACGGCAACTGATCCAGGGCACGCCCACCAATGGCAGTGAATTACCGGGCGCCCTCGTGCGCCCGGTCTTTTTTTGAGGAATACCCATGGCCAGCTCGATCGACATTTGTTCCAACGCACTACTGATGCTCGGATCGAAGCCGATCGCGAGTTTCGATGAAGGTTCGGCACCGGCCAACCTCGACCGCGGCCGGTTGTGCTCGAACCTCTACCCGATGATGAAGCTGGCGCTGCTGCGCTCCCATCCGTGGAACTGCGCGGTGACCCGCGTGCAGCTGTCGCCCGATGCCACGCCGCCGGCCTTCGGCTTCCGCAATCGCTTCCTGCTACCCGGTAACTGGTTGCGAACGCTGGAAGTGGGCGACGGTTACGCACTGACCTACCGCAGCGAGGGCCGTTACCTGCTGTGCGACGAGGCGGTGTTCCCGCTGGTGTACCTGCGCGACGTGCCGGAAACCGATTTCGACTCGATGCTGGTCGAGGCGATGACGCTGGCCATGGCGATGCGCCTGGCCTATGCCATTACCGCCTCCAGCGCGGTCGAGCAGGCCCGCTACTCGGAGTTCCAGGCCCTCATGAAGCGAGTGCGCGCCGTGGATGGCCAGGACGACCCCCCGCAGACCTTCGGCGACATGCGCCTGTTGACCAGTCGTTTCGGCAACAACGGCGCGTTTGGAGACTGACCCGATGCCACGCATCACCGTCGTACAGAGCAACTTCACCGCCGGCGAGATCTCCCCGCGACTGTATGGGCGCGTCGACATCGACCGCTACCACAACGCCGCCAAGGTGCTGGAGAACGTGGTCATCTACGTGCACGGCGGCGTCGGGCGGCGGCCCGGCCTGGGCTTCGTCGCACGCGCCAAGCATGACGACAAGCGCGCAGTGCTGATCCCGTACGTGTTCAACGAGGCGCAGGCCTACATGCTGGAGGTGGGTGACGCCTATATCCGCGTGTTCAAGAGTGACGGCACGCCCGTCATGGCCGGTGCCGCGCCCTACGAAATCCAGACCAGTTACGCCGAAGCCCATCTTCCCGAGGTGGATTACTGCCAAGGCGCTGACACCATGTTTCTGATGCACGCCAACTACGTGACCTCACGCCTGCGCCGGTTTGCCGATGATGCCTGGGTGTTCGACGTGGTGCCATGGATCACCCAGCCGTTCGACGAGGTGGGCAGCAGCCCGAACCTGACACTGGCGATCGACGACCCGACCGCCGGCACCGGCCGTACCTTCACCGCCAGCGGCGACGCGTTCCTGTCCTCCGATGTGGGCCGCGAGATCCACGCGCTGGGCGGTATCGCCCGCGTGACCACGGTCACCAGCGCCACCATCGCCGCCGCTACCATCCTGGTACCGTTCCCCGGTACCGCCATTGCCGCCGGCGCCTGGACGCTGGCCGGCTCGCCGCACACTACGCTCACGCCATCGGTGGCCGAGCCGGTGGGCATCGCCTGCACGCTCACGCTCTCCGCCGCGGGCTGGCGAGCCGAGGACGTGGGCAAGTTCGTCGACGTGAATGGCGGACTGGTCCAGATTTCGGCCGTGTCGTCATCCACCGTGGCCGATGGGGTGATTCATCGCGAGCTGTCGGCGGTCGTGGCAGCGGAGCCATTCGCGTGGATCCTCGAAGGCAGCGTGTGGGGTGGCTTCAACGGCCATCCGCGCACCGGCACGTTCTACGAGCAACGCCTTTGGCTGGCCGGCTCCCCGGGCTACCCGCAGACCGTGTGGGGCTCGCGCATCGGCGAGTACTACAACTTCGAGCTGGGCACGCTGGACACCGACGCGGTGGCGTTCGGCATCGCCAGTGACCAGATCAACCCGATCGTCAACCTGACGCAGGTCAAGGTGTTGGTGCCGCTGACCTATGGCGGCGAGTTCACCATGCGCGGTGGCAACGAAAAACCGATCACGCCGACCAACATCCAGACCACGAACCAGTCCAACTACGGCTGCAACGTCGTGGCGCCGGAGCGCGCAGGCAACGAGCTGGTGTTCGTGCAACGCGGGGGCCGCAAGGTGCGGGCGATGTCGGCGGACAAGATCAACACCGACCAGTACGGCGCGCCTGACATTTCCGTGCTGGCTGAGCACGTCACCAAGAGCGGCATCATCGGCATGGCCTATCAGGCGGCGCCGGACACGCTGCTGCATTGCGTGCGCGCCGATGGCGTGGTGGCGACGTGCACGCTTGACCGCGATCAGGACGTGGTCGGCTGGTCGCGCCAGATCACCCAGGGCGTGATCGAGTCGCTGGCGCGCATCCCTGTCGATGACGGCGAACAGGTGTGGGCGATCGTGCAGCGGACCATCGATGGCGTTGGCGTGCGCTACATCGAGCGCTTCGATTCCGCCCTGATGACCGACTGCGCCACGACGCAGGCCGACGTCACCGGCAAGGACACGTGGGATGGCCTCGACCACCTGGAGGGCTGCACGGTCGTCGTGAAAGCCGATGGTGTGGCGATGCAAGACCGCGTGGTGACCGATGGCGCGATCACGATTGAGCGCGACGCCAAGACGCTGGAAGTGGGTTTGAAGTTCACTCCGCGCGTGGAGACGCTGCGCCCGGAGCTGCAGGGCAGCGAGGGCAGCGTGCAGGCCAGCAACATGCGCGTGTCGGAGCTGACTTGTCGTTTCCTTGAGACGGCCGGCGCCACGGTGAACGGCTCGCAGATCTTTGCCCGCCAGACCGGCCTGGGCGTGTTAGACCAGCCGCCACCCTTGACCACCGGCGACGTGATGATCGAGGAGCTTGGCTGGGATATCGGCAAGTGGGATCTGGTGATCGAGCAGCCGCAACCGTATCCGTTCCACCTGCAGGCGGTGATCGCCAAGCTGACGGTGAACTCGTGATCCGGCCCGCCACCCTGATCGACGTGCCGCGCATGGTAGATCTGGCCGAGCAGATGCACACCGAATCCCGCTTCACGATGTTGCGTTTCGACCGCGAGAAGATGGCGCAGGTGATCACCACCCTGATCGATCATGCCGGCGCGCTGGCACTGGTTGCGGTGAAAGACGGCGCAGTGATCGGCGGCTTCCTCGGCGTGACCGAGGAGCATTTCTTCAGCCGCGACAAGTTCGCCTTCGACCTGGCCACGTTCATTGCGCCCGAGCATCGCGGCGGCTTCGTGGCCGTGCGCTTGCTGCGCCGCTACGTGGCGTGGGCCAAGGAACAGGGCATTGCCTGCATCAATGCCGGCATCGCCAGCGGCATCAACCATGACGTGTCGGTGCGCTTGTACGAGCGCATTGGTTTTGTGAACACCGGCGTCGCGTTCGAGTATCAGGAGCAACCGTAATGCCTCAAGCCCTCCCATACCTGTACATCGCCGCCGCCGCGGCCACGGCTGGCGCCGCCATCCACCAAGGCCAGGTGCAGAAGAACTACGGCCAGTATCAGGCCGATCAAGCCGAGGCTGACGCAGCAGCACAGAAAGGCGCCGCCCAGGTCGAGGCCGACCGCATCCGCAAGCAGGCCAAGCAGCAGCGCTCCGAAGCGATCGCGGCGCTGGCCGGCTCCGGTGTGGACGTCAATTCGTCGACGGCCCTGAAGATCGATCAGGACATCACCAAGAACGCCGAGAACGACGCGTACCTGACGCTGACCGGTGGCGCCAACCAGGCGGCACGACTCAACGCGGCAGCCGGCGGCTACCGCCAGCAGGGGTCGCAGGCGATGGCGGCGGGTTACGTGGGGGCCGGGACGTCACTGTTGTCCTCGGCGGGGAATTATCAGGGCTGGAAGAAGGCGAGCTGACATGGCACGTATCCCGATGGGCAATTTCGGCCAGGTCATGCAGGCGCCAGCGCCGACGCAGGGCATGGCACCGGGCGGGCAGGACTTCGTCGGCCGCGCGGTCGAGCAGCTGGGGCAGGCTGGCGAGCAGGTGATCAACCGGCAACTGTTCGAGCAGCGGCGCGCCGAGGAGCAAGTGGCGGCCGAGGCCAAGCAGAAAGCGGACGCGATGGCCCGCGCCACGGCCGCCGCCGACCAGCTCGACTACGGTCTGCAGGTGAAAACCCACCTGATGGACCTGCAGGGCCGGATCCAGCGTGGTGAGGTGCCGTGGCAGGATGCGGACACGGCATACACCGAGGCCGTCAACAAGATTCCTCCGCCCACGCCAGGCAACCTGCTGGCGCCCGACATGGCGGTGCATTTCGAATCCGGCCTGAAGGGTATCCGCGAGAACGCCCGACTGGACGTCAAGCAGGTGGCGATGGCGGCACAGGATGCCGAGAACAAGGGCATCTTCGGCCGGGTACTGGATACGCTCGGCAAGGAAGCGGGATTGCCGGGTGCTGACGTGGCCAGCCTCAACGCCAAGGCCGAAGCCTTCACGCCGCTGGCGCGGCAGGCGGGCTTGAGCGAGGCGCAGGTCAGCAAGACCCTGCAGGATTTCAAGGACAACAACTGGACGCAGCAGGCGACGCAGCGGGCCATGCTGGCGCGCAACGACGCCGGCCAGCTCGATCAGGTGGCGCACGACCTGACGGATGCCAAGGGCTTCTATGCCGACAAGCTGGATGCCAACAAGCGCAACGCGCTGCTGTCGCAGGTGTTGAGCCGCCGCCAGTTGCTGCAGGACCGTACCGACCACCAGCAGGACCGCGCCGATGCTGTCGGTGTGCGAGTGATCGGCCAGATCGATGCGCAGATCGCCAGCGGCGTGCCGGCCACGCCGGAGATGTGGGCGGCCTGGGCTGATGCCACCAAGGACACCGGCAGCGCGCAGGACTTCACCGGCCGCGTGCAGGATTACGCCACGGTGCAGCAGGTGTTGCGCCTGCCCGAAGCCCAGCAGCAGCAGTATTTGCAGCAGGCCGACGCCGCCCTGCAGACGAACGGCGGCACGGTGCACGAAAAACAGATGCTGGACCGGATCACCACGGCGGTGAACACCAGCATCAAGCAGCGCAACACCGACCCGTTGCTGTGGAATCAGGCGCGCCTGGGTGATGCGGTCGAGCCGTTGGACGTGTCCTCACTGGCGGACAAGGCGCAGACCGGCCAGCTCGGCCAGCAATTGCAGCAGCGCGCCGCGTCCATCGATGCCATGCAACGTCAGTACGGCGCCGCGGTGCCGATGAAGTTGCTGTTGCCGCAGGAGGCACAGGCGGTCACCAGCATGCTCGACAAGGCCTCCCCGCAGCAGCAGGCGCAGCTGTTCGGGATGATGCACCAGGCCGTGGGTGACGACACGCTGTACGCCGCCGTGATGGCTCAGATTGCTCCTGCGCAGCCGGTGCTGGCCTATGCCGGCAAGGTCATGGGCACCGGACGATCAGCGATCACTGGTGTGGAGACCCATTGGTTTTCCCCGAACGTCAACGTGACGATGGACCCGGCCACGATTGCGCAGACCATGCTCGACGGCCAGGCGCTGATCAAGCCGGACGAGAAGGGCGCCTCGAAGTTCCCGATGCCATCCGATGGCGGATCGTCAGGGCTGCGTGCAGAGTGGTCGACGGTGGTCGGTGACGGCTTCCGTGGCGATGGCGCCAGCGATGCGCAGGCCTATCAGGCCTACCGCGCCATGTACGCCGGGCTGGCGGCCAAGGCCGGCAAGTCGGATGGCGTGATCGATCCTGACATTGCGGCCACCGCGGCACGCGCCACGATCGGCAACGTGGGCGACTGGAACGGCAAGATGGTGATCCCGCCCTACGGCATGGACTTCGACGCGTTCACCAACAAGGCGAACACCGCATGGGATGCGCGCCGCTCCAGCGTGCCTGGCAACGAGCAGAACGACCTGGACGCCTACGACCTCGACCGCATCGGCGATGGCGTGTACGTGGTCAGTAACGGACAGGCGCCGGTGCGCGACAAGGATGGGGCGCCGGTGGTGATCCGGGTGTCACCGGGCATTCAGTCGGACGCCGCAGACAAGCCGAAAGCGGAGCCCGTTACCTTCACCCGCAAGATCACCGACCCGGTGACGCCATGACCGATAACACCTTCACCCCGGACGAGCAGGCGCGCTTCGACAGCCTGTACGGTGGTGCGCCGACCGCTGCCCAACCCGATGGCCCGGGCATCTTCGCCGGCACCACCAAGGGTCTCGCGGGCATTCCCTCCGGCTTGGCCGGCGCGACACTGTCGACCGCCAGCTTCCTGTCTGACAGTAGCAATGTGCTGGGCGAGGATTACGCCTTCACCATCGGCCTGAACCCCGACGACAAACAACCGTGGGAAGCGCAGCACCAATCCATCGAGCAGTTACGCCGCGACACCGCCGAGTACTACCGGCCCGACCCGCAGACCACTGGCTTTGTGGGCAACACCCTGTTCGGCGCGACGGACGTGATCACCCGCATCGGCGTCGGCAACCTGCTGGCGCCGGGCGCGGGCCTGACGATCGCCGCAGGCACGACGGGCCTCGAACGCACGGCCGACCTGGAGGCACAAGGCGTTGACCGTGTCACCGCCGTGAAGTCCGGAGCGCTGACGGCCGGCTCGCTGCTGGCGATGGGCGGCGTGGCCAACAGCTTCGGCAAGACGCTGGCCACGCGCATGATCACCGGCGCCGGCTCCAACGTGGCGTTCGGTGGCATCACCCGCGGCGCTGACTCGGCCTTGCTGAGTGCGAACGGCTACACCGCTCAGGCCGAGCAGCAGAAGTGGAACGATGGCGCGGCCGTGATGGCCGACCTGATCATCGGTGGCGCGTTTGGTGCCTTGCCGCACGGAGCAAAACCGGAAGTGGGGCGCATACCGGCCGAAACAGTGGATGCCGCGCTGGCGGCACAGAACGCGGCGAACGTGAACGATCTGGCCCCCGGCGCGCCGGCTGACCCGCGTAGCACCGCGCAGCACGTTGATGCGCTGGACACCGCGCAGGCGCAGATGATGGACGGCCAGCCGGTCGACGTGGATGCGATCGTGCGTGGCGCGGAGTTCGTCGAGCGGCCGCCCGATGGTGACCAGGCCGTGGCGTCCGCACTGCATGAGGTGCTGGCCGATGCGGGGATTCCCGTTTCGGAATTGGCGCCGGTCAGTGCCGACTACGCCACCTACCGCCGCGCGCTGGAATCCGGCGGCCGGGCCGACGCCGCCAACCCGAACAGCTCCGCACTGGGCGCCGACCAATTCACCGCCGCTACCTGGCTGAAGACCGTGGCCGATGCCGCGCCGGACTGGGCGCGGGGCCTCACGAAAACCCAGCTGCTGGCCGAGCGCACCAACCCCGAACGATCGGGCGACATGGCTGCGGTGTTGGATCAGCACAACGCCACCGAGCTGGCACAGGCAGGCATCGAGGCGACGAACCACAACCTGTACGCCGCCCATCACTTCGGCGCGGGCAAGGCTGTGGCGTTCGCGCGCGCGGCCGATGACGCGCCGATGACTTCGATTCTTTCGCAAAAGCAGATCGAGGCGAACCCGTACCTGAAGGGACTGACCAAGCGTGAGGTGCTGGCGAACTGGGATCAGCGGGCGGGGGTGGATGGCCAGCGAGCGTCATCCGACCATGTGCTGCCGACGCTCGACGAGGTGGCCGCCCAATACCTGCCGGGCATGCGCAACGAAATCGGCTGGGATCAGACCGGCGGCAAAATACTGCGCGCGATGGACGAGGGTGGCGAGAAACCAGAGGTGGTTGGCCGCACCACGTGGGTCGGCAAGCCCGGCCCGGATGGTGAGTCGAACTTCTGGCGAATGCGTCCGGAACAGGGCGGCAAGATCAGCGAAAAGCAGGCACATGCCGCGTTCGACAAGTTCGAGAGCGGCCAGCCGCTGAACGCAAAGGAGCGGCGATTCGTCGATTACGCCCAACAGACGGCGCGCAGCTACGCCGAAGGCTACTTGGCTGATGCGCGGGACTTCGCCGAGCACCAGGCGGCCATGTCGGAGCTGGCCCGACAGGAAGCGACGCAGGAAATGCGGCAACATGCCGTCGAGCCGGCGGACATGGGCGAGGCGCTGACGCTTGAGCAGTGGGTGCGTCGGGCGCATGATGCCGGTGTTCCGGCGGACAGGATCATCGACGCCACCTGGGACGGCACCCCCGTGCAGATGGCGGTCCGGCTGTCTCGACACATCACCGATCAGGAGAAAGTCCGTGG
>SMEK01000784.1_pt1 | contig 10586 bp, 5 predicted proteins | sample 2456371 | NCBI WGS metagenome assembly SMEK01 (sample SAMN10132590, study PRJNA489261) | soil metagenome | isolation source: day1 antibiotic-loamy sand soil ammended with composted manure from dairy... | place: USA | collected 2015-04-01
GCTGCCGCTGGCGTCGATCGCGAAGCGACGCGCCACGGCCGGCACGTCGAGAAAGTCCAGCACCTCGCTGACGGTGAAGCGGCTTTCGGCCAGGTCCAGCACCTGCGCGAACGCACTCATCAGGGGATGCGCGCGCGACAAGCCGACGTCGGCCAGGTGCCAGGGGATGTGCAGCGGCTCGTTGCGATAGTGGGCGGGTTCGCCGAACACTGCGGCGAGGTAGGGCGCATAGGCACTGATGTCCGGCGCCATCACCACGATGTCGCGATGCTGCAGTTCGGGGTTGTCGGCGAGGCGGCGCAGCAAGGTGTCTTTCAATACTTCCAGTTCACGCAGGCGGGTGTGGCAGGCGTGCACGCGCAAGCTGTCATCGCCGCGCAGTATCGGCAGCAAATCCTGCACTCGGGTGTCGCCGGTGAGCCGTTCACGGATCGGCGCGCCGACCAGCTCCGGTTGCAGGCAGCGGATGCTCGATTGCAGGCGGGCCAGCAGCGAAGTGGCATCGGATAGCGGTTCGGCATCGTCGAGTTCGTCGCGCTCCTCGATGGCATCGCACTCGTCCAGGGTGATGCAGAAATCCTGCGCGATGCGGCCCAGCGCCACCAGCAGCGGATGGCCGATGTCGTAATACAGCGCTTCGGAGTCGCCATCCTGCGCCAGCTGGAAACGGCGGCTGCGCAGATCCGACCAGTATTCGCGGCAAGGGTCGGGGAAATACAGGTACACCGGCGTGCGCAGCGAGGTGGCCTGCAGCGCGGCCAGCACATCGGGCGGCAGATGGCTGATGCCGAACACGTGCAGTGGCGCGTCCGCGGATTCGCCGCCGGCACGCAACGCATCGAGCAGGGCGGTGCTGCGACGCGCCCGGTGCGGACGCTGGATGTCGGCCTGCAACTGGTGCCACAGCACGGCCTGCCAATTCTGCGTGTGGCGGGCAGGGTGTTGTTCCCAGTCGAGGATCCAGTCCGGCCGGTAAATCAGGTATTGGGTGTACAGGCCGGCCAGGTGCTCGGCCAATTGAAAACTGCGCCGCGCGGCATCGTCGCCGGCCAGATAGGCGCGAACTTCCGGCGCTTTCAGCGCGGGCAACGCCATCAGCAGGCGCCAGCGCAGCAACTCGTTCCGGTACGAACCGCCGATCAGCGCCTCGTCACCCAGCACCCGATGAGCCGTGCGCTCAAACCATTGCCACGGCAGGATCATCTCGTAATTGGCGGCAATACCGTGGCCGCCCTGTGGCCCGCCGCGCTGCGCGAGACGGCCAAGCAACCAGCGCTGCAGGCCTGGATGCGCCACCACCACGGTCTGCTTCGCCAGCGGATTGGCCGGCCGCTGCGCCTCCAGTTGCGACGCCAGCGCATCGGCCAGCCGCTCAGTGCGGCTGCCGCGATGGACGATCAATCCGCCCGGGTTGTCCTTCATCCCTTCCTGCCCTGAACACGGTAATTCGCACAGCATACCGAGCCGGCGGCTCAGCGTTTGCGACAGTCGATTTCTCGTCACGCGGCGATCAGCAACCAGTACGCATGTCAAGGTGTTCGTGTTCAAAGTGTGCGCATTATCAAATTAATCGCAAGAAAATACGAAAATAATCGTAATAAATTACGCGATTTAGCCATTATTTGCGGAATTTGCAGCGATTAATTGTTGTGCTAGGCTGAACGGGATGTTAACAAGTTAGTGATTATCCGAGGGACCGTGATAAACGGGGGTAATCGCATTTTGAAGAACATCAGAAGCTAATTCGAAACTACTGGGGAAGGCACGATGAATCGAAAAATTCTGGTGACAGCAATTTGCACAAGCCTGCTCGCCGCGGGCTCGGCGTTTGCGGAGAACGCGGCCGCAAAGCAACAGTCGCAGGATCAGACAAGCACCACGACCACTACCACGCAGCAGTCACCCAGCGCGGACGACAAAGCCAAGCAGATGGAGACCGTGACGGTTACCGGCTCCCTGCTGCATCGGCCCGAATACCAGACCACTGCACCGGTACAAGTGATTAATATCGAGGGGAGCCTGGCAGCCGGTGCGTTTGATACTGCCGACTTGCTGCAGTCGACGGCAGTTGCCTCCGGCTCCACTCAGATCAACGGCCAGTTCAGTGGCTACATCGTCGATGGTGGTACGGGTGTGAAGCCGATCGACCTGCGCGGCCTGGGCGCCAACCGCACCCTGGTGCTGGTCGACGGGCAGCGTCCCGGCCCGGCCGGTACGCGTGGTGCCGTGGGGGCATTCGATCTCAACGTCATGCCGTCGGTCATTCTGGGTCGTGTCGAGATCGTCAAGGACGGCTCGTCCTCCATTTACGGTTCGGACGCCATCTCCGGCGTGGTCAACCTGATCACCCGCAAGCGGATCGATGGCGTCGAGATGAAAACCGCGATCACCGTGCCGCAGCATGGCGGTGGCGAACAGACGACGGCGTCCATCGGCGCTGGCTGGGATTTCAATGGCGGGCACGCGGTGGTTGCCGCCCAGATCCAGCAACAATTCCCACTGGCGCTGAAGGATCGTGACTTCGCCCGTTGTCCGGAAGACATGGCCTGGGGTGCAGACGGTCAGCGCATCGACCGTGAAGATCGCTCGATCCTGCAGGGTACGTCACTGGCGGGCTGCGATAACCTGTATGCCAATACAATCATGCGTTATGCGGATGGTTTCCATACGCGCTACGTGCCGTCCAGGGACGGCAGCACCGTGGGGCCGTTCCCGGGATATCACCCGCAGCCTTACAACGGAGATCCCACTCGCTACAGTCCGTCGCCGAACTACAGGGATGATGGCGAGGCCTACTACGAGTCGGTCAGCAATTTCCCGTTCGCCGGCGACGAATGGCTGATCAACAAGAACCGCAACACCAGTCTCTATGGCAGCGTCAGCTTCAATCTTGGCAACGTCAACTGGGACAACAGCGTGTTGTACAACCACCGCGAAACCCACACGCGCGGTTTTAGGCAGTTCTTCCCCTACGTGTTGAATCCGGCGGACGGCGAAATCTACGCGCCAATCATGCCGTACACGTCGGATGACGACATCAAGGTCGACTACCTCTGGGCCAGCAGCAAACTGTCAGGTCTGTTCGAATCGAGCGAATCCTGGGGTTGGGAAATCAACGGCAACTACAGCCGTTCAAAGGGCACCTATGGACACATGGGTATCGACGCGCGCAAGAGCGCTGACCTTACCCTGGACGTGATTGACAGCGTCGATCTGCCCATCAATTACTTTGACCCGGGCATCCTGAGCGGCGAGCGCATGGGTGACCTGATCAATGCCGTCGGCATGCGGACGAAGGGCGATACGACATACAACCAGATTGACTTCAACGCGGTATTCAACGGTGATCTGTTCGAGTTGCCAGCAGGTGCCGTGTCGTCAGCATTCGGCATGGAGTTCCGCCAGACCAGCATCGACGACCAGCCTGACCCGAACAATGCCGCCGGTTATGAGTGGGGCTATTCGTCGGCTCAGGTGACCAAGGGCAAGGACAACGTCCGCGAGGCGTTTGCCGAGGTGGGTGTTCCGCTGCTCAAGGGCATTCCGGGCATCGAGTCGTTGTCGCTGGACATGTCCGGCCGCGTGTTCAACTACAACAGTGTTGGCGAGTGGGACAACGTCTGGAAGACCGGCCTGAGCTGGCAGATCACGCCGACGTGGCGCGTTCGCGGCACGGTCGGTACGTCGTACCGCGCACCCGGCCTGTACGAGCTGTACCTGGGCAACCAGACCGGTTTCCTCTCTCAGATATCGCTCGATCCGTGCATCAGCTGGGCCGACAGCACCAACGACTACATCAAGGCGCATTGTGCAGCCGCCGGCATTCCGAACGACTACGGCGGTGCGGGCCCGACTGCGACAAGTCACAAGGGCGGCGGCAAGGGCTTCCTGAAGCCCGAGACCTCGCGTGCCAAGAACCTTGGTTTTGTGTGGACACCGACGTTCGGCAATTTCAACCTGGCGGTGGACTACTTCGACTACACCATCCGGGGCGAGATCAGCACACTGGACGCAGGCACGATCGTAGGCAGTTGTTATGCCCGTCCGGTCTACCCAAACAACTTCTGCGATTTGTTCACGCGTAATCCCGCCAATGCCGCGGCCGATGCGTTTGCCATCCAAGACGTCTATGCGACCTTCATCAATCTGAACAGCGAACGTACTCGTGGTTACGATCTGCAGGTCGATTACAGCGACGACTACAGCTTCGGCAAGCTATCGGCAGACATGCAGGTGACCTACACGCTGGAGGACACGCTGCAGGAGTTCAGTTCGTCGGAGGAAAGCGGTTTCAGCTCGACCAACTTCGTCGGTGACATCGGCCGGCCTCGGACGGTGGGACTGGCCCATCTGAGCCTGAAGCGTGGCGATTGGACCTATTCGTGGGAGGGCCGCTATACCAGCAGCACTGACATGAGCAAGTACTACGACCGCGATTTCATTTATTCCGGTGTGGAAGCGACTCGCGACATCAAGGCGGGTTGGCAATTCCGTCACAGTGTCTCGGTCGGCTACGACAAGGACAAGTGGGGTGTGTTGTTCGGCATCCGCAACCTGTTTGACCAGGAGCCGGACACCATTTCCTCCGGCATGTTCGCTCGCAAGGGCAACGTGCCGCTGGAAGGCTCCCAGTACGACTGGTTCGGCCGCAGTTTCTTCCTGCGGGCGCACTACAACCTCTGATTGCGAGGTGCAATAAAGTGAAATGAAAAGAGGCGACCTCGTGTCGCCTCTTTTCATGGAGCCGCTTGGTCTGGGTACTTGCCGCCATTGGGGGGTCGGGTCGCCCCTGCTATCGCCGACGGCTTCACTGCACGCCTGCCAGTGCATCTGGAAACACGGCAGCCATTCGTTACAAACTGGAGGGAAACACCATGCGTCGCAGATTTTTTCGCGTCCTGCCTGGCATCATGCTGGCGGTCGTTTTTGGGGCAAGCCAAGCCCATGCATCCCAACCCATTTCCATCGAGGACCTGGCGCGCGAACCTGCGCTGCAGTCGGTAAGCATGAGCCCCGATGGGAAGCATCTGGTGGCCTTGGTCCCATCACCCAGCAACCCCGAAGAAACCGCACTGGCAATATGGGATACCAGCTCCCTGTCGTCCGGCCCCAAGGTGGTGACCCCATCGGGCGAGCACATGAAATTCATCGGAGCCTCGGCTCTAAAGGCCGACAAGATCCTCGCCATAGCGCGACAGGAATGGACCGGCCAGCTTGGCGGGTGCGGCGAAGGCAAGGTCGCCGGCGCGACCAAGACGTTTGTCACCAAGGCCTATCTCACCGGCGTCGATCAGAAAAATTTCGACGAAGCCTTTGCCAGCAAAAAGCGCAAGGTCGGTGTGAGCAAGGAAACCCAGCGCTGCCTTGAGCTGGCTGGCACGGCCGCGCTCGTGGACATGCTGCCGCTGGACCCGGACAACATCATCATCCGGCGGCTGGGCGGTTTCGGCATGATGAGTGCCTACTACCGTTACAACCTGAAGACGGGCGACGCCGAGCATCTGTTCGATGGCGGCCTGCGCACCTCCCCGGAGCTGTTCGATCCGCGCACCGGCAAAGTGTTGGTCCAGTCGCGCGTCGAGCCGCTGGCCAGTGGTGGCTATGAACAGCAGACGCTCATTCTGAACCGGAAGACGGGAGAGTTCGACAAGCAGGCGCCATTGCTCAATTCGCTGTCCAGCCGCCATGAAGTCAGCGTCATCGGCATCGACGAAGCCAGTGGAAAATACTATGTGCTGACCGACCAGTTCTCCGACAAGACGCAGGTGTGGTCCTACGACGCGGTCACGCAAAAGTTTGACAAGACGCCTGTCGTTGCCGATGAAAAGTATCCCATCGTTGGCCTGGTATTCGGTCGCCAGCCAAGCAACTTCAATCAGGTTGTCGGTTTTGTCACCAACGGCCCGCACCGTGAAACGGTTTATGTCGATCCCATCCTGAAGGGTATCCAGGACGCATTGAAATCAGCGTTTCCCGGACAGCAGGTCCATATTTCCAGCTATACCAACGACTTTTCCAAGGTGCTGTTCTCCACCGAGAATGCCAACACGCCTGAAGCCTTCCACATGCTGATGGACAAGCAGAAGGTGGTCGATCTCGGCAGTTCGCGCCCCTGGCTCAAGAATGTGCAGACCGGTGCGGAAAGCTGGGTGACCTACAAGGCTCGCGACGGGCTCGAGATTCCAGGGATCCTCGACTTGCCCGCGGGCTGGAAGAAAGGTGACCAGCCGGCGCCCACCATCGTCATGCCGCACGGCGGCCCCTGGGCCCGCGACTACATGGGTTGGGATGCCAGCGGCTGGGTACCCATGCTCACCTCCCGCGGATATGCAGTGCTTCGTCCGCAATATCGCGGTTCGCAAGGTCTTGGCCGTACATTGTGGCTCGCCGGCGATGCGCAATGGGGCTTGAAGATGTCCGACGACCTGGACGATGCCGCTGCGTGGCTGGTCGAGCAGGGGATCGCTGCCAAGAACCGTATCGCCATCTTCGGCTATTCGTATGGCGGTTTCGCTGCAGTGGCGGCGACGGTCCGCAACCCGTCACCCTTCCAGTGCGCCATCGCCGGTGCACCGGTGGCCAACCTGGGCCGGCTCAATACCTCGTGGAGCGACAGCCGGTTGCAGCGCCTTCTGCAAGGCGAGACGGTCAAGGGCATGGATCCGATGAAAAACGCGGACAAGGCGCACCTGCCCATCATGTTGTTCGATGGCACGCGCGATGTCCGCACGCCACCGGCCATTCATGCCGAACCGTTCTACGAGGCAGTCAAGGGCAAGGTCCCGGCCCAGTTCCACTGGATCCCGGACATGCCGCACAGCATGCCGTGGTATCCCAGCCAGCAGCGCATGACGCTGGGGCTGATCGAGAACTTCCTGGCCAAGGACTGTGGCTTGGGGAATCCGCAGTAGAAAGCTTGACGAGGTCTTCCGGGTGCCGGGACACGTGTTCCGGCACCCGGATTGGTTTTGGCAGGAGCGTACGCTGCGGCGCGACCGCGTGGATCGGTGCCGGGGCGGGGTTACTGTTGTGCTGAGCCAGCGTCACTTCGCGCCCGCCTGACGGGTCAAGCGGGTTGAGCCATTGCCTGGGCTCTGGCTGGCTCTGCGGCGCCGGGAGTGTCGGGTTCGCTCTGCTCACGCCGACCTGCGGGGCTGTTGGTTTCTTCGATGGCCAACGCCAATAGCGCCAAGAGTCTGAAAGTCTTTCCGTCGTCATACCGGCGAGAGCCGGAATGGCGAAAGATGGACGGAAATTTTGCGCCAGGATGGTGGGCGACAATCACCTGACGCTTTTTTGCCAGAACGCTTCAATCGCCCACCAGCGAATGTTCCGGGCGGCGGTGCGCGACCGGGAAAATCGCTCCACAACGGCGAAGCTGGCCATCCATTGCGATCCGCTTGGCCGGGCATCGGTCAGGGAGGGCTGCTGCCCGCGGCGCTGGGCAGGAGCCGCCCCGCAAGCGGCGCGAGTACCTCGTGTCGATTTGTCGGTGGGTGGTTCGTCGAATGGATGAAGCGGGCTGAATGTCCGAGCTTCACATCCGATGAAGGAGAGCGGCGATGCGATGCATGGTGATGGTGAAAGCCAACGAGGATTCGGAAGCCGGCGTCATGCCGAGCGAGTACTTGCTGGCCGAGATGGGCCGGTTCAACGAGGAGCTGGTGAAGGCCGGCATCATGCTGGCAGGCGAGGGATTGCACCCCAGTTCGAAGGGCGTGCGGGTGAAGTTTTCCGGCAGCCGGCGGATGGTGATCGACGGGCCGTTTGCCGAAACGAAGGAGCTGGTTGCCGGTTTCTGGTTGTGGCAGGTCAAGTCGATGGACGAGGCGATCGAATGGCTCAAGCGCGCACCTTTCGACGGTGGTGCTGAAGTCGAGTTGCGGCCGGTGTTCGAGGCAGACGATTTCGGCGTGGAGTTCACCCCCGAGCTGCGCGAACAGGAAGAACGATTGCGTGCCCAGCTGGCCGCCAAGGCATGAGCCGTGGGCCCGGGGGAACCCGGGGCGCCTTTTTGGCAACCGGCTGGTTGCCTTCCCGTTCAATCGCCGGGCTCCGCTTGCCACATGGTTGCGGCGGGGCCCCTGGTCATACGCCGCGATCACCGACCAGAAAAAAAAGCGGCCATTGGAGACAAGCATGCTCAGAATCATCCTCATCATCGTCGCCGTGCTGATCGTGGCCGTATTTGCGTTCGCGGCGACCCGGCCCGACACGTTCAGGGTTGAACGAGCCATCACGATCAAGGCCACGCCCGAAAAGATCTTCGCGCTGATCAACGATTTCCATCAATGGAACCAGTGGTCGCCGTACGAAAAACTGGATCCTGCGATGAAGCGTCATTTCAGCGGTGCGGCAAGTGGCGAAGGCGCCATCTACGCATGGAACGGCAGCTCCACGGTGGGGCAGGGCCGGATGGAGATCACGCAATCGACGCGCGCGTCGGAGATCGTGATCCAGCTGGATTTCATCCGGCCATTCGAAGGCCACAACATCGCCGAGTTCACGTTGCAGCCGCATGGCGACATGGTCGACGTTCGCTGGGCGATGCATGGTCCCGCGCCGTACATCAGCAAACTGATGGGCGTTTTCGTCAGCATGGATCGCATGATCGGCAAGAGTTTCGAAAGCGGGCTCACCGACTTGAAGGCAGCGGCCGAAAACTAGACCGACCGGTGTTTGCCTTGCGTCGGGATGCGGCAGATGGTGTGATCGGTCGCCATGAGCGCGACCGACACGCACCGCACCATCGACGCCGTCTGGCGGATCGAATCACCCCGGCTGATCGCCGGCCTCGCCCGCATGCTGCACGATGTCGGCCTGGCCGAGGATCTGGCGCAGGACGCACTGGTGATTGCACTGGAGCAGTGGCCTCGGATCGGCGTGCCGGACAACCCCGGCGCGTGGCTTATGACCACCGCGAAACGTCGTGCGATCGACCGCCTGCGCCGCAGCAAGCTGCTGGAGCGCAAGCACGTCGAGCTGATGCACGAGCTTGAGCGGGAACAGGAGCAGCAGGTGTCAGCAACCGAGGCGAGCCTGGACGATCCTGTTGGCGACGACCTGTTGCGGCTGATGTTCACGGCCTGCCATCCGGTGCTCACGCTCGATGCACGGGTGGCGCTGACCTTGCGCCTGCTCGGCGGCCTGACCACCGTGGAGATCGCGCGAGCCTTCCTGGTTCCCGAGGCCACCATTGCCCAGCGCATCGTGCGCGCCAAGCGCAACCTGACCAAGGCGCAGGTGCCATTCGAGGTGCCGCGTGGCGAGGCGCTGGCGGAACGTCTGTCGTCGGTGCTTGGCGTGATCTACCTTGTCTTCAACGAAGGGTATTCGGCCACTGCAGGTGACGACTGGATGCGACCGGCATTGGGTAACGAAGCCCTGCGACTGGGGCGCGTGCTGGCCGGGTTGATGCCGAGGGAGCCTGAAGTGCTGGGATTGGTGGCGTTGATGGAGCTCCAGTCCTCGCGCACCCGCGCCCGCACGGGTCCCGATGGCGAACCGGTGCTGCTGCTGGCGCAGAACCGCGCGCATTGGGACCGCCTGCTGATCAACCGGGGCCTGGCCGCGCTGGAGCGTGCCGAAAAACTGGGCGGCGCATTGGGACCTTATGCGTTGCAGGCCGCGATTGCCGCGTGCCATGCGCGGGCACTGACCGCCGAGGAAACCGACTGGCCGCGCATCGCCGCCCTGTACGCCACGCTGGGTCTACTGACGCCATCGCCGGTGATCGAACTGAATCGCGCGGTGGCCTTGTCGATGGCATCCGGCCCTGCCGCCGGGTTGGAGCTGGTCGACCGCCTGCGCGACGAACCCAGCCTGGCGAGCTACCACTTGCTGCCTGCCGTGCGCGGCGACCTGCTGGTCAAGCTCGACCGGTTCGGCGAGGCCCGCGTGGAGTTCGAGCGGGCAGCCGCGCTCACCCGCAACACCCGCGAACGCGATCTGCTGCTTGAGCGCGCCCGTACCTGCCTGGATACGCAAGGCGATTCCAGGGGGCCACACGGAAATTGATCCGGTACAAACGACGATGCGGCCGGGCTCAGCAAGCCAGGCCGCATCGTCGCGATCGTTGCCGGCGGGCAACGCGTTCGGCGCCGTCAGAACCGGGCCGATACGCCGAGGTTGAATGACCGCCCGTAGCGGTAATAGCCCTGTGACAGCAGCGGGTTACCGTTGATGCTGTAGGTCTGCGCCTCGTCCAGCAGGTTTTGTCCCTCGAGGCTGACACTGAATATGTCGTTGATCTTGTAGGAGACGTGTGCGGTCAGCCAGGTGATCGCATCGGCCTGTTCGTTGTAGCCGGTGCCCAGCACGTTGATCGCGGTGACGAAGCCATCGGTGCGGTCGGCATTGGCGCCCAGCGACCATTTGCCCTTCTCGTACATCACGCCCAGCGAATAGGTTGCTGGGGCGATCCCTTCGAGCGGGCGCTGTTCGCCATCCACCCAACTGTTCGACAGGTTGCGGGTGTACTGGGCGCGCACGCCGAAGCCGTTCTTCCAGAAGTGCTGCAGGCCCATCTCCAGGCCCTTGACCTTGGCGTAATCGCCGTTGATCGGACGCATCACGTTGAACAGGTA
>SMEK01000785.1_pt1 | contig 10585 bp, 5 predicted proteins | sample 2456371 | NCBI WGS metagenome assembly SMEK01 (sample SAMN10132590, study PRJNA489261) | soil metagenome | isolation source: day1 antibiotic-loamy sand soil ammended with composted manure from dairy... | place: USA | collected 2015-04-01
CTCGAAATTATCAAGCTGAAACCCTCCACTGACAATATTCAGTTTTAGCTCATGAAAACCTTCAGATAAATGCGGAACTGCTACTTTTAACTCGGTATAAGGGTAGCTGAAGGGCAAAGCAATATCTCCAGAAAATTCCTCGCCATTTAACGTGAAATTAATAATAGGATTGGCAATCGTCTTATATCTGACTTTCAGTAGGTAATAACCTTCCTCCTCCACGTCAATGGTATACTTTAACCACTCACCCTCTGCGGTATTGGTTAATTGATAATTGCCATCCATAAGCTCTCCCAAATCCACATCATCGTTACGATAGGATATACGAGAATGAGAATTACCCACTGATGTGTCAAAATAACCCACATGCTGCCCGCCACCGTCATAATCTTCGGCCTCCACAACGCCAGGAACGCACAAATGTATGCCTCGCAATTCTACTTCCCTTACCGCACCCGTACCTGCATTATTGCTAGCACTTAATTGAATTAGATGAGTGCCTTCGCTTATTGAACCAGAAATCATCTGAGTAACTGGATCAAAGGACAGTCCGTCGGGCAGTCCATTAATGATATAATCGGTAGGGTTGTTAGTGGCTGTTACTTTATAGGACACCTCGTCTGCTATATTGAAACTAGCGGCATATGGGCTTGTGATCTGAGGCTGGGGTGGTGGTGCGTCAGCATATGAATACCTTTCCAACACTTCCATTTGTGGCCGATCAGATAGGTCATTATACGGATGGACAGCCATATGGTGGTTGCCCCATCTAGAACCTGCTGCCCAATAAGTGCCATTAATATGGTGCTCTTTCAAATAAGCCAGGGTTTTGTCTAGCACCACATTCCATCTTGGATCGCTATCGGGTATACCGTATTCTCCAATAAAGCCTTGAAAGTTGTATTTTTCTAACCACTCTACGAAAGGTTTTAATCGATTGATCCCTGTGTTTTCTGTAGCATTTTCCTCGTCATAATTTTTATTATAAGAACCAGATGCATCATTATCGAAGTACACATGAGCCTCAAAAATCAGCTCATTGAAAGGGTCGACTAAATTTCTTAAGTTGTCACTTACCGATTGCCAACGGTCCGCTGAGCTATAACTTTCTCCACCGACCATGATTGGGGTTTTAGTATCGACTTCCCTTATCGCATCAATCATTACCTGAGCAATATTGGCCCATGGAGTATGATCCTTCATGCCATAAGGTTCGTTCATCAAACCATACGCATAGATATTGTCGAATTCCTTAAACTCCTCAGCTATTCTTTTCCAAACATCTCCAGCACTTTCAATGGGCAGCTGAGGTTCACCAATTACGTAAGTTGTCCCATTTACTTTGTTCCGGCCATAGTTATGCATATCCAATAACACCCACATGCCTCGTCGCCTTGCTTCCCATACAAAGTTCCGAATCTCATTCAAGTCTTTCTCTGCAAGCGGACCATTGATTTCAGGCTGCAGCCTGTGCCATTTAAATGGCAGTCGTATAAGGGTCAATCCCTTGGACTTAAAGTAGTCCAGCTCGGCAGAGTGAGGGTATTGATAATCCGTATCGCTAGAGAAATCTCCTCCCGCCAAGTTTACCCCAAAGGGCGCTGGTATTCTGGATGGCATGGGTTCTGGAGTTGCTGGTGCTTCTAAAAGCTTTATATAATCTACTGAAACTATTGACCCAACAGAACCAGCAGGAACGGGCATAGGGATCTCAAACCTGATGGATTCTATGTCGCCGCTCCAGCGAGTATCGTGTGTTAGATCAATTACATATTCAGCAAAATCCTCATTTTCAATGGTCACCAAAAAGTCATACCGGAAATTCACCCCCTCCTTCACCCAATAGAATCGTGCTCGTCTGCTGCTCGTTCCGTTTTTTAGCCTAATGACGATTTGCTTGGATATGGCAGGCTCCAAAATTTCATCCTCAGTGATGGTATATTCCAAATCCGGATAGCCTGTATTTGTGGCAGTAAGATTCAGAATACCATCAACAGTATTGGGATTGTCATAATTTATAATCTTCCATCCTTCTACTTGATTATTTACGACAGGATCATCAAAATCCCAAATGTGAGTAGTATTGGCAGGCTGCGCCTGCAAGTTTAAAGAAATCCCTAGCAGGACAAACAACATGCTTGTATATAACTTTTTCATAGGCTTCATTTTATTTCAAACCCTCAGCATATCATTCTTCTCTTGAGGATGCCTTGTAGAAACCTACTTCAGCTAGCTGTACAGGTTGTAAGGACTCCAGTACAGTAATCCTGATTTTGTTGGTCTTTATTGTAGGTATCCTTAGTAATCTTTTGTGGCCAATGGTAGTAAACTTGGTTATTATAGTCCAATTTTTGCCATCCCAATACTCCAACAAGGCTTCCTTATTGCGTTGTCCTTCAGCAATATTCTCTTGCAACGCAACTCTATAAAAAGTTATCTTCTTTCTGAACTTTAGTTCATAAGGCTTTCCATCTTGCAATGTTATATATGAATCCAGCCTCTTATCTGTCAATGTTTCGTCTACTCTCCCCTCTGCCAAGTTGGTTTTAAAAGTTTCATCGAGTATTGACCTGAAATCATAGAGACTTTTTACGTCTATCTCCGAAAATCGCCCTTTTTTGTTTGGAGGAATATTAAGTAGCAATAAACTGTTTCTACCTACCGATTTATAGTATAGATCCACAAGATTTTTTCCTGACCTTACCAAGCTGTCCTCTTTTTCATGATAAAACCATCCTGGACGAATGGATACGTCGGTTTCTGCTGGTAACCAAAACTCTCCTTCAGGATCACCAACATTCAGATAAGTAGGTGACATTTTCCCTGGAGCATTTTCAGGCGCTATGTTGATGGTAGACCAGCAAGTTTCACCTGCATTGCCTGTTTCATTTCCTACCCAACGGACATCAGGCCCTACATCTGAAAACATGATAGCATTGGGCTGGAGCTCTCTCACCAATTGCCAATAACCATCAAAATCATATTCCATGTCTTTGGCGTCTTCTCCTTTTGCACCATCAAACCAAACTTCCGCTATTTCCCCATAATTGGTAAGTAACTCCCTAAGTTGATTTTTGTAGTAATTATTATATTCTGGCGTTCCATAAGATGGATGATTCCTGTCCCAAGGAGATAAATAAAAGCCAAACTCTATACCGTATTCCCTACATGCTTCTTCAATTTCTTTTACCATGTCTCCTTTGCCATCTCTCCAGGGGCTATTCTTCACAGAATGTTCGGTATAAGCACTTGGCCACAAACAAAACCCATCATGATGCTTAGCAGTGATGATTGCCATTTTAAAACCCGTTTCTTTAAGAATCCTTACCATTTCACGTGCATCGAATTCCACAGGATTGAAAATGGAGGGGCTTTCAGTGCCGTCACCCCATTCTTTTCCAGTAAAAGTATTCACCGTGAAATGAATGAAAGCTGTAGTTTCGAGTTGCTGCCATCTAAGCTGCTGTGGTGTTGGTTTGGGCAGTTCCTGCGCCCAAGACACAAAAGCCATTAACAACATCCCACTCAACAATATCTTTTTTCTCATTTTATGCTTCATTGTCAATACTCTCATTTTTCCTTACTTAAAGTCTTTCAATTTAAATACCCATGCATGTTTACTAGGAGCATTTCCAGGGTTGATAGTAGGAGGAGTTATCGTTAATTTGCCCTTCGATGTCTTAAATTTCACTTTCTGAGGGCTACCTACAAGACTTACATTAGAAGCATCTTTTACTCCGTCTATAATAAGATTGTCTTGTGGCCATTCAGTACAGATCACATAGAGGTCATTCCCCTTTAGGGTATAATAGACACCGGTTTCGCTCATGTTGTCTGGTCTTTTGCTCCATGCAGTCGTCCCGTATATGGCCTCACCGTTAACTTCCAGCCACTCCCCTATATCCAAGAGCCTTTGCTCCATAATTACAGGGATAAGGCCATTTGCTTTGGGCCCTACGTTCAAGAGCAAGTTACCGCCGTTACTTACTTTATCGACCAGCAGTTCGATCAATTGCTTGGAAGAAAAGTAATGCTCAACGCGTTCAAACTTATTGTAAACGTAAGATGTGCCAATTCCTCTACTTTCTTCCCAAGCATGTTGTATGGCTTCAGTGTTCACTTCGTCGCCAATGAGATCATATTCTGTAGTATAATATCCCCCATGTTTGCTCCTCGTTTCTTTACCCCACCTGTCGTTTACCACTACAGAATTTTTTACAGGTGATTCGTTGTATAGCCAAGCTAAAAACTCTTCACTTTTAAGCTCTTTGCTGGTGTAGTCCCACTCTCCGTCAGAAAAAATCACTTCGGGTTTGTAGCGATTCACCATGTCCTTCATTTGGGGAATCATATGCTCGGTAGTCCATCTGTCAATATTGTCGGTATATAAGGGCTTGTTCCATTCCAACAATGAATAATATAGCCCCATCCTTAAGCCCGCATTTCTAACCGAGGTTGAAAGTTCTTGAATGATATCTCTCTTGGGACCAGTCTCAACACTATTCCAGCCAGGGCTATGCTCGCTTGGCCACAGACTATAACCGTCGTGATGTTTAGAAGTTAAAACAACATAGCCTGCGCCTGATTTTTTGAAGAGCGCTGCCCATTTGTCGGGATCAAAGTGCTCTGCCTTGAAGAGAGGGACAAAATCTTCATATGAAAAATCTTCGCCATAGTGCTTCTTATGGTAGTCTGTAAATAACTTGTCGCCTTCAAGCAATCTCATATAATAATGCTCGGCATATTTTGCATAAACCCCTTCCACTTCATCTACTGGCGCATATGCAGGAACAGAATACAGGCCCCAATGAACAAATATGCCAAATTTCGCATCCGACCACCATTCTGGGGTTTTTCGCTGATTTAAGGAACTCCATTCTGGCCGATATTCTTGAGCTACACTTTGACCAAATAAGAAAGTCGTGAAAAACAATACTAAAGCAAACTTAAATGCTCTTGTAATCATGTTGGTAAGGTTAGTTTTTGAATGAGTAAAATTGAAAACTCATGACAAGATGAGTAATTAGTTTTAATAGAAATCCATTGCGTAACGGATTAACGCTTATTTATTCTTTAAAACTATCGAAATACCCCACTATTTTTAAATCTATTATCACTGATTTTGACATTTCAAAAATAGCAGCGGAAGAGCTATTAAAATTAGACCCGAAGTTAAAACTCCTTTAAAACACTATTATGGCAATAATTAATTGGGATTGGCTTTGGATAAAATGGATTCAGATTAACATTTCAAAAATCACATTGGATTTATTTCATAACCATTGTTCGCCATTTTTCGACCTATAAAAATGGCACGCTATTACTGCGTGCCATTAAAATTAAAACAAACAAAAGGTAATCTTTATTCTTTCGTCACGAAGTAGATCTCATCGATGTAGAAAGTTCTAATGTCTCCACCTTCACTTGATCCTTGACTACTAAACATCATTTCAAACCACTTAGGATTCTGGAACATACCGGAAGGCGTATATTCGTCTCCGTCCCCCTGAGGAATTTTAGTTCCCAATGATGTCAATGGAACCTCAAATGTGGTCCATTCCCCTATTACTGGGGTAACGGGAACCCACACAATATTTGCCTGAGCCACATCACTACCATTTTCCTGCTTCTCGCGAAGTGCTACACGTAGGTTTCCAGCTCCTTCTCCACCATATACAGAAAACACAATATGCGTATAATCTTCGGTATCCATGATAGTTCCGTGTGGATCTAGGTGAAAACCAAACTGTCCATTTGGATTTTTCTTGGAAACAAACTTTATAGAGGATTCACCTTGAAAAACTTGTTCATCATTCTCTCTATCTAATGGTTCATGATGGTCATTGCCTCCATGGTTTCTAAAACCATTATCAAGTTCTACACCATCTCTGTGTACGTACAAGCGCTCCCCAACTTCTCCGGGAATTCCCACAATGACTGTAAACGCATGGGTAGCATTTCCACCAGCAGTAATCACGGTTATTTCTTGCTCCCCTTCTGCTGCACCTTCAGGGACAGTGGTCGTGATAGAGGTAGCAGTATTCGCACTAAGCACTGCTACTGCCTCACCGAAGGTAACGATCGCGTTCTCAAGGTTTGTCCCCGTAATGGTCACCTCCGTACCCGCCTCACCCTCTGCTGGGTCTACGGCTGTAATGGTAGGTGCTTCAACCTCCTCTTCACTGCTTTCTACTGTAAATGAAATATTGGCTGTACCTTCTGGAGTAGTAACGGTAATCGTTTGTGCCCCTTCAGAAGCCTCAGTAGGAACAGTAGTAGTAATAGACGTTGCCGATTTAGAACCAATGGTAGCAGATGCATTGCCAAAAGTGACTGCAGAGGCATCGGCCAAATTGGTTCCTGTAATAACAATCGCATCACCTGGTGCTCCAGATGTGGGAGAAACCGAGGTTATTGTAGGCTTAGGACTAGCCTCCTTTTCATCATCGTCGCTACAGGCCATTACCATCACTGATAACAGCGCAAAAAGCATTAGATAAGATTTTTTAAATAAGTTGTTCATGTTCATAGAAATAACTGTTTAGTAATAAATTAATTGAAAACCACTTCAATGCTGTTGATTTTCCATTGTTTAGTATTCATCTTTTCCTCTCGTGGAAATCAGTATTCCTTACTGGAAATAGATTTCGTCGATATAATAAGTGTGATCTGATGCATCTCCACCAGTAGTTGTAGCACCAAACTTCAATTCTATAAAGTTAATAGGACCATGCGCGCCTGTAGGATTGCTTGCGTCACCATCTGTTTTGCTACCTAAGTCGCTAAGAGGCACAGTAAACGTTTTCCATTCACCTTCAACCACTGGTAATTTTCTTTTTATAATATCAGCATTGGCTGCACCTTGTTCTTTAAGCCAGAAATTCAACTGCGCTGCACCAGGCATGGCATATACCGATACTACTATCTCCGTAAAGCCTTCAGTGCTCATCACACCACCGTGCACTGGTGAAGGAACAAAGCCGAAGTCTCCCCATCCGTTATAATTGAAGGTAACTTTTATAGCGCTTTCTCCTTCAAATACCACTTCCGCATTAGTTCTATCAAGAACAGAGTGACCGTGTCCTAAAAAGTTGGAAAAGTTAGGTATTGTATTGTCATCATATACATAATATCTGTCCGATGGGATAACGATAGTAAACTCCTCAGTTTCAACTTCACCTCCGGCTGTCTTGATAGTAATTGTACCGGTTTCAGCACCTCCAGGAATTGTGAAAGTGATTTCAGTAGCAGAAGAAGCACTTACTTCTGTAACCAATACTTCTCCAAAATAGACCTCGGCGTCTTCCAAGTTTTCACCTGTAATGGTCACTTCACTGCCTACTTCTCCTTCCAAGCTTTCTGGCGAAACCGAAGTAATCGTTGGAGCATGGAGAATCGTAAATGCTGCTGATTCTACAGCGCCTCCTGCCGTTGTAATGGTAATTTTACCTGTTTCTGCACCTTCTGGAACAGTGAAAATAAGCGCTGTATCAGTAGAAGCTTCATCTACAGTTGCTGCAATCTCTCCAAATAAAACACCAGCTCCTGCTAGGTTAGTACCTGTGATGGTTACCGTGCTTCCTACGACACCAGCCAAGCTCTCGGGCGAAATAGAAGTAATGGTAGGAGCATCAGGCACGGTAGCCGTTACCGTAAACATTTTGGTGCCCTTTCCTCCAGCAGTGGTCACTGTAATCGTTTGCTCTCCCTCCTCAGCGTCAACAGGAACGGCAGTTATAATAGAAGTAGCGGTATTTTCTGTAATGGTTGCTGCTACATTGCCAAAAGTCACGGAAGTAGCATCGCCCAAATTGATACCTGTTATGGTAACAACAGTCCCAACAGGACCCTCCGTTGGGGAAATCGTGGAAATGGCTGGCACAATGCCTACACTGCCCCCCTCATCGTCGTCACTACAGCCCACCACCAGGACGGCCAACACCGCCAACATCAAAAATAAAGTTTTAGATAAGTGTTTGTTCATTCTTGTTTATGTTAAAGGTTAAAGTAATTTAAAACGATTGCGCTACAGTCCTTCAAAAACAGACTAACTATCCTCAAGAGGAATCAATCCGATACACATTGTATAGCTTCCAGATCCTCAGTTTCTCGACTCTTCTGGTATTTGTTTTTTAGATATTTAAATGTATTTAATTCCAAAAAGCAGTTAAAACCTTTTATGGGTCAGATAGACATTCCTAAATTGGAAACAACACGAAAAAAATAAAGGAAATATCGTATGAATTGTTATGAATCGAATTTTTATCTTCGATACCATAACATTTCAAACTACACCTATAACGTTTGCATTTTTAGCGATATATCTCAAAAATCTTGAAATTTACCTCTTCAAAAAGATTCAGATTAGATTATTGACTTTAATTAGCGTTATAAAACTCATTTTAAGCTTGAAAATTCACATTCCCAGTTAAATATAAATTCGAATTGCCAAGCGGGTGAATATTATTTAATATTAAGTATCTTAAAATATAGCGGCTTTTGGCCGAAAATACGGCGGCAGGAGTCCATCAAATAATGACATTCTTATGAGCAAGATAGAGCATCTTACCACTTTAATAAATTCATTATCTAAAACCGAAAAACGTTATTTCAAATGGTCGTATCCATGGAAACCTGGAGACAAAATATATGGAGACCTATATGATATCATAGAAAAAGGGAACTACTCTAGCCAAGAAGTAAAAGTAAAGTTGAAAGAAGCTTATCCAGATGCTGTGCTAGAACCTGCCTATAAGCATCTCTACAAGATGCTTATGCGTAGCTTGCGGAATTACGAATCGGACAGATCTGTGGAAAATAAAATCATCAATTTATTGGGTGATGTTAAGATACTGTTCAATAAGGGGATATTTGAGCTTTGCTTCTCCGAAATAGAAAAGGGCAAAAAACTGGCTTTACGGTATGAAAAGTTCGGGTATTATCTTTTGTTTGCCCGTCTGGAACTACAATACCTTACCAGTTTGGAGTTTCCAGGTCTTGATGAAAAGGCCTTGCTTCAAAAGCAAAAGAGAATTATTGACATTATCAATCACGAGCTTTTCATAAATCGTCATGCGTCTTTGTATGAATTGTTAACTTTCAGGTATCATAAGCAGGGAAATGTTAGAAGTGAAGTAGAAACTGCAAAATTGAACGATTTGCTATTAAATGAGCATCAGATTGTGGCCCTTAAAAAGCACAAATCCTTTGAATCAGACAAATTGCACCTGCATTTTCAAGCCACATATTTCCTTATGGCCGGCAACCCCGATCAAAGCTTAAAGATCTTTAAAGAACTAAATGAGTTTTTTCTTGAGCACAAAGCACTCTGGGCTGACTCGCCAGTATATTATGTTTATCTACTGCATGGGATATTGACAGATTTACATCTTATGAAAAGAGATGCTGACATGCCCTATTTTTTAAAAGAGCTTGAACATGTGCAGTCAAACAGTGAGAGTCTCCATCTTTTAAAAGAGCACTTGGTACACTATCACTGGCTTGGACTTTTTATAGAGCAAGACAACCTCCCAGAGGCCCAAAAATTATCTGCCCAATATGAAAAACAATTTCTTGCAAAAAAGACCATAGTACCCCCCAATACATCTGCAGCTATGCACTTCCGACTTGCCGGTGTATACTTTATGCTGGAGGATTATTCAAAATCTTTGCAGTTGGTAAATGCAATCTTAAACTCTTCAGGTCCTTTTATCTCATCGCAGCTGTATGTATTGAGTAGGCTGATAAACCTGCTTATCCACTTGGAGCTTGAAAACGAAGACTACCTTTTTTATGAAATAAAGTCAGTGAAGCGAAAGTTAAAAAGCAGCAAGAAGCTGTTCATGCTTGAGAAAATCACTCTGCAGTTCCTAACAAAATGGGTAAATGCAAATGAAAGAAACAAAGCCTTGCAATATTATGCAGATGCACTGGAAGAGTTGGAAAAGGATGACTTTGAGAATCAATTACTTCGGCAGTTCCCTTTTTGGAGATGGGCTAAGAGCCGCTTATTGAAAAAACCTATGACGGAAATAAATATCGCTAAGACTGAATGATATGTGTGCGGTTTTTTGTCACCCCTTTAAGATTGCCTGAATGGTACTTGTCCATCAGGCAACCCTATTCATGGGACAGCTAAGTTTAAGAATCAACTAATTTAGAACCCTAAAACGAGAAGAGGAAGGATAGTGCATGCCCAAGGCTTATAACCTTCAGACAACATCATCCCTCCCTCAACTAAGCAACAATTATACTGTCAATGCCAAATAAAGGGCTTTAATGGACCGAAAGAGTTTCCAAAATCAAGTCGTTCCTATTGGGAATAGATGATTGTGCTCCCATCCGGGTGGTAGCGATAGAGGCCACCTGAGAGGCAAAATGCACTGCTGACAGCATGTCCTGTCCTTCTGACACGGCCAATGCCAAAGCACCATTAAATGTATCCCCTGCCCCCGTGGAGTCTATGGCTTTCACTTTTGTTGCCGGAATCACATAAAACCCTTCCCGATATAACAATACTGAGCCCAGGGCTCCCATTGTGATAACCACATTTTTGGCTCCGTTGAAATACAGATTTTCTGCGGCT
>SMEK01000786.1_pt1 | contig 10569 bp, 7 predicted proteins | sample 2456371 | NCBI WGS metagenome assembly SMEK01 (sample SAMN10132590, study PRJNA489261) | soil metagenome | isolation source: day1 antibiotic-loamy sand soil ammended with composted manure from dairy... | place: USA | collected 2015-04-01
CGCCACGAACCGCGCGACCACGGCCGATCCGATGAATCCGGAGCCGCCGAGCACGACCACCCGCGTTCCGGCCACAGCGGACGACGCCGCCCCCGTCAGACCACGTGCACGTGGGGCACGTACCGGATCCATCGGCCGCCCGCCTTTCGGAAGTCCTGTTCCTTGGCCATGATCTCCTCGGCGTGGTTCCAGGCGAACAACAACGCGTACGACGGATAGTCCTGGGAGAACGCCTCCGGAGGCCGGACCGGGATGTGCGAGCCCGGCGTCAGTTTGTGCTGCTTCGCGGGAGTGGTGTCACAGACGAACTCCACCAACTCGGGACCGATACCGCAGAAGTTGGTCACCGTGGCGCTTTTCGCGGTCGCGCCGTAGCCGACGATGCGGTGTCCTTCCGCACGCAGTCGCGTCAACAACTCCACGAGCTCGTCCCGGATGACCCGCACCCTCCGGGCGAAATCCTCCAGGACGGCCAGGTCCGAGATCCTGCGACGCCTCTCCTCCTCGCACAGTTCGTCGACCGCCGCGCTGCGGGTCCGCGCCCCGGGACGGGCCAACGTGTAGCGCACCTCGCCGCCGTGCACGGGCAGCCGTTCCACGTCCACCAGTTCGAGACCGTGCCGACGGGCCATCTCGTCGACCGACGTCGCGCTGAAGAAGAAGAAATGTTCGTCGTAGATCTGGTCGAACGACGTCTTCTCCAGGATGTCGCCGAGATAGGGGTCCTCGAACACGAACACCCCGTTCGGCTTCAGCAGGGCGGTCACTCCCCGCAGGATCGACGCCATGTACGGGATGTGGCACAACGTGTTGGCCGCATAGATGACGTCGGCCCGTCCCTCGGTGTCGACGATGTCGAGTGCTGTGGTCTCTTCGAAGAAGTCCTTGCGTACCCGCACCCCCTCCTCGGCCGCGAGGTCGGCCACGGCTCCGGACGGTTCCACCCCCAGGTGCCGTACCCCGGCCTCGGCGACGGTCTTCAGCATGGTGCCGTCGTTGCAACCGAGTTCGACGATGAACGGGTCCGTTCCGGACAGTTCCGTGGCGAGGAATCGCTCGGCCAACTCCTGGAAGTGTCGTCGCATCACCGCCGAACCGCGCGACAGATACGGGTAGTCCTCGTGGAACATCTCCTCGCGGGGCACTTCCTCGGTCAACTGCACCATGCCGCATTCGCCACATACGCCGACGGCGAGTCGATAGGTGAACTCGTCCGTCGTGTCGGCGGGATCGCGGAACGCGTCCGACAAAGGCTGGGTGCCGAAGTCGAGGAATTCGACGACCGTCTCGCCACAGATGCGACAGCGGGCTCCGGGGGCCATGGTGTTCTCCTTCTGTTCTCGTCGGTCACACACGATCGGGCACCCGGGCCATAGACATCGGCCTAAATGCCCAACGGCGCCAAATCCCGTGGGAGTTCGGCACGGCCCTTCACCCCCAACTTCCGGTACACCCGGGTGAGGTGCTGTTCGACCGTGCTCACCGTGATGTAGAGCAGTGCGCTGATCTCACGGTTGGTATGGCCGGTGGCCGCCAGTTCGGCGACCCGGCGCTCGGAATCACTCAACACCGCCACGGACCCCCTCCCGGGTCTTCGTGCGGGCCCGTCGTCCGTTGCGCCGCCTCGTGCCTCGTCGAGGCGGCGCTGCGTCCTCGCCAATGCCAGGCCGTCACCGCAGGACTTCAGCAGTTCCAGCGACTTCCGCAGCAACGACACACGCTCGTCCGCCTCGCTCAGCTCGGCCAGCACACGCATCGCGATGCCCCGGGTCCAACGACCGATTCCGGGACGTGTGAGCTGTTCGGTGACGAGGTCCCGCGCGGCGTCCCGTCGACCGAGGGCGATGTTGGCCTCCGCGAGGTCGAGCCGCCACGGCGCCACCAACGGCAGGTCCGCCCCCCATCTTTCCATCAGCAGACCGCACTGCTGGAAATCGCTGATGGCCGCGAGCGCGCGGCCACACGCCAGATGGGCGTGGCCTCGTGCGTGCAGATAGAAAAGACCGACGATGGTGTCGAACATCGCCTTGGGCACCGGCAGCCGCAGCAGCTCCTCCAGCCGATGCCGGTCACCCAACTCCGTGAGCGCGGTGAACAGGACGGCGGCGGGGTAACCGATCGACACCCCCCACCCCTGGGTCGGCAGGAGATCCAACGCCGAGGACGCCAGCCGAAACGCCGTCGCGGGATCACCCCGGCGCAACATCAGATGTGCCCGTACGACCTCGAAGAACGCCTGCCACGTGCGTACCCGGCCGTTGACGGCCTCGTCGATGACGCGACCGCACCAATGCTCGGCGCTCCCGGCGTCGCCCGCGAAGGTCAGGACCAACAACGCGGTGGCGACCATCTCCGGCGCCGTCTCACCGGGGCGACTGCTTTTGAGGACGTGTTCGGCCGCGGCCACCGCCCGGCGGTCGAACCGCGTGGTCCAGAACTGTCCGAGCGCGTGGGCGGCCTCGGCCCACGGATCGACCACCGACTGCGCCGCCCCGACTTCGACGGGTTCGAGGTCCACGCCGTGGAACTGACAGACGATCCTCAGTTCCGCCGCGGATTGGACGTCGAGCACGTCCGGGTTCTCCCGACACAGCCGCAACACCTCGGCGACCGTGTCGTGGTCCCCCGTCCACAGGGCGTGCCAGAGCAGGATCACCACGTCCCGGCCGCCGAGTTCCCCTGTCGACATCGCCGCGTGCAACGGCTCCAGGTGCACGGCCGATGCCGCCGGGTTGATCCGCCACCACGCCCGGACCAACACTCGATTGACCTCGAGGCGTTGCGGTCCCTCGGCGGCGGGGAGGGCCAGTTCCAGGTACCGGATCGCGGCGTCGACGTCGTCCGCCGCCAGCGCCTGCTCGGCCGCGACACGCAGCACGTCGACCGCCCAACGGGCCTGTTCGTCGTCGAGTCGACCGTGCGCCAGCAGGTGGGTGGCAACGGTCGTGGCGTCCTCCCCACACCGGTACAACACCTCGGCCGCCCGTCCGTGCAGTGCGGCTCGCTCGGTGGTGGAGAGGCTCTCCAACACCGCGGCACGCACACCGGGATGTCGGAAACTGCCGCCCAACACCAGACCGGACGTGTCCAGAAAGCCGACGAGCTGCTGAGCGACCTCGGTGCTGACCTCCGCCAGCCGCGCCACGAAGTCCACCGGATGACCGTCCCCGAGCACCGCCATGGCTCGGACCACCGCCGGGATCGACGGTTCCCAACGATGCAGGGCAGCGAGCACGGAACCGGCGGCGGTGGGGCCGAGTCGCCACTCGTCCGCGGCCTCACCCGCGACCAGATCGTCGATCATCGACCGCACGAGCATGCGGTTGCCACCGCTCCACCGGCTCCACAACGGTGCGAGCTTGGCGGCCGTCGCACGACCCACATGCTCCGTCAGCATCGCCTTGATCTGCGCTTCACCGAGTGGCCCCAATCGAATGTGACAGGCCTGCCGCTCGTTGCCCTCCGCATGCTGCCGTAACGGCAGCGAATGGGAATGCTCCCACTCACTCAACAACAGCAGGACCCGGGACAGGAAGATCCGCCGTCGAAGCTGCAACAGGAACTGTCGTGAGACGCTGTCGGCGAACTGCACGTCGTCGATGCTCACCACGACCGGGTGCCGCTGGGACAACTCCAGCACCGTCGTGCACAGTTGGTGGAGCAGGCGGGCGCTGCGCGGATGGTCGGGCCGCAGCGTCGCACAGGACGCGATCAGCTCGCCCATGCGGTGGGCGAGCTCAGGCTGGGGACGCGCACTCTGCGCGAGTTGCTCCAAGACTCCCCCGGCCAGCGACTGCTCACTCCACACCGCGCTGGCCGACAACACCAGCGCCCCCGCCTCGACGGCACGATCGGCACACTGCCGCAGCAGTTCGGTCTTGCCGCTTCCGAGCCCACCGGTGACCACAGCGAGTCCGCCCCCGCCCTCCAGACAGTCGGAGAGCAACCCCATAAGTTTGTTGAGGGCGGCTCTGTGGTCCGGCATCTACACCCCCGGATATGTCGCGAGCGTCCTCTTACTGATCGGTGGTATGGGGGTTATAACACGGTTCGGCGCCTGTTCATCCCTGAAAAAGTCGGAAGCGACAGAAAGGATTTCATTATCAAAACGGTCTCTTGACCGAAAGACATCCCTCGACTAATGGGGTTTCCGATGGACACACACCACGTCCTCGGCAGCGGCGCCGCCGGAAAGAGGACGCCACGACAACGAGTTCGGGGGTTCGAAGTGGACAACCCCGGTGCTCAGGCACCGGCCTGAGCCTGCGCCATCCGCTCCTCACGGTCGGCGGCCCGCAACGCTTCGAGCACACCGGACAGTTCCCCGTCCAGCACCTGGTCCAGGTTGTACGCCTTGTAGTTCACGCGGTGGTCGGAGATCCGGTTCTCGGGGAAGTTGTACGTACGCACCCGCTCCGACCGGTCGACCGTCCGCACCTGGGAACGACGGGCGTCAGCGGCCTTCGCGGCGGCCTCCTCCTCGGCCAGGGCCTGCAACCGCGCCTGCAACACCTGGATGGCACGTGCCCGGTTCTGGATCTGCGACTTCTCGTTCTGACACGAGACGACGATGCCGGTCGGCAGGTGCGTCACGCGGACGGCCGAGTCGGTGGTGTTGACACTCTGCCCACCGGGCCCCGACGAACGGAACACGTCGATGCGCAGGTCGTTCGGGTCGATCTCGACCTCGATCTCCTCGGGCTCCGGATAGATCAACACCCCTGCGGCGGAGGTGTGGATACGGCCCTGCGACTCCGTGGCCGGGACCCGCTGCACACGGTGCACCCCGCCCTCGAACTTCAGGCACGCCCACACACCCTCGGCCTCGGTGCCCTTGCTCTTGACGGACACCGTGACGTCCTTGTAACCGCCCAGGTCCGACGGGGTCGCATCGAGGATCTCCGCCGTCCAGCCCTGCCTCTCCGCGAAGCGCAGATACATCCGGAGCAGATCACCGGCGAAGAGCGCGGATTCCTCGCCACCCTCCCCGGACTTGATCTCCATGACGACGTCGGAACCGTCGTACGGGTCACGGGGCAGCAGCAGCTCCGCCAGTTTGGTCTCCAGTGCGGACACCCGCTTGCCGAGCCGATCGACCTCCTCGGCGAACGAGGAGTCCTCCGCCGCCAGCTCCTTGGCGGCTTCCAGCTCCGACCGCGTGGTCTCCAATTCGCCCACGGTCTTGACCACGGGCGAGAGTTCGGAATAGCGGCGTCCCAGTTTGCGGGCACGCGCTTGGTCGGCGTGCACCGCCGGATCCGCCAGCTGCTTCTCGAGTTCGGCGTACTCATCGAGCAGCCCACGCAGCGATTCCGATTCCACCGGCCGCATCCTTCCTTGAACGCCTGTACAGGAGACCGTCATCGAAGCACGAAACGGCGCCCGCCCCTGCCGTGCTCAGCAGAAGCGGGCGCCGCCGACGAAGCTACTTCTTGCGCTTGCCGTAACGGGCCTCGAAGCGCGCCACCCGACCACCGGTGTCGAGGATCTTCTGCTTACCCGTGTAGAAGGGGTGGCAGTTCGAGCAGATCTCGACGTGGATGGTGTCGGACGGAGCGGTGCTGCGAGTGGTGAAGGTGTTACCGCAACCGCAGACCACCGTGGTGACGTGGTAGTCGGGATGAATACCGCTCTTCATGGTGTCCTCTCCTCATGGCCGCCGGGTCCCCGCGACCAGCGGGGTGAACCGGAGCCGGACGTCAGCGAATCAAGTGTGCCAGAAGAGCCCAACGCTCCTCCGTGCGCCCTTGTTCCCGCTCGCTCAGTTCTCGTCCGGACCAGGCATGTTCTTGGAGACCTGCATCAGGAACTCGGCGTTGGTCTTCGTCTTCCGCAGCCGGTCCAGCAGCAGGTCGATGGCCTGTTGCGAGTCCAGAGCGTGCAGCACTCGGTGCAGCTTGTGGGTCACCGCCAGCTCGTCGGGCGAGAGCAGCAGCTCTTCCTTACGGGTACCCGACGGGTTGACGTCCACCGCGGGGAACACCCGGCGCTCGGCGATCTTGCGGTCGAGCTTGAGCTCGGCGTTACCCGTGCCCTTGAACTCCTCGAAGATCACCGTGTCACCGGTGGAGCCCGTCTCCACCATCGCCGTGGCGAAGATGGTCAGAGAACCGCCCCCCTCGATGTTCCGAGCGGCACCCAGGAACCGCTTGGGCGGGAACAAGGCCGTCGAGTCGACACCACCGGACAGGATGCGTCCGGATGCCGGGGCGGCGAGGTTGTAGGCCCGACCGAGGCGAGTGATCGAGTCGAGCAGCACCACCACGTCGTGTCCCATCTCGACAAGCCGCTTGGCCCGCTCGATGGACAGTTCCGCCACCGAGGTGTGGTCCGACGGCGGACGGTCGAATGTGGAGGCGATGACCTCGCCCTTCACCGACCGCTGCATGTCGGTGACCTCTTCGGGGCGCTCGTCCACCAGCACCACCATGAGGTGGCACTCGGGGTTGTTCGTGGTGATCGCGTTGGCGATGTCCTGCATGATCGTCGTCTTGCCCGCCTTGGGCGGGGAGACGATCAGGGCACGCTGTCCCTTACCCACCGGCATCACCAGGTCGATGACCCGGGTGGTGAGTTTGTTCGGCGTGGTCTCCAGACGCAGCCGTTCATTGGGGTACAGCGGCGTCAGCTTGTGGAACTCGGGACGCTTCTTCGCCACCTCGGGGTCGAGCCCGTTGACCGAGTCCACCCGCACGAGCGGGTTGAACTTCTGCCGCTGCTGCTCGCCCTCGCGCGGCTGCTTCACCACACCCGTGATGGCGTCGCCGCGGCGCAGTCCGTACTTACGCACCAACGACAGCGAGACGTACACGTCGTTCGGGCCCGGCAGATATCCGGACGTCCGCACGAACGCGTAGTTCTCCAGCACGTCGAGGATGCCCGCGACGGGCAGCAGGACGTCGTCCTCCCTGATCTCGGTCTCGGGGCCACCGCTGCCCTCGCCCCGACCCCGGCGACGACGGTCCCGGAAGCGCCGGCTCCGTCGGCCGCCGCGTTCCTCGTCGTCCTGACCGCCGTTGTTGTGCTGGGTCCCAGCCGCGCTGCCTTGGCCACGCTGCTGGCTACCGCTGCTCTTGCCGTCCTTGCCGTCGCCTTCGGCACGCTGACCCGACGCATCGTCGTCCTGCTGCGGAGCAGTCGTCTCCGTCGAGCTCTGCGAACTTCCGCTTCGGCTGGAAGTGCTCCGACGACGCCTGGTCGACCTGCTGCCCTCGTCCTGAGCGTCGGTCGACGACGACTTGCTCTCCTGGCCGGTGTCCTTGGTGCTCGGCTCAGCGGCGCCCGCCTTGTCGGACTCCGTGCCGCTCACAGCGGTCTGCTCCGAAGCAGCGTCCGCACTCCGTTCGGCGTCATTCTGTTTGGCTTCCTTCTTGGCCTCGCCACGCTCGGCCTTGGTTTCGCCCACGCCGTCGAGAGGAAGCGTCGCTTCTTCGGCGGCCACACCAGCCGTGCCGGCGGAGCCGCTGCTCTTCGCGGTCGTCCTCGTCCGCTTCGTCTTGCCCTGGCGCTCACGAATGGCGGCGATGAGGTCGCCTTTGCGCATGCCCGTGGTGCCGGTGATGCCCAGCTCCGCAGCGAGTTCGCGCAACTCCGCAATCACCATGCCCGACAGGCCGCCGGGCCTCCGCTTCGGGGTCGTGCCCGCGCCGTTGGATTGCGGCGCCTGCTCCCCCGAGTCAGACGTTGCAGACGATGCAGCTTGGGGCTCCACGTCGCCGCTCAACAGATCGGTGTTGCTCACACATGTCCTTCCTGACCGGCCCACACTCCACGCGCAGACCAGCGGACCACCGCCCGCGTCCGAATTGCGAGGCGGCGTACTGGGGTCCCTGTGCGGCCGGTTCGTCGCCGACAGTAGTGAAAAACAGCGACAACCACCGTCACGGGATCAACTCGATCACCGTGTTTATCCGAAACTCCCGTCTAGAACCCAACGGAGAAGATCCGATCCGGAAGAACCCTCCGAGACCAGCAGGTGCGGAAACCGCACGGTGACCGAACGCCTCCGAGGGTAGACCGCCGGGAAACACGGTGCAACAACCACCCCCCACATGGCGGCTTCTTGCCTGATCATGGTCGGGGGCCACGGGGCGACGGCCCTCATCGGCCCTTGCCAACCTCGTCGGTCCTGTCGACCGTTTCATCGGCGGTCGTCGACCCTTGCCGGTTGTCGTCGCTGTGGTTACCTACGTGTTTACCCGAACATTCACACACTTACCCGAACGCCGGTGAAATCGACGGGTAACTCGGTGACTTCGAACCCTGTAACGTCCACTCCCTCCGGGAGTATTCCCGTCGTCGTCAACGCCAACACCGTCGGCCCCGCGCCCGAGATCACCGCGGCCACCCCGCGTGCCCGCAACGCACGCATCAACCACGCCGACGCGGGGAACACGGATTCACGGTAATCCTGGTGCAGTCGATCCTCCGTCGCCTCGAACAGCAGGTCCGGCCGAGACGTGATCGCGTGCACCATGAGCGCGCTCCGACTCGCCGCGAACGCCGCGTCCACGTGCGGGACGTGCTCGGGCAGCAGATCCCGCGCCTCCGCGGTCGACGACCGCTCCTTCGGTACGGCCACCACCGGCCGGATCGCGGGGTGGGGACGCAGCCGCTGGGCCCGGAACGTGGAACCCGACTGCCACGCCACCACGAAACCTCCGAGCAGACTGGCCGCGGCGTTGTCCGCGTGCCCTTCGAACTCCGCCGCGAGCTGCAACGCGGCATCGTCGATGTCCTTACCCGCCAACGCATATCCGGCCGCGACCCCGGCGACGACCGCGGCCGCCGAGGACCCGAGCCCCCGCGAATGCGGAATGGCGTTACGACAGCGTAGGGCGAGGCCGGGCACCTTGACGTCGAGATACCGGCAGGCATGCCGCAACGCACGCACCACCAGATGCGACTCGTCCGTGGGCACGGCCGACATGTCACCGGCTCCGGCATCGATCACCTCGACGTGTAGGCCGGACTCGGTCACGGTCACGTCGATGACGTCGTGCAACCCCAACGCCATGCCGAACGTATCGAATCCGGAGCCGACGTTCGCCGTCGACGCCGGGACGGTGATCGTGTACTTCACGCCAACGCTCATTCCTGGCCTCTTCGACGCGCCCCTTCCCAGGGGCGGGGGAGCGCGTATCGGTGCCCTACGACAGTTCCAGTGCCGCCGCGACCGCACTCGGGTCGACGGCGAGCGGCTCGACCTCCACGTTGCCCTCCAGGGCGGTCGCGGGATCCTTCAGCCCGTGTCCGGTGACCGTGCACACGACGGTGGACCCCTTCGGCAATCGCCCGTCGGCCGCCGTCAACAACAGGCCCGCCACGCTCGTCGCGGAGGCGGGCTCCACGAACACCCCCTCACGCCGGGCGAGCAGCCGGTAGGCCTCGAGGATCCGCTCATCGGTCACCGCCTCGAACAACCCACCGCTGGCCGTTTTGGCCTGCACCGCCGAATCCCACGACGCCGGGCTGCCCACCCGGATCGCGGTGGCCACCGTCTCCGGGTTCGGCACGGGCTCGCCCTTCACCAGCGGTGCGGCACCGGCGGCCTGGAAGCCGAACATGCGCGGCACCGTGCTGATCACCTTGTCCGCGGCGTACTCGGTGTACCCCGCCCAATAGGCGGTGATGTTGCCCGCATTGCCCACCGGAAGGCAATGGATGTCCGGGGCCTGACCGAGCGCGTCACAGATCTCCCACGCCGCGCTCTTCTGCCCCACCAACCGCACCGGGTTCACCGAGTTGACCAGCGTGACCGGGTAGTCGGCGGCCATCTTGCGCGCCAACTCCAGACAGTCGTCGAAATTGCCGTCGATCTGGAGGATGCGTGCCCCGTACAGCACGGCCTGCGCCATCTTCCCCATCGCGATCTTGCCCTGCGGCACCAGCACCGCCGTGGTCAGACCCGCCCGGGTGGCGTAGGCGGCCGCCGACGCGGACGTGTTCCCGGTGGAGGCGCAGATGACGGCCTGCACCCCGCTCGCCTTGGCGTGGGTGATCGCCACCGTCATCCCCCGGTCCTTGAACGACCCCGTGGGGTTGGCACCCTCCACCTTCAGGTACACGGTGCACCCGGTGAGCTCGGACAGGTGCGGCGCGAACAGCAGTGGTGTGTTGCCCTCCCCGAGCGTGACGATCTCAGCGCCCTCGGGGATCGGGATGCGCGAGGCATACGCCTTGATGACACCCGGCCAGCCCGGCCGCACACCCTGCCCCGCAGCCGAAGAAGCCTGCGCGTTCACGAATCCTCGCCTTCCACCCGCATCACACTCAGCACTTCCCGCACCACGTCGAGCTTGCTGATCTCGTTGACCGTGGCCTCCAGCGCCGCGTCCGGCGCCAAGTGGGTCACCACCACAAGCCTCGCCGTGGAACGCTCATCCCGCTGCCGCACCGCGGCGATACTCACCCCGTGCGCAGCGAACACCTGGGCGACCTGCGCCAGCACACCCGGACGATCGGCCACGTCGAGGCTGATGTGGTAACGCGTCGGGGTCTGCCCCATCGGCCGCACCGGCAGCGCCGCGTGCGCGGACTCCCGGGGACCACGCCCGCCGGCGACCCGGT
>SMEK01000787.1_pt1 | contig 10559 bp, 6 predicted proteins | sample 2456371 | NCBI WGS metagenome assembly SMEK01 (sample SAMN10132590, study PRJNA489261) | soil metagenome | isolation source: day1 antibiotic-loamy sand soil ammended with composted manure from dairy... | place: USA | collected 2015-04-01
GCCCGTATCATCGGCGCCGCCCATCCGGGTCGCGAAATCGTGCAGGTGCCCTGTCGCCCGCTGATCAGGCAAAACGGCAGCCTGCACTGCATCACCATGCAGTTGCCGGCGGGTATCGCGTGAACAGGCTGGCGAAACCGCATCGGCTAAACTGCACGGTCAGGCATCTGTCGAGGACCCACCGATGACCCGCAAGACCCTCAAGGTCGCGCTGCTGCAGGAAACTGACCGCGGCAGTCGCGACACCAACCTGGAAGCGATCGAAGCCGGCCTGCGCGAAGCCGCGGCGGCCGGCGTCGAACTGGTGTTGCTGCAGGAACTGCACAACGGCCCGTACTTCTGCCAGCGCGAATCGGTCGAGGTCTTCGACCAGGCCGAGAGCATTCCCGGTCCGGGTACCGCGTACATCGGCAGGCTGGCCGAGGAGTTGAAGCTGGTCGTGGTCGCCTCGCTGTTCGAGCGCCGCGCGGCGGGCCTGTACCACAACACCGCCGTGGTGTTCGATCGCTCGGCGGAGATCGCCGGTGTCTATCGCAAGATGCACATTCCGGACGATCCGGCGTTCTACGAAAAGTTCTACTTCACCCCGGGCGATCTCGGCTTCGAACCGATCGACACCTCGGTCGGCCGCCTCGGCGTACTGGTGTGCTGGGACCAGTGGTACCCCGAAGCGGCGCGCCTGATGGCGCTGGCCGGCGCCGAACTGCTGCTCTACCCCACCGCCATCGGCTGGGATCCGGACGACGAACAGAGCGAGAAGGATCGCCAGCGTGACGCGTGGATCACCGTGCAGCGCGGCCACGCCGTGGCCAACGGCCTGCCGCTGCTGGCCTGCAATCGCACCGGCTACGAAGCCGATCCGAGCGACGTGGGTTCCGGCATCCAGTTCTGGGGATCGAGCTTCGTCGCCGGCCCGCAGGGCGAGTTCCTCGCACAGGCCGGCACCGATGCACGCGAGTTGCTGCTGGCCGAGATCGACCTGGAACGCAGCGAACACGTGCGCCGGATCTGGCCGTTCCTGCGCGATCGTCGCATCGATGCCTACGCCGACCTGCTCAAGCGCTTCCGTGACTGAAACCCTGCTGCGTTGCTTGTTCCGCATGGTGCTCGTCCCCATGCTTGGATTCCCACCCACGACCGGCCTGCTGACCGCATGAGCGTTCCCGAAACCGAAGCTGTCCCCCTGCCCGCTGCCCTGCAGGGCCAGCCGATCGAGCGCGTGGTGCGCGATGGCGTGGAATACGTGGTGCTGGGTACGGCGCACGTGTCGCGCAGCAGCATGGAAGCGGTCGATGCCTTGCTGGCAAGCGAGCATTTCGACGCCGTCGCCGTGGAATTGTGCGACAGCCGCGCGCAGAGCATGCGCGATCCCGAAGCGTTCAAGCAGATGGACCTGTTCAAGGTGATTCGCCAGGGCAAGGCCGGCATGGTCGCCGCCAGCTTGGTGCTTTCCACCTTCCAGAAGCGCCTGGCCGACCAGTCCGGTATCGAACCCGGTGCCGAGATGAAAGCCGCCATGCAGGGTGCCGAACAACATCGCCTGCCACTGTGGATGATCGATCGCGAGGTCGGCACCACGCTCAAGCGGGCCTGGCGCAGCGTCGGTTTCTGGCAGCGTTTCAGCCTGCTCGGCGGACTGCTGGCCAGCGTGTTCGAGCGCGAGCAAATCGAACAGGGCGAGATCGAGAAACTGAAACAGGGCGATCTGCTGGAAAGCGCCTTCAGCGAATTTGCCAGTGAATCGAAACCGCTCTACGACAGCCTGATCGGCGAACGCGACGCCTTCATGGCGGCACGCCTGCGCGAGGAAGCCCATCGCTCGGCGACCACGGAGAACCGTCGCGTGCTGGTGGTGATCGGCGCCGGCCACCTCAAGGGCCTGTGCACCCTGCTGCGCGAACAGCAGGGCGACCCCGCCGCGATGATCGCCGAGCTGGCCGCCTCGCTGCCCAAGGCACGCTGGCCGAAATGGTTGGCCGTCGCGCTGGTATTGCTGGTGTTCGCCGCGATCGGCTGGGCGTTCCACCAGAACACCGAACTGGGGGCGCAGGCGCTGCGCGACTGGGTGTTGTTCACCGGCGGCTTTGCCGCGCTCGGCGCGCTGGTCGCCGGCGGTCACCCGTTGAGCATCCTGGCCGCTTTCATCGCCGCCCCGATCAAGCCGTTTCGCCCAGGCATCCCCGCCGGCGGCATCAGCGCCATGGCTGAGGCCTGGGTACGCCGCCCGCGAGTGGTCGACTTCGACACCCTGCGCGACGACATCGTGCATTGGAGCGGCTGGTGGAAAAACCGCGTCGCCCGCACCCTGCTCAACTTCTTCCTGGTGTGCGTGGGCACCATCATCGGCGAGTACAGCGCCGGCATCCACATCTTCAAAAGCCTGTTCTGAAGCCGGTGTCGGGCGCTGCTGCGCCCACGACCGCGGCGGTACGCATGCTACGATTCGCGCCGCCCGCCGCTGCCGCCGCAGCGCCGACAACCCTGCCCGGGTGGCGAAACTGGTAGACGCAAGGGACTTAAAATCCCTCACCCTCGCGGGTATGCGGGTTCGATCCCCGCCCCGGGCACCATGACGTAGCCGAAGCTCCGCCGCCCAGCACGTTCATTCATCAACATTTTCGTCTGGTGAAAGCGTACGCTGGGCACCGGCGACATGTGGCTCGGGGGCGCAGGGGAAGACCGATGCACGACGCAGCCATCCATCTCACCTTCGGCTGTTTCACGGCCGCGCTGCTGGCGACCGCCGCGGTCGCCCTGGCCGCTGGCGTGCAGTTTCTGGTGATCGGGTTGCGCCAGCGGTTTGAACCCACCTATCTGGCGTTCGCGGCGTTGTGCATATGCATCGCCACGCTGGCAGTCGCCAATGCATTGCTGGACGTTGCCCATGACCTCGACATGGCGATTACGGCGTTGCGCGTAATGTGCGCGGCCGCCCTGCTGTCGCTCCCGGCGCTGGTGCTGTTTGTTGGCGGCTATACCAGTCGGACGGTCGACCGGCGCGCATTCATCGCGGTGTGCGCATTGACCCTGCTCCTGTTCGGGATAAACCTGCAGTCACCGTACACGTTGCTCGATACGTTCCTGCAGGAAGCACCGCCGACCGTGCTGCCCTGGGGAGAATCGTTGTTCACGCTCGAAGGTACGCCATCGACGTGGAGTCACGTGTTCCGCTGGTTCAGCTATGCGATTTTCGTCTGGGCCCTGTACCGCGCGGCGCGCCAGTATCTGGGCGGCCAGCGCCTTCGCGGAGCACTGCTTGGTGGCTGTCTGTTGATCCAGTTCCTGACCTTGCTTTGGGGCATGGTTGTCGTGAGCACCATGGGCAAGCCTTATCCCTCGCTGGACGCCTTTGCGTTTCTGTTTTTCGTGCTGCTGATGGGGGCGACGCTGGCCGGGCAGATCCACGCCCACGCCGTGCAACTGGAGCGGACTGCCGCCGAGCTTCGCATTGAGGCCCAGACCCGGCGTGAAGCCGAGCTCGACCTGCGTCATGCCGCCTACCACGATGCATTGACCGGCCTGCCCAACCGGCTGCGCGCCCGGCATGCGCTATCCGAGCTGCTGGCCGACGCCATGCAATCGGGACACCACGGCGCGCTGTTGATGATCGACCTGGACAACTTCAAGACCATCAACGATTCGCTGGGCCATCATTTCGGCGACCGCGTGCTGGAAACCATCGCCGACAAACTGCTCGCCGCGGCGCCCGCCGCCGCCACCGTGGCGCGGTTCGGCGGTGACGAATTCGTGGTGTTGCTCAGCGCGCTGGCCGTGGATGTCGACGCCGCCTCCGCGCAGGCCATGCAGGTCGCCGACGACATGCTGGAGCGGCTGGCCGGGCCACAGACGATCGAAGGGCGGGTGCTGGGCATCGGTGCCAGCATCGGCGTCGCGGTTTTTCCCGCGCTGGACGCCGAGGCGTCCGATGTCATACGCCGCGCCGATATCGCGCTGTACCGCGCCAAATCCGCCGGACGAAACGCGGCCCGGCTGTTCCTCGCATACATGCAGCGCGATGCCGATGACCGGCTGGAACTGGAACGTGGCCTGCGCACCGCGCTGGAGCATCGCGAACTGTCGCTGCATTTCCAGCCGCAAATGGACATGAGCGGGAAGCTGGTGGGCGCCGAAGCCCTGCTGCGCTGGCAGCATCCGCGGCTGGGGGCGGTGCCCCCGGACACGTTCATTCCCGTGGCCGAAGAAACCGGGCTGATCCACGCGCTGGGTACCTGGGTGATTGCCGATGTCTGCCAGCACATCAGCGAATGGCGACGGCTCGGCGTGGATTTCGGCGGACGCATCGCCGTCAACGTCAGTCCGTGGCAAATCGCGCACCCCCAGTTTGCGAGCCTCGCCCAAGCGCAGGTAACGACGGCCGGCATCGCCCCCTCCTGCCTCACCCTGGAGCTGACGGAAAGCGCGCTGCTCAACGATTTCGATGCCGCGCTGCACACGCTGCACCAGCTCTCCACGATCGGCTTCCGGCTGGCGCTGGACGACTTCGGCACCGGCTATTCGTCGCTTGCCTACCTGCAGCAGTTGCCGCTCGACGAGCTGAAGATCGACCGCAGTTTCATCCAGGGCCTGCAGCCTGCCGTCGCCGACCCGCTGGTCGGCTTCATCATCGACGTCGGTCGCCGCCTGGGCATGACCACGATGGCCGAAGGCGTGGAAACGCTGCAGCAGAAAAACGTGCTGCAGTCGCTGGGCTGCGACACCATCCAGGGCTATGGCATCTGTCGACCACTGGACTCGGCGGCTTTCCTTGACTGGCTGAACCGTTACGCTGCAAATGACGGGGATGTCGACGGCATGTTCGATCGCCAGAGCATTCCCACCCGGCTGATCGAAACCTGACGGGCAACAAAAAACCCGCCGTCGGCGGGTTTTGAGGGCTGGGTTGCAGCCTGTTGCGCAATGGAGGCCTAGGTCGGAATCGAACCGGCGTACGCGGATTTTTCGGAAGCTTACGCCAGTTTGCCACCCGAGAATGGGCGGCAAAGGCCGGATATCGTCCGATAATTGCCGAATTTCAGCCAAAGAAAAAGCGCCGCAAGGGCGCCAAGTCGTTGTTTGCAATGGAGGCCTAGGTCGGAATCGAACCGGCGTACGCGGATTTGCAGTCCGCTGCATGACCACTCTGCCACCAGGCCATTGCTTGCTGCGTTGCGACGCGATGATCGCAATTGTCTGTATAAAACAAAACCCCGCAGAGCGAGGTTTTGCGGAAGAACTGGAGCGGGAAACGAGACTCGAACTCGCGACCCCGACCTTGGCAAGGTCGTGCTCTACCAACTGAGCTATTCCCGCATCGGAGCCGTGAATCATAGCAGAGTGCGCGCGTTTGTGAATAGCCGGATCGGCATTTTTTTCCTGCAAAACACGACGCCAGACACAACCGCCCCGGAATCGATGCCGACGCTGCGGATCGACAGCGCCATCGCCGGCCGGAAACGACAAAGCCCCGAACAAGTCGGGGCTTTGCAGAAAAACTGGAGCGGGAAACGAGACTCGAACTCGCGACCCCGACCTTGGCAAGGTCGTGCTCTACCAACTGAGCTATTCCCGCATCGGAGGCGCGCATTCTAATACGTGGATGCAAATCGTCAAGCCCAAATCGACACGATTTGCCTCGGCGCACTCAAGCATCGCCTCCTGGCCGGCGCTTCGGCGTATCGGCACTCAACATCGGCCATGCCGCGCGCAGGTAATACAGGCCGGACCAGATGGTCAGGATGCCCGCCACCACCAGCAACCCTTCGCCGATGTGATACAGGCGCAGCGCGGTGGCTTCCTTCTCGTGCTGCACGATCAACACTACCAGCGCGATCATCTGCATCAGGGTCTTGAGCTTGCCGATGAAGGCGACCTTGACCGTGGCGCTCATGCCGATTTCAGCCATCCATTCGCGCAGCGCCGAAACGCTGATCTCGCGCCCGACAATGACCGCTGCGGTCACCGCCATCACAATGCCCGACCAGTCAGTCAGTGGCGAGGCGACGCGATGGTGCGACTCCACCAGCAGGAACAGCGTCACCGCCACCATCAACTTGTCGGCGACCGGATCAAGGAATGCGCCGAACGCGGAAGTAAGTTTCATCCGCCGCGCCAGGTAACCGTCGAGCCAGTCAGTGACCGCCGCCAGCACGAACACGATCGCCGCGGTGATGTTGTGGCCGGGGAACGGCAGGTAGAACGCCACCACCATCACCGGCAGCAATCCAACACGGAAAAGGGTCAGCCAGGTCGGCAGGTTGATGTGCATGATTCGTCCCAGTGATTTGCCACAGTTTCGCACGTCGCCGCATCAGCGCCGAGTGAGCGCAAGAGGCGACGTTCCCATTGATTCAGCACGGGCCGCCTGATCGCTGTGCCGGCCTCCCCGGATTCAAGGGTCGCGCGCCAGATGATCAGCCGTGCAAGCTGGCGTAGATGCGTTCGGCCAAACCGCGGTCAATCCCCTTGACCTGCATCAACTCCTCGATGCCCGCGCGCTCCAGCCCCTGCATGCCGCCGAACGCCTTGAGCAGGGCCGAACGGCGACGCACGCCGATGCCCGGCACGTCTTCCAGCACGCTGCGCTCACGGGCCTTTTCGCGCCGCTTGCGATGACCGCTGATCGCAAAGCGATGAGCCTCGTCACGCACGGCGGCCACCAGATGCAGCGCCGGCGACGACGAGCCGGGATGCAGCTCACGACCGGGCCTGCCCGGTTCCAGCCGGGCCAGCACCAGCGTTTCCTCGCCAGCGCGACGACCGGGTCCCTTGGCCACGCCAACGACCTCGATGCCTTCGACGCCGAGTTCCTTGAGCACGTCCAGCGCCTGCGCCACCTGCCCGTTGCCGCCATCGATCAGCAGCACGTCGGGGCGCGCTCCCTCGCCTTCGGCCACCTTGCGGAAGCGCCGGGTCAGCGCCTGGTTCATCGCGGCATAGTCGTCGCCGGGGGTGATCCCGGCGATATTGAAACGCCGGTAATGCGACTTCTCCGGCCCTTCCGGACCGAACACCACGCACGACGCAACTGTCAGTTCGCCCATCGTGTGGCTGATGTCGAAACACTCGATGCGACGCGGCAGCTCGGCCAGTTCCAGCAGCTTCTGCAAATCGTCGAAACGCGTGCCAAGGGTTTGTCGGCTGGCCAGCCGCGCCGTCAGCGACGCCTGTGCGTTGCGCTCGGCCATCTGCAGGAACTGCGCACGCTCGCCGCGCACGCTCGACTTCAGCTCCACCGCACGGCCTGCATGCTGGCTCAGCAGTTCGGCCAGGATTTCCCTGTCGGGCAGCGCTTCGCCAAGAATCAGCTCACGCGGCACGGGACGTTCCAGGTAGTACTGCGCGATGAACTGCGCCAGCACGTCGGCAGGTTCGGCATCGAGCGGCAGGCGCGGAAAGAAGTCGCGGGTGCCCAGGCTGATGCCGTTGCGGAAGAACAGCACGCTGACGCACGCCATGCCCGATTCGATGCGGCAGGCGATCACGTCCATGTCGGCGCTGGCACCCTGCACGTGATGCTGCGCCTGCAACTGGCGCAACGCCGCCACCTGGTCGCGCAGCTTGGCCGCCCGCTCGAACTGGAGCGCGTTGCTGGCCTGCTCCATCGCCTCGGCCAGCTCGTCGATCACCGCATTGCTGCGCCCTTCCAGGAACATCTCGGCGTGGCGTACGTCGTTGCGGTAATCCTCCACGCTGATCAACCCGACGCAGGGCGCGCTGCAGCGGCCGATCTGGTATTGCAGGCACGGCCGCGAGCGGTTGCGGAAATAGCTGTCCTCGCACTGGCGCACCTTGAACAGTTTCTGCATCAGGCTGAGGCTTTCGCGTACTGCGTAGGTGCTTGGATACGGCCCGAAATACCGCCCCGGCAGGTTCTTCGCGCCGCGATGGAAGGCCAGCCGCGGATAATCCTCCCCGGTGGACAGATAGATGTACGGATAGCTCTTGTCGTCGCGCAGAAGGATGTTGTATCGCGGCTTGAGCGACTTGATTAGCTGCGATTCCAGCAACAGCGCCTCGCCTTCGGTGCGCGTGACGGTGATTTCGACGCGGGCGATCTGCGCCACCATCGCGGCGATGCGCGGCTCCATCCGCGGCTTCAGGAAATAGCTGCCGACACGCTTCTTGAGGTTGCCGGCCTTGCCCACGTACAGCAGCTCGCCCGCTGCGTCGAAATGACGATAGACGCCGGGTGAAGTGGTGAGCGTGTGAACGAAGGCCTTGCCGTCGAACGGGGGCGGTTGCGCGGATTGCATGGGGCGATTCTAAAGGTCGACTCGCCCGATATGGTGGCTCAGTGCTGCGTGCGCAACCATTGTTCGGCGCGCTCCAGGTCGGCTTCGGTATCGATGCCCGGCGGGAACGGTTCGGGGGTCAGCCGCACCGCGATGGCGTGACCGTGCTCCAGTACGCGCAACTGTTCCAGCGATTCGGTCTGCTCCAGCGGGGTGCGCGGCAGGCGGCTGTAGCTGTCCAGGAAGCCGGCCCGGTAGGCATAGATGCCGATATGCCGCAAGAACGGCGAGCCGGACGGCAGCGCGTGGCGATCGGCAGCAAAGGCATCGCGCGCCCATGGCATCGGCGCACGGCTGAAGTACAGCGCGTGCCCGTTGGTGGCGCGCACCAGTTTCACCACGTTGGGATCGAACAATTCCTCGGCGTCGATGATCGGCGTGGCCAACGTCGCCATCGGCGCATCATCGCCGGCCAGTGCCTGCGCCACTGCACGAATACCTGCGGCGGGTGCGAAGGGTTCGTCGCCCTGCAGGTTCACCACGATGCTCTCAGCGGCCCAGCCATAGTGGGCGGCGCATTCGGCCAGCCGGTCGCTGCCCGAGGCGTGGTCGCTGCGGGTCATGCAAACCTCCACGTCCTGCCCTGCCAACGCGTCGGCGATGCGCTGGTCGTCCACCGCCACCACCACCTGGCTGGCACCCGCCTGCAATGCGCGCTGTGCTACGCGCACCACCATCGGCGTGCCATCGATCTCGCGCAGCGGCTTCGCCGGCAGGCGGGTCGAGCCGTAGCGGGCGGGAATGGCGACGATGAATGGAGGCACGGCGTTGGACATGGATGATCCTTAGCGTTGGCAACAAGGAGCCTCGAAGCACGCCTTTATCCCTGCCGTCATTCCCGCTTGACCAGCCTTCGGCTGTTGAAAAGCGTCTCGCGGGAATGACGGCGGAAGAGCCGGGCGGCTTCCGGGTTGCAACAAGAATACAGGTCTTCAGCCGGCCGCTTTCAAGGCGAAACCGCAACCATTGGCCAGCTCCATGAAATCGGGGAACGAGGTAGCCACATGGGCGCAATCATCAATGCGCACCGGACCGTCGGCAACCAGCCCGGCCACCGCGAAACTCATCGCGATGCGGTGGTCGAGATGCGTTTCCACCCTGCCCGCGCCAAGCCGGCCGCCGTCGATGATCGCGCCGTCCGGGGTTTCCTCGATCGCGGCGCCAAGTGCGCGCAGGCCGGTAGCCATGGCGGCGATGCGATCGGATTCCTTTACCCGGAGCTCGGCTGCGCCGCGAATCACCGTGCGACCGCCGGCCACCGCGGCGGCGATGAACAACACCGGAAACTCGTCGATCATGTCCGGCACCAGCGCCGCGGGCAGTTCGATGCCGTGCAGCGGCGCATGACGCACCAGCAGATCGCCGACCGGCTCGCCGCCAGCTTCGCGTTCGTTCTCGACCGCGATGTCCGCGCCCATGAGGCGCAGCGCCTGCAACAAGCCGATGCGGCGTGGATTGAGGCCGACTGCCGGCAGGCGCAATGCCGAACCCGGCACGATGCTGGCGGCCACCATGAAGAACGCCGCCGAGGAAAAATCGGCCGGTACGTCGACATCGGTCGCGCGCAGCGCATGACCACCTCGCAATCGTGCGCGGCCAGGCTCGAATGTGATCGGCCAGCCGAACGCGGCCAGCATGCGCTCGGTGTAGTCGCGGGTCGGATGCGGCTCGATGATCTCGGTGTCGCCGGCGGCGTACAGGCCGGCGAGCAGCATGGCCGATTTAACCTGTGCGCTGGCCACCGGCAATTCGTAGCGGATGCCGCGTAGCGCCTGCCCGCCATGCACGTGCAGCGGTGGCAGGCCGTCATGCGTGTCGATGCGTGCGCCGGTCAGCGCCAGCGGGTCGGTGACCCGCCGCATCGGCCGCTTCGACAGCGAAGCGTCACCGATCAGCGTGCTGTCGAACGCCTGCCCGGCCAGCAGGCCGGCAAGAAGGCGCATGCCGGTGCCGGCATTGCCGCAGTCCAGTGGCTGCGCCGAGCCGCGCAGGCCATGCAGGCCGACGCCGTGCACCATCCGCTCGCCAGTCGACGGGACGTCGATGCGCACACCCAGTTGCGCCAGTACCGCGGCGGTGGCGCGGGTGTCCTCACCCTCGAGGAATCCGCGAATGCGCGACGTGCCTTCGGCAATCGCCGACAGCATCAGGGCACGATGCGATACGGATTTGTCGCCGGGCACGCGCACTTCGCCGCGCAGGGGCTGGCCGGTCCCGCTACTCCAATCCAGGCGTTCGGCGGACATCAAGGCAACGCCACCGGGTAAG
>SMEK01000789.1_pt1 | contig 10529 bp, 10 predicted proteins | sample 2456371 | NCBI WGS metagenome assembly SMEK01 (sample SAMN10132590, study PRJNA489261) | soil metagenome | isolation source: day1 antibiotic-loamy sand soil ammended with composted manure from dairy... | place: USA | collected 2015-04-01
TTGCCCAGGCCGATGGAGCGTTCGGCGAGGTAACGCAGTAGTTCGGGGTCGGTGTCCCACACCCGTACGATCTCGCCCACGGCGCCGGCGGGCAGGTCCTCCAGCAGTTTGGTGGACACCTCCTCCACCGAACCGTCCACGGCCGGGATCGGGTCACCGTGCGGGTCCCGTTCCGGGTTACCGAGCTTCGCCGCTATGCGCTCGATCAGCAGGTCGGACACCACGTGTTCGAGCAGGTCCGCCTCAGCGTGCACCTCGTCCCACGTGTAACCGAGCTCGGACACCAGGAACGTCTCGATGAGCCGGTGCCTGCGTAGCACCGACCGAGCGAGCAACCGCCCCTCAGAGGTCAGCTCGATCCCTCGATACGGCACGTGCTCGACCAGGCCCTGCCGAGCCAGTTTGGCCACCATCCCCGACGCGGAGGACGGACTCACCTCCAGCCGCGAGGACAAAGCCGCGTTCGTCACGGCCTCGCCGCGTTCCTCCAGGCCGTAGATGGTCCGCACGTAGTCCTCGATCGAGGCCGACCGACGGTTCGAGCCAGCACCCATGCCTCCTACGATACGTACTGTTCAGCGCTTCCAGCGATAGCGCACCCAGCCCGGCACGGGCTCCGCGCCCAGCTCGGCGTAGAAAGCGGCCGCCTTCTCGTTGCCCTCCTGCATCTCCCACTCCACGCGGCCGTCCGTGCGGGCCCGCAGTTCGTACAGCAGTTGCCTGCCGAGTCCACTCCGCCGATAGGCGGGGCGGATGAACAGATCGTCGAGCCAGATGCCGGGCTTGGCCTCCCACGTCGAGAAGCTCCACGTGCAAAACGCCATCCCCGCGGTCTCACCGTCGACCTCGGCGATCAGCACCCACGCCTTCGGATCGGGGCCGAACAGGTATCGCCGCATCTCCGCACGGTCGAGGACCAAATCGTCGTTGCCCTCGTACCGGGCGTGCTCCTCGATCATCGCGCAGATCTCGTCGATATCGCTTTCCACAGCATCGCGTACCGGCATGGTGCCGAACCCTATCGATCGGTCGATCGAATCGCTAGGCTGCACGGACATGCGCAACAACGCTGAGATCGTGGAACTGGAGATCACCGACCGCGTGGCGACCGTGTGGTTGAACCGACCGAAACGGTTGAACGCGGTGACTCCGGAACTCGTCGAGGACCTGATCACCACGCTGCATCGGGTCGGCGCCGACACCGACGTCGGTGCGGTCGTCCTGGCCGGACGGGGCCGGGCGTTCTGTGCGGGCCACGATCTCAAGCAGCCTCCGCCGCGACAGGAGTCCCGTAGGCGGTTGGAGCGACTGCAGGACGTCACCCGAGCCCTGCGGGGACTGCCGCAGCCCGTCGTGGCGGCCGTGCACGGTTACGCGATCGGCGCGGGCGCGGAGTTCGCCCTGGGGTGCGATCTCGTCGTCGCGGCGGACGACGCCGTGTTCGCCTTCCCCGAGGTGGGGCTGGGGCTGAGCGTCACGAACGCGGCCTCGCGGCTGCTTCCCCTGCTGGTCGGGCCGTTGAAGGCCAAAGAGCTCGTACTGCTGGGTGAGCGGATCGACGCGGCGTCGGCCCACACGCTGGGCCTGGTCAACACCGTGGTTCCGGTCGACGATCTCGCCGAACACGTACACCGGATGGCGCGCACGCTCGCCGACAAGCCGGCTTCCGCTCTCGCATTGGCCAAACGAGCGCTGGACCACGGCATCGACGGCGCTTTGGAGACGGCCCTCGAACTGGAGGTCAGTCACGCACTGATCACCGAACACTCGCCCGAGGTGGCCCGATCGAAGGAGGAGTTCGATGAGCGCTGACGATCTCGTGGGGCTGCTGCGTCACGCAGCCGTCACCTGGCCCGACAAGACCGCCTGGGTCTTCGACGCGACGGATGATCGGCTGACCTTCGCCGACCTCGCCGACCGGGTCGAGGCACTGGCGGGCTCACTGCACGCACTCGGAGTCCGACGCGGTGACCACGTCGCCGTGATGCTCGAGAATCAGCCCGAGTTCCCGCTGACGTGGTTGGCACTGGCTCGACTGGGCGCCGTGTTGGTGCCCGTGAACACCAACTACCGCGAGCTGGACGGCCGACACGTGCTCGCGCACTCCGGAGCCCGGTTCGTCGTCGCCGGGGAACGGTTCACCGAACTGCTCACCACCATCGCACCGAAGACGTCGGTGGAGCGGGTACTGACCTTCTCCGAACTGCCGGACGGGGACGAACCACCCGCGTACGAACCCGCGCCCGAACTGCCCACCAACATCCAGTACACCTCCGGCACCACCGGAGCGCCGAAGGGATGCGTACTGCCGCACCGATACTGGACGACACTGGCCGGCGGCCTCGTCGCGGATTTCCCGAACATCAATGCCGAAGACACGATATTGACCGCGCAGCCGTTCCATTACATCGATCCGCAATGGAATGTCGCATTAGGACTTGCATCTGGTGCGACACTCGTGGTGCTCGACCGTTTCCATCCTTCGACGTTCTGGCAGAAGGTGCGCGAACACGGCGTCACGTGGTTCTACTGCCTGGGACTCATGCCGACACTGCTGCTGCGCATGCCCCCGAGCGAAGCCGATCGGGACCACCGGGTACGGGCGATCAGTGCGTCCGCCATCCCCAAGGAATTGCACGCCGAACTCGAACAGCGCTGGGGCGTACCGTGGTTCGAGGCGTTCGGCATGACCGAGACCGGTGGTGACATCCGCATGGACCCCACCGATCACGACGAGTACGTCGGCACGGGCTGCCTCGGCAGGCCCGCGCCCGGGCGTGAGGTGATGATCGCCGATGAACACGGCCGCCCCGTGCCCCGCGGGCAGGAGGGCGAGCTGCTCATCCGAGGCGTCGGTCTCATGCACGGCTACCACGACGACCCTGAGGCCACGGCGCGGGCGTTTCGGGGTGGCTGGTTCCGCACGGGCGACGTGGCCCGCATGGACGCCGAAGGACGCGTGTTCTACGTCGGCCGCACCAAGGACATGATCCGACGTAGTGGCGAGAACATCGTCGCCGACGAGGTGGAACGCGCACTGCAACAACACCCCGCCGTACGCACGGCCGCCGTACTCGGCGTGCCCGACGAACTTAGGGGTGAGGAGGTGAAAGCGCTCGTCGTGCTCGCCGAGGGGCAGCAGGTCACACCGGACGAGCTGGCCGAATTCTGCGGCACGAAACTCGCCTACTTCAAAGTGCCGCGTTACTGGGCGTTCGTGGAGTCACTGCCGATGACGGCCTCGGAACGGATCGCCAAGGGCGAGCTTCGCAAGGCGGGCGCGGCCACCCCCGAGGACTCCTACGACCGGGTGGAGCAGCAGTGGCGTTAGACACGCGGGAACGCGTCCGCAAAGCGGCCGTGAAACTGTTCGCCGACAAGGGTTTCCACGGCACCGGAATCCGCGAGCTCGCGCAGGAGTCCCGGCTGTCGACGGCGAGCCTCTACCACTACATGGGCTCCAAGGAGGATCTGCTCGTCGACATCATGCGCACGTGCCTGCAGTCGCTGCGCGACTCGGCCACGGCCGCCGTCGCTGATGTCCGCGACCCCGTACAACGGCTCACCACTTTGGTGAAACTGCACGTCAAGGCCCATGCTCGGATGCCGAAGGAGACGTGGATCGTCGACAACGAGATCCACGTCCTCAGCCCGGCACTACGGCGTTCGGTGATCGCTTTACGGGACGAGTACGAGCGGTTGTGGGCCGACGCCATATCCGACGGGGTGGCGCGGGGCGTGTTCGACACCGCACATCCCGCGGTCACCCGTATCGCGCTGCTGGAGATGTGTAACGGGGTGGCGCGGTGGTACTCGCCACGCGGCTCACTGTCCCTCGATGACCTCGCCGAGCATTACGCCGACATGGCTTTACGTGTCCTCGGCGCTTGCCCACACGGCTCAGCTGAGGGACAGTCGAAGAGTGAGTGAGGAAACCATTCAGCTGGAACTCAACGACGCCGGCGTCTCACCGAAGCTTCCGACGCCGTCGCACCCGAGCGATCAGATCCACGAAGTGCCGTACCGCCCGGTGGAGTTCCGCGACGATGATCTCCCGGCAGCGTTGGAACGCTGCGCCGGGTGGCTCCGGCAGGCCCAGCAGTGGCTCGGTGAGCCCGTGGACGTGCTCGCCGTCCACCTCGACTACGACGAACGAGAAGGCTATCCGTACTACGACCTGAAATTGCTCTGCAACGAGGAGGACCTCGCCGGAGTCCCGGTGGCCCTCCGCGAATACGCCCGCCAGAGGACCGCGTAGCGTCCGGAAAGCCGAATCGGAAAACGAGGAACACGACGGACCCAGCCGTGGGGCGGGATTCGCCCGTCCCACGGCGGTTCCAAAAACGCGACGCCTCAGCCGAGCGTGCCGCTCACCTTGACATAACCCTTGAGCAGGTTGCGTGCGATGGTGCGACGCTGGATCTCGTCGGTTCCCTCGTAGATACGCAGCAACCGCAGCTCGCGGTACCACCGCTCGATGGGCAGCTCCCTGGTGTAGCCCATGCCGCCGTGGATCTGCAGGACGCGGTCCACGATCTCGTTGGCCTTCTGGCCCCCGTAGAGCTTGGCGATCGACTGTGCGTGCCGCGAATCCATACCCTGGTCCACCTGCCACGCGGCGTGCAGGACGAGCCAGCGCAAAGCTTCGATCTCCACACCCGAGTCGGCGATCATCCACTGGATCGCCTGCCTTTCGGCGAGCGGGGCCCCGAACGTCTCGCGCGTGTTGGCGTGTTCTATCGCCATGGACAGCAGTCGCTCGCAGGAGCCGAGCGCACGGGCGGGGAGGATGTAGCGGCCACGGCCGATCCACTGCATGGCCAGAGCGAACCCTTGGCCGAGTTCACCGAGGATCTGGCTTTCGGGTACTCGCACGTTGTCGAAGATCAGTGAGGCGGGCCCCCACTCCCCCATCGTGTCGATGTACTCCGACCGCCAGCCCATGTCCCGGTCGACGAGGAAACACGTCACGCCGCCGTCGGCACCCTTCTCAGGGTCGGTGACGGCGAACACCATCGCGAAGTCAGCCTCGTTACCACCGGTGATGAAGGTCTTCTCCCCGTTGATCACCCAGTCGGAGCCGTCCTTGCGGGCGGTGGTCCGGATGGCCTTGGCGTCGGAACCGGCACCCGGCTCGGTGATGGCGAAACAGGATTTCCGGGTGCCCTCGATCGTGGGCAGCAGGTAGCGCTTCTTCTGTTCCTCGTTGGCGTGGAAGAGGATGTTGTCGGCAGAGCCCCCGAAGCTGAACGGCACGAACGTACGGCCGAGTTCGGCTTCCAGCAGCGCCGTCATGACGGCCGACAGCCCCATGCCGCCGTACTCCTCCGGGGTCTGTACGCCCCAGAAACCGGAGGCCTTCGCCTTCTGCTGCAACTCGGTCAGCTCATCGCTGGTGAGGCCGGGCTGATGAGCGCGCTCCCTGCGTAGCACTTCCGGTTCAAGAGGGATGAGTTCCTTCTGCACGAACGTGCGGACCCAGTCACGGATCTCCCGTTCTTCCACACTCAGGCTGAAATCCATCGACGCAAGCTCCTCAGCTGACTAAGCGATCGCTTAGTCAGCACGGTAGCGCATGTCCGGCTTTGGCGGGAGTCCCCGCTCCGCCTAGATTGAGGTGGTCCTAACGGGCGAGAGAACGGAAAAGACATGACCGAGTGCTCCGTGTGGTGGTCGAAACCGATCATCGAATCGGAGAACACGTTGGCGCTGCTCGACCCCACCGAACGAACTCGCTACGACTCCTACCGCAGGGTCGAGGACCGGCGCCGGTTCCTCACCGGGCGCGTACTCGCCAAAACCGTCGCGGCCGAACACCTGGGGGTGTCCCCCGCTGAGATCCACTTCGACGCGACCTGCACCGGCTGCGGCAAGCAGCACGGCCCCGTGCGCGTGCCGGACGCCGAACTGGAGCTCTCCATCTCCCACTCCGGTGAGCGCGTGGGGGTGGCCGCCACCTCCGGCGCGGCGGTGGGACTCGACGTGGAGGCGATCGGCCGCAACATCGAGGACTCGCTCATCGCCTACGCGCTGAACGACACCGAACTCGCCACCCTGCCCGAGGAAGAGGACGCACGGGCCGAGGGCTTCTTCACGTACTGGACCCGCAAGGAAGCGGTGATGAAGGCCACCGGGCGTGGCCTGCGCATCCCCCTGCGCTCACTGACCCTGGCGAAGGCCACCGAGCCCGCCCGCCTGCTCGCCTCGGACGATCCCGCGTTGTCCCCCGAGTCGACCCGCATGGCCGACCTCGATCCCGGCTCCGGCTACCGGGCCGCCGTGGCCGTCATCACCACCGACGAGATCGACGTCACCGAGCGTTGGTGGACCCCACCGTCCCCGGGACACGGACAATAGGAGCAGCGGATCGACGGGCGGGAGGGTGTTCTCGGAAAGGGGCGAGTGTGACCGGACCCAGCCCCCTACGGTTGCTGTCCGACTACCGCCGGGGTGATTTCTTCCTCGCCACCGCGGAACGCACGCTCCTGGGCACAGGGGCGCTGGCCACGGTGTGCGACGCCGACGAAAGTGTCCTCGCCGAACGGGTGCGGGACACGCTGGACGACGTTTCCACCGACGGCCCCCCACTCGCCGTCGGTGTGCTCCCGTTCCACAGCACCGCGGCCACCCCGGGCCGACTCGTGGTCCCCACGAGGACCCGATTCGGCCGCGCCGTACACCCGGAGGCCGCCGCACTTCCCCGACGAACCATCGACGCCCCCGTCGCGGTGCGGCCGGTACCGGACCCCGTCGACCACATGGACGCCGTCACCGCGGCCGTCACCGCCCTGGCCGAACGCGGACTGCGCAAGGTGGTGCTGGCCCGCGCGCTCGACATCGAATTCGACGCGCCGGTGCGACCGGAGGCGATCCTGCACAACCTCGTCAAGGACCACGACCGCGGTTACACGTTCGCCGCTGAGCTCCCGGCGGGGAAGACCCTCGTGGGCTCCAGCCCGGAGTTGCTGTTGTCCCGGCGCGGTAGGCACGTGGTGTCGTACCCACACGCCGGATCGATGCCCCGCTCGACCGATCCGGAGATCGACGAGCGGAACGCGCGAACGTTACTGGCCTCCCGTAAGGACCATCTCGAACACGCCGTGCTCACCGAGGCCGTCGTGCAGACACTGCGGCCGTACTGCACCCGACTGCACGTCCCGCCCCGCCCGGAACTGGTGGCCACACCCACCGTGTGGCACCTGGGCACCACGATCACGGGAGAACTCGCCGATCCGGACGCCACGGCGTTGCACCTCGCCGCCGCCCTGCATCCGACCCCCGCCATCTGCGGGACGCCGACCTCCTCGGCGCGGCGGCTGGCCACCGAACTCGAGGGGTTCGACCGCGGTTACTACGCGGGCGCGGTCGGCTGGGTGGATGCGAAGGGCGACGGCGAGTGGGCCGTGTCGATCCGTTGTGCCGAGGTGGCAAAGCAGTCGCTCCGGCTCTACGCGGGCGGCGGAATCATGCCGGAATCCGACCCGAAAACGGAACTGGAAGAAACCTCGGCCAAATTCGCGACGCTGCTGCGTGCGATGGGCCTACCCCAGGAATGAGATCGACCGACGTCGGCGCTGTGGGTGACGACGCACGGTCGACATCGTCCGACCTCGCCGCCACCAGGGTTGCCGTCGTCGTCACAGAATGTGCTCGAAGCCCGTTCCGGGGCCTCACTTCAGGGCAGCGATGAGAGCTTCCCGCTGCCGGTCGCCCAAACCCGCGGCCCTGCGGTCGGGGTCGATACCCGTCTGTTCCAGCAATGCGGCGACCTTCACCTGACCGAGTCCGGGAACGGCCTTGAGCAGCTGCGTCACCTTCGTCTTGCCGACGGTCTTGTCCTGCTTGGCACGTGCGAGCACCTTGTCGATGCTCTCCTTGCCCGATTTGATGTTCGCCAACAGTTCGGAACGCGCCTTCCTGGCCTCCGCGGCCTTGGCGAGCGCCTCGGCCCGCTGCTCCGGAGTCAAGGTGGGAAGTGCCAACGTAATGATCCTTTCGTGCCTTCATCGAACACCGCGTCACCGCGGCGACAGACCGGTTGACCCGCGCCGATGTCCCGTCGCACCGCAGCGCTACGGCACCCGACGCTCCCGCGCCGCCGTGCCATGACACACCGCGCCGCCGTGTCGCTGCGTCAACCGCGCTACCGCGCTGTTGCGCTCTCGCGTCACCGCGCCGGCCAGGCCATTTCCTGCCCAGAACTCAGTAAACGCCAAGTGCGGCACCGACGCGAAATCGACACGCGAGGTTTCCCCGACCGGGCCATGCGCTGGTCACGGCCGGTGTCGAACCGATGGCACCAGCACAGTTGGGCGCTGCGCACAAGCCCCGAACGTGCACTGCGCACTACAGTCGCCTCAACCCGGATACACCGAACCTTTCAGCGGGAGCCTCAATGTTGAGCACGATGCAGGACGACCAGCTGTCACTGGCCTATCTGCTGCAGTACGGTGCGCGGCTGCACGCCAACGCCGAAGTGGCCACCTGGACCGGGTCCGGCACACGCAAGTCAACGTTCGCCCAGGTCGGCAAGCGATCCGCTCAGCTGGCCCACGCTCTGCGCAGCCTCGGCGTCACGGGTGATCAGCGTGTCGGCACGTTCATGTGGAACAACACCGAGCACCTGGAGTGCTACATGGCCATCCCGGCCATGGGCGCGGTACTGCACACCCTGAACATCCGGTTGTTCCCCGAACAGCTCGTCTATGTGGCCAACCACGCCGAGGACCACGTGGTGATAGTCGATGGCTCACTCATCCCGCTGTTCGCCAAACAGCTGCCGGAGATGAAGACCGTCAAACACGTGGTCGTGGCCAACGGTGACCCGGCGTCGCTGGAGGCGCCCTCGGGCGTCACGGTGCATTCGTACGAGGAACTGTTGTCCGGCCGGCCGGAGACGTTCGACTGGCCGGAGATCGACGAGCGTTCCGCCGCGGCCATGTGCTACACGTCCGGGACCACGGGCGACCCGAAGGGTGTCGTCTACTCGCATCGATCCATCTGGCTGCACTCGATGCAGATCTGCATGAGCAACACGATGCGGCTGTCCGACGAGGACAGGGCCTTGGTCATCGTCCCCATGTTCCACGCGATGTCGTGGGGTATGCCCTACGCCGGATTCATGGTGGGCGCGTCCATGGTGCTGCCCGACCGGTTCCTCCAGCCCGGCCCGATCGCCGAGATCCTGGCCGCGGAGAAACCGACGTTCGCCGGGGCGGTGCCCACCATCTGGCAGGGCCTGCTGCAGCACCTCGACGCGAACCCGCAGGACATCTCGCACCTGCGGGAGGTCGTGGTGGGCGGCTCGGCCGCGCCGCCCGCGATGATGCACGCCTTCGAGGAGCGCTACAACGTACCGGTGCTGCACGCCTGGGGGATGACCGAGACGTCGCCGATGGGCAGCGTGGCACGGCCACCGGCGGGGGTGACGGGCCAGCAGGCGTGGGAGTACCGCTACACGCAGGGCCGCTTCCCCGCCAACGTCAAGGCCAGGCTCGTCGACGACGACGGCAACGAGGTGCCGTGGGACGGGAAGAGCGTCGGCGAATTGGAGGTCAAGGGCCCGTGGATCGCCGGCTCGTACTACGGCGACGCGGACCCGGAGAAGTTCCACGACGGCTGGTTGCGCACCGGTGACGTCGGCAAGATCACGCCCGACGGGTACCTGACCCTGACCGACCGCGCCAAGGACGTCATCAAGTCCGGTGGGGAGTGGATCTCCTCGGTGGATCTGGAGAACGCGGTGATGGCGCATCCGGCGGTGGCCGAGGCGGCCGTCATCGGCATCCCCGACGAGAAGTGGGACGAACGTCCGCTCGTCGCCGTCGTCGTGCGGGAGGGCCAGCAGGTGACGGCCGAGGAACTGCGCGAATTCCTCGCCGACAAGGTCGCCAAGTGGCAGCTGCCCGAGAACTGGACGTTCGTGGAGGAGGTCCCGAAGACCAGCGTCGGCAAGTTCGACAAGAAGCGCCTACGCTCCGCCCACGCCGACGGCAAACTGGACGTCATCCACTTCTAGCCGTCCTATGGTGGGCCGATGGACATCGAGTACCACGAATGGCGCGGCGAGCCGGGGTTCCGACACGGTGAATCGTCGGGGACCGAGGTGACCGGTGACGGACTTCGGATCGGCTCCGCCGCCGGGGTGCAGGACTCCGGCGAGTACGCCTGGTGGACCTCGCCGGAACACGGCCTCCCGTTCGACGCCACCGAACTCGTCGTCTCGTGGAACGCCACGACACCGCCGGGTACGTGGTTGACCGTCGAGTTGGAGGCCCGCACCGACTCGGGGCGCCATACGCCGTGGTACTCGATGGCCCGGTGGGCCCACGGTGAAACCGACATCCACCGCACCTCGGTCGAGGGACAGCGGGACGAGTTCGCGCGGGTCGACGTGGACCGTGTCGTCGCCGTCGGGGACACCCGCTTGCGGGGTTACCGCCTCCGCGTGACGCTGTTCCGCGCCGAAGGCACCGGTGCCACACCCACGTTGGCGGCCGTGGGCGCCGTGGCCTCCACGGTCGAGGAGC
>SMEK01001104.1_pt1 | contig 10518 bp, 12 predicted proteins | sample 2456371 | NCBI WGS metagenome assembly SMEK01 (sample SAMN10132590, study PRJNA489261) | soil metagenome | isolation source: day1 antibiotic-loamy sand soil ammended with composted manure from dairy... | place: USA | collected 2015-04-01
GCTTTGCTGGAGGGTGCGACGAGCGCCCTTGACGAGGCTGGAGCCACCTACGACGTCGTCACCGTGCCGGGTTCGCTGGAGATTCCCGCGGTGATTTCCTTTGCGCTGGATGCCGCTGCGGCAGGCGGCACCGTCTATGACGGCTTCGTTGCCCTCGGCACCGTTATTCGTGGCGACACCTATCATTTCGATATTGTTGCCAACGAATCTTCACGTGCGTTGATGGATCTTTCCGTGCAGGAAGGAATCTGCATCGGCAATGGAATTCTCACCACCGAAAATGATGCGCAGGCTTGGGTGCGCGCGCGCAAGAACGAGGGCGACAAGGGCGGTTTCGCAGCGCGTGCCGCGCTCACCATGATCGCGCTGAAGGACAGGCTTGGGGGCGGGGCGTGAGCAATCCCAGGACTTCCGGCACTTCGGCCCGCCCTGCCAACAAGCGCGGCGCCGCGCGCCTGGCGGCCGTGCAGGCGCTCTACCAGATGGATGTCGCCGGCACCGGCCTGCTGGAAACCACGGCCGAATACGAGGCCTTCCGCCTTGGCAAGGAGGTGGACGGCGCGCTTTATCGCCAAGCCGATCCGCAATGGTTCCGCGCCATCCTTGCCGGCGTGGTGGAGAACCAGAAAACCATTGATCCGATCATTCGCCAGGCGCTGACGGACGACTGGCCCCTGTCGCGGCTCGATTCGACGCTTCGCGCCATTCTGCGGGCCGGTGTTTACGAACTGATGAAGCGCGAGGATGTGCCGGTTGCGGTGATCGTTTCCGAATATGTGGACATCGCCAAGGCCTTCTATGAGGAGGAAGAGCCCAAACTGGTCAACGCGGTGCTGGACCGGATCGCGCGTCGCGTACGCGGTGAAGGACGGGGGAAGGGAGCGTGAACGTCGCGGCTGGCGACGTCGGCACCCGTGAAGCTCGGCGCACGGCCCTGGTCCTTTCGGCAGCGCAGGCTGTGCTCGGCTCGGGTGCGCCTATCTGCTTCGCGCTCGGGGCGCTGGCGGGTGATTTCCTTCTCGGCGCTGACAAGTCGCTGGCCACGGCCCCGTTGACCGGGTTCAATATTGGGGTGGCGGCAGGGGCATTGCCCGCCGCTGCCCTCATCCGCGCACTCGGCCAGCGCAATGGCTTCCTGGCAGGCACGCTTTTCATAGCCCTTGGCGGACTGGTGGCCACAATGGCGCTGTTCAACTCCAGCTTCTGGCTGTTCGCCTTCGGTCTGCTGCTGGTCGGCGCCGGAAACGCCTTTGTGCAGCAGTTCCGTTTCGCCGCGGCCGACAGCGCTCCCCCACGCTTCAAGGCGCGCGCCATTTCATACGTGCTCGCCGGGGGCATCGTCACTGCAATTCTTGGCCCCCAGACGGTGATCTACACGCACGACCTGCTGGTGCCGATACCGTTTGCGGGTTCCTTTGCGGCCATAATCGTTCTGGCTGCAATCGGCGCGTTGATCCTGCTTTTCCTGCGCACCGATGCCCCGCACGAGTCTCATGCCGACTTCCACGGTGGCGGCCGCTCGCTTGCCCAGATCGTCACGCAACGGAGATACGCTGTCGCCTTGGGCTGCGCGGTTGCCTCTTACGCACTGATGACCTTCGTCATGACGGGCGCGCCGCTGGCCATGGTCGGATGCGGCTTTTCGGCGGACGAGGCTACGCTTGGCATTTCCTGGCACGTGATGGCGATGTTCGGACCGAGCTTCTTCACCGGACGCCTGATTCATCGCTTCGGCGCTCCGGCGGTCGTGGCCGGCGGCTTTCTGCTTCTGATAGGCTGCGCTCTGGTTGCCATGTCCGGCGTGCAGCTCTGGCAGTTCTGGACAGCGCTCATCCTGCTCGGCCTGGGGTGGAATTTCGCCTTCATCGGCGCCACCTCCATCGTGGCGCAATGCTACAGTCCTGAGGAAAAGGGCCGCGCGCAAGGCTTCCACGACTTCGTCCTGTTCTCCTCCGTGGCATTTGCTTCACTCATGTCGGGCGCCGTCTACAACGGCTGGGGCTGGGATACGCTGGTGCGAATCGTCCTGCCGGTATCCGCGCTCGGACTACTGGGAATCGCCTTCCTGTACCTGGCGGAGAGGGGCAGCAGCGCGCCGGAGAAGCCTTAACGACCCTCCGTTTGAAGCCTTTGGGCGAAAGGCGGGCAAAAACCGACAGATAGCTTGACGTGTGGCGGGGTTGTTCCGCATAAGCCCGGGATCGCATCCATCGGCTCGGGAGGGGTCTTGTCGGGCCAACGAAGGAGGAACATCCGCAAATGACTATGCTTTATGTCGTCATTCTTTGCGGCGTGCTGTCCGTTCTATACGCCATCTGGGCAACGCGCTCGGTTCTGGCGGCAGATCAGGGCAACGCACGCATGCAGGAAATCTCGGCCGCGATCCGTGAGGGCGCGCAGGCCTATCTCAACCGTCAGTACACCACCATTGCCATGGTGGGCGTCGTCGTGTTCCTGCTGGCCTGGTGGTTGCTTTCGGCTGCCGCCGCGTTCGGCTTCCTGATCGGTGCCGTGCTGTCCGGCGCGGCCGGCTACATCGGCATGAATGTCTCGGTACGCGCCAATGTGCGCACGGCGCAGGCCGCCTCCAACAGCCTGGCCGCGGGGCTCGACATTGCTTTCAAGTCCGGCGCAATCACCGGCCTGCTCGTCGCGGGCCTCGCCCTTCTTGGCGTCGCGGTCTATTATTGGGTGCTCACGGTCCTGCTCGGCCATCAGCCCGCTGACCGCACGGTCATCGACGCGCTGGTGGCGCTCGGTTTCGGCGCTTCACTGATCTCCATCTTCGCCCGTCTGGGTGGCGGCATCTTCACGAAGGGTGCGGACGTCGGCGGCGATCTCGTCGGCAAGGTCGAGGCAGGCATTCCGGAGGACGATCCTCGCAATCCGGCCACCATCGCAGACAATGTCGGGGACAATGTCGGCGACTGCGCCGGCATGGCCGCCGACCTGTTCGAGACCTATGCCGTCACCGTCGTGGCCACGATGGTTCTGGCCGCAATCTTCTTTGGTGCGGCGCCGAACCTTGCGGAGATGATGCTTTATCCGCTGGCCATCTGCGGAGCCTGCATCGTCACCTCCATCATCGGCACCTTCTTCGTCAAGCTTGGCGCCAATGGCTCAATCATGGGTGCCCTTTACAAGGGGCTCATCGTCACTGGCCTTCTGTCCATTGTCGGTCTTGCCGTCGCCAACCAGCTGACTATCGGCTGGGGCGACGTAGGCACCGCCAACGACATGACGGTGACCGGCACCAACCTGTTCGTTTGTGGCCTGATTGGCCTGCTGGTTACGGCGCTGATTGTCGTCATCACGGAATACTATACCGGTACGGGCAAGCGTCCGGTGGTTTCCATCGCCCAGGCGTCGGTGACCGGCCATGGCACCAACGTTATCCAGGGTCTGGCTGTCTCGCTTGAGGCAACTGCCTTGCCAGCCATCGTCATCGTCGGAGGCATCATCGCGACCTATCAGTTGGCTGGCCTTTTCGGCACTGCGATCGCGGTAACCACGATGCTCGGCCTTGCCGGCATGATCGTCGCGCTGGATGCCTTCGGCCCGGTCACCGACAATGCCGGTGGTATCGCCGAAATGTCGGGCATGCCCGCCGAAGTGCGTCACTCCACCGACGCCCTGGATGCGGTTGGCAACACCACCAAGGCCGTGACCAAAGGCTATGCCATTGGCTCGGCTGGCCTTGGCGCGCTGGTGCTGTTTGCAGCCTATTCCAATGACCTGCAGTACTTCGCGAGCAATGCCGCGCAGTATCCGTACTTCTCGGATCTCGGCGACGTCTCCTTCGACCTCTCCAATCCCTACGTCGTTGCGGGGCTGATCTTCGGCGGCCTGATCCCGTATTTGTTCGGCGGCATCGCAATGACGTCGGTGGGACGCGCAGCAGGCGCGATCGTCCAGGAAGTACGCAAGCAGTTCCGTGAAAACCCGGGCATCATGGCCGGTACCGCCAAGCCGAACTATGCCCGGGCGGTCGACCTGCTGACCAAGGCGGCGATCAAGGAGATGATCATTCCTTCGCTGCTTCCGGTGCTGGCGCCGCTCGTCGTATACTTTGGCGTGTTGCTGATCTCGGGATCGAAGGCTTCTGCCTTCGCCGCACTCGGCGCCTCGCTGCTTGGCGTCATTGTTAACGGCCTGTTCGTTGCCATTTCAATGACCTCCGGAGGCGGGGCCTGGGACAATGCCAAGAAGTCGTTCGAGGATGGCTTTACCGACAAGGACGGCGTCAAGCACCTCAAGGGGTCGGAGGCGCACAAGGCGTCGGTGACTGGCGACACGGTTGGCGATCCCTACAAGGATACTGCCGGTCCTGCGGTCAACCCGGCGATCAAGATCACCAATATCGTGGCGTTGCTCCTGCTGGCCGTGCTGGCCCATAGCTGATGGAGGGCAGTCGCCCGGCTGTTTAGCCGGACCGCCTCACAAAATAAGCCCGCGGGAGCGATCCCGCGGGCTTCTTGTTGGATGAAAGTTCCTGTGAGATTGGCGGATGATCCGCTCCTACATGCCGAGCAGGTTTCCTGCGGAACCCGCCGTCATCTTGCCGGCACCGGCGATGATCTGGGCAAGGAAGTTCTGATCCTTGCCGCCTGTGGGCGTGGTGCGCGAGATGAAGTCGAAGACCTTGCCGTCCTTCAGCCCATAATTGGCGATCTGGGTTACACGGTTGTCCGGCCCGAAATAGACCGCCAGCACTTTCTGGTCGACCAGCTTCGGCTGCTGGAAGGCGACGGAGCGCTTGCGGGTCTGCGAAATGTAATAGAACACCTCGTTGTCGAACGTGGCGGTCGTGGAGGGGGTGCCGAGTGCCAGGAGCACCTGCTCCCGGCTGGAGCCGACCGGCACCAGGTCGAGCGCCTGCTGGTCGACGATATAGCCCTGATTGAGCGTCTCGCTCGGATTCAGGTCGCCCAGCATCTTCGAGGAATTGCAGCCAGACGAAACCGCCGCGACGGCAAGCATCGCCACGAGGCTGGCGACCCGCTTGGGGGTGGACTTGATTTTCAGCGCGCGCAACATCAACTCCATGCGTATACCGCCACCGGCTTGCGCGGGGCCGCGAAACCGGTAAACCAGCTTCGCTGCCGATGCAACTATACCTGACCCACAGCGAGGCTCCGGGAGGCCGATATTCATGTTCCAGCGCCTGTTCGGCCGTGAACGCAAGGCCAAGCGCGCCGTTACCGAAGCGCTCTACGAACGAATCGTGGCGGCGGCGCGGCAGCCGGTATTTTATTCCGAATGGCGCGTGCCGGATACGCCGATCGGGCGCTTCGAGATGCTGTCGCTCTCCATGCTGCTGTTCCAGCACCGGCTGCGCGGCGAACAGGGCGTGGCGAAGGACGTCGCACAAATGCTCATCGACGAGTTTTTCACCGACATCGACCATTCGCTGCGGGAGCTTGGCATCAGCGATCCCGGCGTGCCGAAACGCATGAAGAAATTGGCCCGCATGTTCTATGGCCGCACCTCCGCCTACACTGAGGCACTCGACGCTGGCGACCGGGAGGCGATGGCCGTGGCACTGCGCCGCAATGTAAGGCCGGATGCCGAGGCCTGGCCGGAGGCTGGCCATCTTGCTGACTATGCTTTCACGGCGCAGGCTGCCTTGGCGGCACAGGCCGTGGAAACCATCTGCACGGGCCGGCTTGACTTTCCGAAAGCGGAAGGAGATCAGCGACCGTGATGCAGCGCGCGCAGGAAAAGAGCCCGGTATCTTTCATGGCACATGTCGCGCGGCTGCCGCAAAAGGGCCTGCCCGTCCTGATCGAGGCGGATGAAACACAGCGACAGGCATTGTCGGAAGATCACGGCTTGCAGTGGGTCGAGAGCTTTCGGGCCGAGCTGGTAGTGGCTCCCTGGAAACGGCGCGGCGTCAAGGTAACGGGCCGGGTCAGTGCAGATGTCATACAGACTTGCGTGGTCACCCTTGATCCGGTCACAAACCATATCGATGAAGAGATCGAGGGGCTTTTCCTTCCGCGCGATTCGCGGCTCGGGCGTGAGCATGCCGACCTGGGCGGTGAAATTGTCCTCGACTCCGAAGGTCCCGACAGCCCAGATACGTTCGAGGGCGACACGATTGATGTCGGTGCGCTAGCGGAGCAGTTCTTTGCCCTGGCCATTGACCCCTACCCACGAAAGCCCGGAGCCCGGCTTGAAATCGGGGATGAGAGCGAGACGTCAGAAAATGAGTTCCAGCGTCAATTGAAGTCGCTGCTTCGAAAGTCTTGAAACAGACGGAAAGCCCTGAAATGCCGGTTGTACGATGCGGCAAAAACGTTATTTTCGCCGGGCGCCCGGCGCATTAGGTGAGAAGAACAGCGCGTGATCAGAATTTCCATCGATGCCATGGGCGGCGACCACGGGCCGAATGTGGTCATTCCGGCGCTTGTGACGGTCGCCACCCGCCGCCCGGATGTGCGCTTCGTCATCTACGGGATAGAGGAAGCCGTTCGCCCGGAACTCGACAGGTTTCCGCAACTCGCTGACAGGAGCGAGTTCGTAGCCTGCGAAGTCGCGGTCAGGATGGATGACAAGCCGAGCCAGGCCCTGCGGCGCGGCCGATGGAAGTCGTCCATGTGGAAGGCGATCGAAGCGGTCAAGGGCGGTTCCGCCGATGCCTGCGTCTCTGCCGGCAACACTGGCGCGCTGATGGCCATGTCGAAGTTCTGCCTGAATACCATGGCCTCGATTGATCGCCCGGCCATCGCCGCGATCTGGCCGACGCTGCGCGCCGAAAGCGTTGTGCTCGATGTAGGAGCCACCATCGGCGCGGATGCGCAACAACTGGTCGATTTCGCCATTCTCGGCGCCGCCATGGCGCGTTCCGTATTCGGTATCGATCAGCCAACGGTTGGCCTTCTCAATGTAGGGGTCGAGGAGATCAAGGGCCAGGAGCAGGTCAAGGACGCAGGCCGCATGCTGCGTGAGGCTGACATGGCCTCTATGACTTATCACGGCTTCGTCGAAGGCGACGATATCGGCAAGGGCACGGTCGATGTCGTCGTTACCGAAGGGTTCGCGGGCAACATCGCGCTCAAGACTGCGGAGGGCACCGCCCGTCAGATCGCCGGCTATCTGCGGGCCGCCATGGGCCGCACGCTTATGGCCCGGCTCGGCTACATGCTGGCCAAGAGTGCATTCGATACGCTTCGCGAAAAGATGGACGTGAGCCGCGCCAATGGCGGCGTGTTCCTGGGTCTCAACGGCATCGTTGTGAAAAGTCACGGCGGGGCAGATTCCGCTGGCTTTGCCGCCGCGGTCGAACTCGCCTACGACATGGTGCGCAACCGGCTGCTTGAACGCATCGAAGCCGATCTCGACCTCTTCCATTCCCGCGATCCGCAGGTTCCCGCAACTCAGGTGTCTGACGTCGAAGCCGGCGAAAAAGGATAGGACAAACTCTTGATAAGATCAGTCGTGCGCGGCACAGGCGCCGCGCTGCCCCAGCGCATTATGAAGAATGCCGATTTCGAGGGCATGGTGGAGACGTCCGACGAGTGGATCGTGCAGCGCACCGGCATCCGGCAGCGCCATATCGCCTCCGACGATGAGACGACCGCATCGCTGGGCGAGGCTGCAGCGCGGGCCGCGCTTGCCGATGCGGGGCTTACCGTGGATGACATTGACCTGATCATCCTGGCCACATCCACGCCCAACAACACCTTCCCCGCGACGGCGGTGGATATCCAAAACCGTCTGGGCATGCGGCATGGCTTCGCATTCGATATGCAAGCGGTCTGCCTTTTCACGGATCCTGGACTGGACCGACCGTTCCACCTGCGTGCTGTTCGGTGATGGCGCCGGCGCCCTGGTGCTGGAGGCGGGAGAGGGCGCGGGCACGATTTCTGATCGCGGCGTGCTCGCAGCCAGCCTTCGCTCGGACGGAGCGCACAAGGACAAACTCTATGTTGATGGCGGCCCCTCGACCACCGGAACGGTGGGATATCTGAGAATGGAGGGTCGCGAGGTCTTCAAGCACGCCGTTGGCATGATTACCGATGTCATCGAGGCGACTTTCGACCAGACGGGCATCACCGCCGAGGAACTGGACTGGTTCGTGCCGCATCAGGCAAATAAGCGAATCATTGACGCTTCTGCCAAGAAGCTAGGGATAGCCGAACGCAAAGTGGTGGTGACCGTCGATTTGCATGGTAATACTTCAGCCGCATCGGTGCCGTTGGCGCTGTCGATCGCGGTCCGCGACGGCCGTATCAAGCGTGGCGACCTGGTGCTTCTCGAGGCTATGGGCGGCGGCTTTACCTGGGGCGCGGTTCTGATTCGCTGGTAGGGGCGGCTTGGGTTGCCCGATCCCTTGACCTGACGGGATCAATTCCATACGCTCCGCCACGGTTGGTTGTATCGATTGAACTTTTGCTAACGGGACGGTCTCATGGGGGGAAAGACACTTACACGTGCTGACCTTGCCGAGGCCGTGTACCGCAAGGTCGGGCTTTCTCGAACCGAATCCGCGGAACTGGTCGAGGCAGTGCTCAACGAGATCTGCGAGGCGATTGTTCGCGGCGAAACTGTAAAGCTCTCTTCCTTCGCGACGTTCCATGTGCGCTCGAAGAACGAGCGGATTGGCCGCAACCCGAAGACGGGGGAAGAGGTACCGATTCTTCCGCGCCGGGTCATGACGTTCAAGGCATCAAACGTGCTGAAGAACCGCATCTTGCGCGCCCATCAGGCGAGGAACAACAGCGACAAGGCCGAGCAGAGCCACAAAGCCGGTTGACAATAGTTCCGATCTTTGACGTCCGGCTTGAATGTTGGAGCATAAATCGCTGAAATAAGGCTCGATTCGACTTCGACCTCCGGATCGCCATCCAGCGCGAGGATTCGCCATGGAGAAGAGCCCCGACGCATTCCGTACCATCAGTGAAGTTGCTGAGGAACTTGACCTGCCGCAGCATGTGCTGCGCTTCTGGGAAACCCGCTTCAGCCAGATCAAGCCTATGAAGCGTGGCGGCGGCCGGCGTTACTATCGCCCGCAGGACGTGGATCTCATCAAGGGCATCCGGCATATGCTCTACGATCAGGGCTACACGATCAAGGGCGTCCAGAAACTTCTGCGCGAAAACGGCAACCAGTTTCTGGTTGCCATCGGCAACGGGGATCTTGCCGCAGTCGAGGCGATCGCCCAGCGAAAGAAGGCCGACGCCGTGCCGCTGACGCAGGGTGCACAGCCGAAGACGGACGACGATGAGATGCTGGTCGGTCAGCCCAAGGCGAAACCAAGCCGGCGGTTCTTCGGCCTCGGCAAGGCGGACGATGAGGGGCCTGTCGCGGCCGACAATGGCAGGCTCTCGCGCGACAACCGCGCCTTGCTGCAGGAAGCCCTGTTCGACCTTCTGGAATGCAAGCGCCTCCTCGACCAGGTGCGCTGAAGCACCGCTAGCCCAGTTCCTCGTCCAACTGGTACAGGAACCTTACGCGCGGCCGCCCGTTTCCCCTCGCAGCAAGACAAGGGAACCGGACATGGCTTTTCGCGATTTGACGGATATGGATATTGAGCGGCAGGTCGCAACGCTCTCCCAGGAACTGGCGGCACTTAAAAAGGCCATGGCGAGGCGAGGCGGCACCTATTACGAGGAAAGCCGCGACATGGCGAGGGATTACTATTCCGACATCGCCGAGTGGCTGGGCAATAGCCTGCCTGCCTTTCGCAAGCGGGCGCGCGGAGTGGAAGCCACCGCGCGCGATCATCCTGCCGCTGCCGTAGCCGTGGGGTTGATCGTGCTCGGCCTGATCGCGACGCTCGCTTATAGCCGCAGATAGAGCACCGGTGCCACGGCAGGTTCTTTCGCCGGTATTCATCATAAAAAAGTCTGGTCGCGCTAGAAATTGGCAACGCGCGACCAGACTCTTCATCCGGAGGGTACCGGATATCCACAACTATACTAAATTAGAGATGAATAACAACTGCGAAGGATTGGTTCAGACGAGATTTTACCGGTAAGCCCGGATTTACAGATTTGCTGGGGGCAGCACGAACAAGTTGTGTCAGGCATGATTAGAGTCGTTGTGAAGCGGCAACTATGGGCTGAAGCCCGGCTGGCTTACGGACACTCAATATATGGATGAATCTGTTGCTGGCTTAATTGCGGAGTTCGTTGGTTTCCTTGCCGAAAATGGCAAGAGCACTCTGCAGAGCGTCTAGGAAAGAGGTGTCACCTTCGCCACCTCACATCCAATTCGGCCACTCGCGCAATTGAAAAACCATGCCTAGAGCATCTCATCGCATGTAGTGAAATAACTTCTCCTTGCCCACTCTGATACCCTCCAAGCCCAGGTAAGAAGCTTACCTCGTGACAGGTTCATGGAAGTTGCGACGATAGCAAGATCGCACACTATTCCTGCAGGGTCGCGCGACCGGGCTCTCCCGCGATCTAATAGGGGGAGCGCCGGACGATCAATTTTGCCCAACACCTGCCTTGGGGCCTTAATGACCAGCCGCCATCCGTTTGCAGATATCGCCCTGATCTCAGCGAGCCT
>SMEK01000793.1_pt1 | contig 10481 bp, 11 predicted proteins | sample 2456371 | NCBI WGS metagenome assembly SMEK01 (sample SAMN10132590, study PRJNA489261) | soil metagenome | isolation source: day1 antibiotic-loamy sand soil ammended with composted manure from dairy... | place: USA | collected 2015-04-01
ATATGAGGCAAATGACTAATGGGTGTGTGCTTAGAATATTCATTCGATATATTTTGTCTTATATATGTTTTTGTGTAAACAAATTAAATAGAAATGGAATTTATTGATAAGGAATCAATAAATGAGCAGTTAGGATATTGATAACCATTCAGAAAATTTTCATGAATTCTCTTTAGTTTCATTTTTTGTATGACTGTTCTATAATTAAATTATAAGTAAAAAATTGGAACAACAAACATTGAAAATGCCATCATAATCAACTAATAGAATGTACCATTAAATCTAAAGATGAAAACGGTTACATAGCTTTGCAATTAAAAAGGAACTATTAAGGTATTTTTGAATATTATACTGTTTATCATATTACTCCTCTCATAGAAGTTCAGCAATCTCCTAGATCATTAAAAATTGAAAGCATATTATTGTTGTTATGCATATCTTTTTTAAAAACTTCTTGTGGTAAGTTTATGCGAAGTCCATAGTTAGATGTTCAGCAATGTTATTTGGAGTCATAACTAAAAACATTTCACTAAGGAGGAAAACGATGATTTACTATGAAGTAATTTGTTCTAGCTGCAAACAAAAATTTAATTTATATGAGGGGTCTTTAAAATATCAATTATTTAAGGAAAATAAGAGTAAAATTTTCCGCTGCGAAGAATGTGAGAGAAGATTACGAATGGATGCAATAAAATTTATTTATTATTCATAGTAGTAAAATTTTGTGAAGTCATTGCTCCTGCTGTAGAAAGTGAAGGGTGTCTGGAAGTATTCGCCTTTCTAGACACCTCATTCAAAAAATTTCCCAACGTTTTGATTTCTCATCGCTTCTTGCTTTTGCTTATTATTCACGTGCGTATAAATTTGGGTTGTACTCAAGTTTGTATGTCCCATTAATTCTTGTACTGTAACAAGATCAACTCCGCCGCGCACAAGTCTAGTCCCGAAAGTATGCCGCAATTTATGAGATGATAACTTTTTGTTTTGTAAGTAAGTGAAATCAGGTAAACTTTTTAACGAAGCAAAAGTATCTTCTGCAATCATTTGTATTCTTCTTCTTGAAATTCTTTCTCCGCGTTTCGAAACAAAAAAAGCATTTTGATGTTCAGGTTTTGGTAAAGGTCTATACATTCGTTCGTACTCTAAAAGTAAATTAAACAAAGGAGTAGGTAAGGGAATATATCTGGATTTATTTCCTTTTCCTAATACTTTAATCCCTGGCTCATCTTCATCTCGAATAAGATCTGTTGTATTCAGATTATGTATTTCTATGACACGTAATCCAGCTAGACTCATAAGCATTAAAATGCATTTATTGCGTATATAGTATTGATCATGCTTAATACATTTAAAAAGCAGTCGAAGCTCATCATCATTTAAATAGGTAGGAAGAGAATTCATTTCTGTTTTCGCTAAATCAACTTCTGCTGCTGGGTTTACGGTTAATTCTTCCGCTTTCACAAGAGATTTAAAAAATGTTCGTAAAGACATTAATCTTCGGTTGCGAGTTGTTTTGGCTTTGCCTTTTTGTGTTTTCCTCAAATACGCTTGAATATGCTTCGATCCAACCTCATCGAGTGGAACACATTGATCATCTTTTTCATGAAGAAACAATAGAAAAGATTGTACATCAGACAGATAGCATTTTATCGTGTGAGGCGAATAACCTAAATCCTCCATATACGTATAAAAAATATCTAATTCATCTTCATAATAGTCCAATTGATTTTTTGCTTCCTGTGTATTCATCTTAAAACCTCCTTTCATCTAAAAAATGGAATAGGGAAGAGTAATTAACACGAAATCGTATTCGTTTAAGGCGAATGCGATTTTTTTAAAACGTGCGAATGTACCGATTCAATAAAAATACTTTTTCCATGAAAAAAATCTAACTGCATATAATATACATTATATGCAGTTAAAAGTAAAATAAAGGAATAATTTTCATTATTAAATACGTGCTGTATAAACGATTTACAGCTCATTTTGAAGGGAGTTATTCATTCAATTAGATTTCGATGCGTCTGAGAGTGCATGGTTTTAATGAAAAAATGGGTGAAAATCCAGTAGTATCAACGATTTGAAGTGGATTTATTGCGAAAATTTTCGTCGATGAGGATGATTCCCTTAACTATAGAGATAAATTTGAAATAGTGAGTTTGTTAAGCAGCACAATTTTTTCATGCTAAGTATAGAAACTTGATTTAGTGGCTATACTTAGTTTTTTTCATTTGTCATATCCTTTTATTCATTTGGACATTCTAATTGTACAGTGTATCGATTAGTATGGAGCAATCCATCACAATTATGTCAATGAAAGGAGTGAAGTAATGCCGATTCATTTATATATCGAACAGTACTTCCAACAACATCCGGATGCAAGGAAAACGGGGATTAAAGTAAAAAATCCACCTTTAGAAAAACGTCCAAAAGTATTTCAAGTGGAAGATCGAATTGTTCAAGTAGGGAATTCTGAGATTCCCATTCGCATTTATACACCAAATGAAGCGGAAAAACATCCTATTTTCATTTTTTTCCCCGGAGGAGATTTTATTCCGGGTGGTGTTGAAAGCCATGATGTTAGTTGTCGAATGATTTGTTCTTTAACTGGCTACAAAGTGATTGCAGTCGATTATGATACGAATTCGGATAAAGCATCAATGCTTCAACGTTGTTATAACGTAACAAAATGGATTATAGAACACGCTGAAGAATTAGGAGGCCATTCGGATCATATTGCAATAGGCGGTCCAAGTTTGGGCGCACATTTTGCCATCAGTATTGTTCTTGATTTCACTATTCAGCAAAATTTCCAATTTAAAAAGCAAGTGTTACATTATCCAATTATTCAATTAGACCAACATATAAAGAACAGTCCCCATATTTCAAGAATGCTTTTTAATGGAAAGTACGGAATTGATTTAACATTGCATTCTTTGAATATCTCCAATCTTGAGGATACATCTATTTCCTATTATGCCCCCCTTCACACAAATAATATGTATTTAGCTCAAATGCCACCCACTTTAATTTTTGTTTCGGAATACGATCCTTTATGTGATGAAGGAGAATATTTTGCAGAGATATTAAAAAATACTGGTGTTGATGTAAAACTTGTTCGCTTTGATGGAAACGTTCATGGTTTTATGCAAAGTTTTCCGGGTTCACCAGATTACATGCGGGGATATGAAATAACTGCGGAATTTTTACTACGATGATGAACAAAAGTCTGTGCCTGTTAAGTAATGTTGGCACAGACTTTTAATTATTAACTGAACAAGAGTAGGCTTCATCAGCGCGAACTTGTATGCATCTGCACAAGTGATGTATTTATCTGCACGAGTAATATCTTCATCCGCACAAGGGATATATTTATCTGCACAAGGGATATATTTATCTGCACAAGCGACATATTCATACGAACAAGCGTTTTATCTATCCGCACGAGCAGATATATAAACTGTACGATAAAGCATTTTAATGGATTCACTACTTCCATCGCACTTTTTTATTTTCTTCTTGGAAAATTTATGAGATAAATATTGATAAGGATAAGAGAGAGGAGTGGGGGATTTGAGCCAAATACAAACAGTTGTTGAATGGATTCGTTCATCGAAAAAAACAATTGTATTGACTGGTGCGGGTATGTCAACAGAAAGCGGTGTACCCGATTTTCGTTCTGCATCTGGTTGGTGGACAAAAACTGACCCGCAGCAAGTTGCAACAGTTGACGCTATAGAATCCAATTATCCGTTGTTTCATGAATTTTATTCTATGAGAATTAATTTACTGGACAAATGTTCTCCCCATGAAGGACATTATATTCTTGCGAATTGGGAGAAAAGAGGAATCCTTCAACACATTGCTACTCAAAATGTCGACGGATTCCATTCAAAAGCAGGCAACACCCAAGTAGAAGAGTTGCACGGATCCATCTATACATTTCGTTGCCATTCGTGTGGAAGAAGCGCTTCAAAAGAAGCTTTTTTAGCCAAGGAACATTGTGCTCATTGTCAAGGAAACTTAAGACCAAATGTTGTGTTATTTGGTGAAATGCTTCCTGAAAGAGCATGGCACAATGCATTATTAAATATTCAAAGTGCAGATTTAGTCATCGTTATTGGAACAAGTTTGGAAGTATATCCGGTAAACCAACTTCCTAAGATGACCAAAGGAAAAAAAGTGTACATCAATAAAGAAATTGCACATCATTCAACCTACTTTGATTGTATAATAGAAGGAAAAGCCAAGGAAGTTTTAATCAATTTACAAGAGCGATTAGAAAAAAATTATTAATATTGTTTTATGTACTGGACCCTTCTCCATTGGTTTGAGGTGGGTCCATTCTATTTGAGTTATCATTATAGCAAATAACATAAGGTAGAAAATATGGTGAAAATAAAGAAAATTATTGATTGAAAAATCATTGAAATTTTCAATGTATAGAACCTAAAATAGAATGAATTAAATTTTGCAAGAGGTGCTTACTTATGTGGGTCGGGGCAGCATTGTCTACCATGTTTTGTTTTGGTGCAAATAATATGATTTTTAAATGGAGTACTACTAAAGGGTACTCAAAAATACATATTCAACTTTATTTTTATTTGATTGCTTTTATTTTAACAATGATTTATGGATTAATTGTTGGATTACATAATTTTAACTTTGCTTCGGTTGTACTTGGAGCGATAATCGGAATATTAAATACAAACGGCAATATTCAAATGTCTAAAGCCTTTGAAAAAGGACCAGCAAGCATCACCAGTTCATTAATTAGTATGAATGCAATCATTCCTATTTTAAGCGCAGCATTAATTTTTCATGAACATATTACGCTCCTGCAATGGATTGGCATTATCATCATGATTTGTTCAGCCGTTTTGATTCAATATTCTCCTTCCAATCATATGCATATAGAATATTTACCTTGGATGATGAGAATTAGCTTTGCCATTCTCTCACTTGGTGTTCTCGGTATATTGATGAAAGCATCTACATATTTGCACATTCAGCCACTCAACATGTTAATTTGCATGTACGGCGGAGGTACCGTCTATTTAATGATTAACAGCTTCATTCAAAAAGAGAAATGGCAGACACCGGAAGCAAAAATTGGTTTTGTGGTAGGAATAATTAGTGTAATTGGATATAGTTGTTATTTCTTTGCTTTACAAACGGGAATTGCAAGTATAGTATTTTCCATCGTATCATTAAGCTGCTTAGTCGTAGTTTGTGGAAGTTTTGTCGTATTTCATGAAAAACTAAAATTGTATCAAATCGTTGGGATAATCACGGCATTGATGGGCATTATCTTTACAAAGATATGAATTCAGTGAGGGTCAAATGCGGCCCTCATTTTTCATTTCTATGAACAATTGTTGCTACATTTCAATATATATAAATAGTGGAAACACTAATAGAAAAGAGGTACGGAAGTGGTTACTTATCATTGGGGTGTTGATTCATCACAAAAAGTGACGACAGACCTTTACAATTGTGTTTTAAATAATTATGGGAAACCTGAGTTTTGGGGGAGATATTTAACACGTGTAGAAGGAGCTTCTGACGGTTTAGATCGCGAAGAAATTGAACTGCTCCACAATAGCGGAACAAAGATACTCCCAATATATAACGATTTTAAAAGAGCAGTTGGAGAGAACGAAGGAAGAATGGTTGCAATGTTTGCTTCTTATCATGCAAAACGGCTCGGTATTCGAAAGGGAACTCCGATATTTGCAAATGTTGAACGGTTTTTTGAAGTAGACAGCAATTGGATTCGTGGTTATGTCAATTACTTGTATAACACTGATTTTAAACCGGGCTTTTATCATGATCCGACGGAAGGAAACTTTGCAAATGCTTATTGTCAAGCTGTCAGCGATGATGAACTCGTTGCCAATCAAGCTATATTATGGAGTGCAGAACCAGCACCTGGCGTAACGAAAGCACAATTAGCACCGAAATTCGATCCAACAAAAGTATCATGTAAAGGAAATGTATGGATATGGCAGTATGGTAGAGATTCAAAAGTATGCCCAATCGATACGAATATTGCGGACAGCCGTTTATTTGAAATGTTGTATTAACTTTTATTTATAAAATCGATTGTTAATTTGGTTTACAAAACAATTTATGAACAACATTATTAAAATCATATTCAAATACGTTTGTGTTGTTTATAAGGAGAAAAATCTGCTCAGTGCAGAATTTTCTCCTTTTTTAGAAAATTATGTTAGAATAATAGAAAAAATGAACATAAATTACAACCATTAAATTACTATTAAGTTATTTATTTCTAATCGTTTTAGTTATATAATAAATTGAAAAATCTAAAAATTATATTTATTGGGAGAGGGTTCATTTGGGGGAAATTAAAAGTTTACATGCAAAGTATAGCATTAAAAAGAAGTTTATCGGTTGGTTTTTACTGGTTTCAGTGCTTCCATTAATTCTAGTTTCATTTGTTATTCAAAACATGAATAGTAAAATTACTGTCAAAAAAGAAGAAGAAGCAATGCACAATCTTTTGTTAAGTAAAGCGGAATTTGTCAATCAATGGTTTTCCGCACAGATGGGAGAAATGCAAGTTGCAGCAGAAAGTGATGTTATGAAATCGATGGATTCTGAAAGTATGATTCCATATTTACAAACTCTTGAAGCGCGATCAAAAGTATTTGAAACGATGTTTGTGCTTAATACTGATGGAACCGTTATAGCTCATTCAAAACCTGAAAGTATTGGATCTGATTATTCCGATCGTAGTTATTATCCAATTGCTTTAAAAGGAGAAAGTACATATTCTGAAGTATTAATATCTAAAGCTACCGGTAATCGAATCATCGTAGGGGCGACACCCATTAAAGATGACAACGGTAATGTAATAGGAATTATGTGTGGCTCTGCAAATTTTGAAATATTGGTCGACACACTATTAAAAAATGATGAAGATGTTTCTTCTAATTTAGTTTTAATTGACAATTTAGGATATATCCAAGTTGCTAATAATGAAGAAATAATTGGCAAACATATTGATGAGTCTAATCTTGAACAAGAAACAGTCAATATTCTAAAAGAGAGCTTGAATAGTTCGGGCATTTCTTCTCTTAGTCTAAATGGTGAACAATACATATTTGCACATGCTCCTATTGAATCAGTTGGCTTTGGATTAATTTTAGAAACGCCGGAAAAAATTGTATTAAATGAAGCGAAAACGATTCAGCATACTGTATATATCATTATTGGAATTTCAGCAATTTTTATTATCTTGTTCAGCATCATGATTGTTCAAACGATTACTAAACCAATATTGCGAGTTGCAGCAGGCATGAACGAAGTTGCAGCAGGGAACTTAAATATCGAAAAAATTCAATGTAAAAATAAAGATGAAATAGGCCAATTAACAGAACATTTCAATGATATGGTTCATAATGTTAAACTTTTAGTAGCAGAAATTAAGAAGGCTACTGAACAAGTACAAGCTTCAAGCGAAGAATTTACAGCAAGCTCAGAAGAAACATTGCTTGCTACAGAACAAATTTCCGCATCCATTCAGACAATTTCAGCTAGTACTGATGAACAAACAAGTTTTATGGAAAGAGGTAACCAACTTATTTCCAATATATCAAATCGTGTTCATGCGATAACAGAAAACATACAACAAACGAATAATAATGTAGATGATGCAGTTATGGCTGCTATGACAGGTACTGAAGTCATTCAAGAAACAATCAACCAAATGAAAGCAATCGAAGGTAAAACAAACACTGCAACAAAGGCAATTAATTTACTTGGGAAAAAATCGAATGAAATTAATGAGATTGTTTCAGTAATCACAGACATTGCAGATCAAACAAATTTATTAGCCTTAAATGCAGCGATAGAAGCAGCTCGAGCAGGTCAATATGGAAAAGGGTTCGCCGTGGTAGCAGATGAAGTTCGAAAACTTGCAGAGCAATCTAGTGATGCTTCTCGACAAATTAGTAAATTAATACAAGAAATTCAAAGCGAAATTTCAGATTCTGTTCTTGCAATGAACGAAGGAAATAATGCGGTTCAGGATGGAATGAAATATGTCGATAAAGCAGGAAATGAGTTTTCGAATATTACGATTGCTGTCAAAAAAGTCTCCACTCAAATGAATAAAATTTTAGATGAAAGTTCAACAATTAAAGAACATGTTGAAAGAATTGTACATCACATTAATGAAGTATTAAATAGCTCAATGCAAACATCAAGCAGCATTCAAGAAATTGCTTCGGCATCAGAACAGCAACATGGTACAATGCAAGAAATTGCTTCGGCAGCAAATGAATTAGCAAAAATGGCAGAAACATTAAACGAAACAGCGCAAAAGTTTAAATTTTAAATTATTTTCCTTGTTTATTTACTTAGGGTGTCGAGAGAAATTCTTGACACCCTTACTTCTTCATAACAATTAACTTATATAAATCTCTCCTCCTCCGACAATCAATGCAAGTTTCCCTCGCTGCAAAATTAATCTGTGACTAAATCGTACATGACAATCAGCCATCCAAAATGATTTTTCAGACTGCTCATTTTTTGTATGAGTCCGTACAAATAGGGAAACATAATTATAAAAATATTGATTAGGTTGTGTTGATAGTTGATGAAGAAGTTATTTGTATTTTTCAGTTTATTAATGTTTCTGAACCAGACTTTTGTGAATGCTTCCACGATTGATTTTCCTTTTTCTAATAATCAATCCATCAACATCGAGATAATTGATCCCGAATCAAAGGAGATAGTCCATTCCTTTCATCCGTATGATTATGACATCGAATTAGACTTAAATATCTTCAAAAGTGAAGTGGAACGATGGATTCATGAAATTGAACCATATTACTACAAAGAAATGTCCCTTGATCGAATTGATGAAGATGGTGAAATTATTAAAGGTTCCCCAAGAATTGAAGTCAATACTACTCAGTTGTTAGAAGAAATATTAAAGCGCTCATTTACTGGTGGAAAGATTGAAATCCCATTAAAGATTACTGATAGCAACTATCGACTTACTGATGTTCCTCATTTAAAAGAAGTTGTACTCGCTTCCTATACTACATTCTTTAATCCAAATAAAGCAGGGAGAAGTAAAAACATCGAGATTTCAGCTGCAGCTATTCATAACATCATTGTTGGCAGCGAAGATACATTTTCCTTTAATGCAGTCGTTGGACCTAGAGAAATTGCTTACGGTTATCAAATAGCACCTGAAATCGTGAATGGAAAATTGGTAATGGGAATTGGTGGAGGCATATGTCAAACATCTTCCACATTATTTAATGCTGTTGATCAGCTTCCAATTAAAATTATCGAAAGACATCATCATTCCATGGATGTTGGATACGTTCCAAAAGGAAGAGATGCTACGGTTTCATTTGGAGGCTTAGACTTCCAATTCCAAAATACAACCGGAATCCCTTTTCTCATTCAAGCTTATTACAGACCTGGGGCGATTACGGTTGAAATCAGAACTTCAAAAGAATATGAGGAATTATTGAAAAATGAATTAATGGAATCGGAACCAAATTCTTAAGCAATCCCAGATGCATATTTCATATTATTCGATTCACACTAATACTGAATTTTTTGAAGGAGGAGGAGCATTCAATGGCAAATCGAAAACCGAATCCAGACAATCGTTCAAACAACGTAGAACGATTACAAACAATGGTGAAAAATACAATTAAAAATATTCATGAAGCAGAAGCAAGTATGGAATTTGCAGGTCCTGAAGAAAGAGAAAAAATTAGAGAAAAGAATGAGCGTCGCCGTAAAGCAATCGAAGGTTTCCGTGAAGAAATTAAAGATGAAGCTGCTGCTCGTAAAAGAGGAGAAGTATAAATTCGTGAGAAACTGGCAAAAGGCCAGTTTCTTTTTTATTTGAATATGATTGCTTTTTTTATTTACTTGTACTAGATTTTATGCTATTTACATTTAATTTTGATAAAATAATGAAGTGGATAATAGTTAAGTATGTTGGGGAGGGACATTGCATATGAATATGGTTGAAACGCTCGTAAATCAAAGCCGTAATGTAATGGATCTAATGAAACAATTAAAAAAAATTGCTTCAGTCAAAGGAAAAAAACGTACCGAATTAATTGAAAAATTTACTGCTAACCAGCATTCATTTAATGTTTATACATATGCAAGTGAGGAAGCGAGACAATCGCAACAAGTAGAAACTCTTAAAGTGAAATTAAATGAATTTAGTAGCCAATTTGATGCTGCACGCTATGAGATGGATGGAGAAGTAAATGAAGAACAGGTAAACCTATTATATAATGAAGTGTTAAATGCATATAACGAAATGGTAATAGCACTTGGATACGAAAAAGAAGTTATCGATATAAAAAAATTTTAAGTAAAAAGGAAGTGGATTTTTTGATCCACTTCCTTTTTTTTAGTGCGCCTGGCATGGGTGTAATCTATAGGGTGTAAGTCCCGAACTGTGAAGGCAG
>SMEK01001002.1_pt1 | contig 10481 bp, 6 predicted proteins | sample 2456371 | NCBI WGS metagenome assembly SMEK01 (sample SAMN10132590, study PRJNA489261) | soil metagenome | isolation source: day1 antibiotic-loamy sand soil ammended with composted manure from dairy... | place: USA | collected 2015-04-01
CACCAGGCCCAGTGCGAGCACGATCGCGGCAAGGGGTGAAAGTCGCATGGTCTTCATCTTCATTTGAAACGGCCTCATGGGGCGCCCAGCGCTGTCATCACCGTCGCCACCACCAGGCCGAAGCCGGTGCCGAGGATGTAGCCGAGCAAAGCCAGCAGAATACCCACCGGCACCAGCGCCGCCGAATAGCTGGCCGCCAGGATCGGCGTGGCGGCGACGCCGCCAATATGCGCCAGCGAGGAGATGCCGCACAGGAACAGGTCGAAGCGGAACAGCTTGGCGAAGCCGACCAGCAGCACCGCGTGGATCGTGATGATGGTGACGCCGCACAGCAGGTACAACGGCGCCGCGGCAATGCCGTGGAAATTGCTTTGCGAGGCCAGCACCGCCACCACGCTGATCAGCAATGCACCGGAAATGGTACCCGCGCCGGGGTAGCGCGCCAGCGGCGTGTGGGCCACCACCAGCCCCGCGCCGGTGGCCAGCAGGATCGTCCAGGTGGTGGTGCTGAGCATGGCGGAGGTCGGCATTTTCGTCGCCAGCCAGCCGGCCAGCGCCGCCGCCAGCAAGGCCATGCCCAGCCACAGCAGCACGCTGTCGGAGGTGGTCGGGCCGGTCGGTTTTGCTTCGACGAGGGGCAGGTCGCCGCTCGATCTGGCCTTGGTCCAGCGATTGAACGCCGGCGCCAGCCGCGCCACCGAGAACAGCACCACCACCCACATCGAGTAGCACAGCGCATCGGTCAGCAGCGACATCGCCAGCAGGTCATCAGACATGCCGATCGCCTGTTTCACGGCGATCATGTTGGCGGTGCCGCCGACCCAACTGCCCGACAGCGCGGCCAGCGGATGCCAGGCATCACCGGGCAACCAGTAGCGATAGATCAGGAAGGTGCTGATGAAGGCCACGAACAGGCTGACCGAGGTGCAGGCAAACACCGCCAGCACGCGCGGCCCCAGCCGCCAGATCGCGCGCAAATCGCAATTGATCATCAACAGGAACAGCAGTGCCGGCACCAGGTGCGAGACCAGCATCGACTGCGCCGCCTTGATCTCCTCGTTGACCTGCCACAGCCCCGACACCGCCAGCGCGGTGACCAGCAGATAGGTCAGCACGATCGGCGGCAGCACCGAAAACAGCTTCCAGCCAAAGCGGCGTTCGATCGCCGGAAACAGGCCGGCGGCCAACAACATCACCGCCAGATATGGCCAGACCGTATGGATCACATGCGTCCCCTTCTGGGTCGTTCGCGCTTGCTTGAAGACTGGCAGGTTTTTCCTGCCGAGGAATAGCTGATTCTTTCCAACTTCAATCGAAGCATAAATTATTGACCGGCATTTGCAAGCGTGTTACACAACCGCTTCAGGGGAACCGCAAACGGGGACGTTATTCGATGGATACGCCGCTACCTGCCGCCATGAAAGCCCGCCACAAGGGCCGCAGCCTGCGCGTTGCCGCGTGCCTGCTCGCCTTGCTGCTGGCTGCTTCGCCGGTCGCTGCGGCGGATACCGGCAAACCGGTCGACGCCATCATCGCGCAGATCGATGCCGGCCATTTCAAGGCCGCCGACGCGGCCATCGACAACGCCCTCGCGCAACCGGGTCAATCCGCCGATACAACAACCGCACTCGCCTTCCAGCGCGAGCGCATGCGTCGCATCCTGCTCGACTTCACCTTGAGCGCCGATGACGTCAAGGCACGCGTGCGCAAGCAGATTCCCGACCTCACCGACGCCGAGTTCGACGCGTGGAATGCAGCCGGCCTGTTCGAACACCAGGTCATCGACGGCAAGACGCTGTATTTCAAGCGCTCGCCCGCCAACCTGTTCCGCCTCAGCGCCGAAGCGGTGGCGCGGCGCGCGGACCAGAAACCGCTCACCGACGGCCCGATGGAGTCGCTGAACAGCGCACAGCGCGCGATCTACCGCGCCGCCCTGACCGAACATCGCAGCAGCGTGCTGCCGCGACGCCTGCGCATGACCCAGATCCTCACCGTCGATGCCGATGCCGTACCGGCGGGGGAAACCGTGCGCGCCTGGATCCCGTACGCCAGCGAACCGGCCGCGCACCAGATTGCCGCCGAATCCGCGCCGCAGCGCACCGTGTACCTGGAACAGCCCGCCGTGGCCGGCAAGGCCACCGAGTTCTCGGTGACCTACGAGCTGACCCTGCTGGCGCAATACCACGCCATCGACGCCGACAAGGTGAAACCGGCAACGATCACCCCCGAACTGGCGCCGTTCGTGGCCGAACGCGCGCCGCACATCGTGTTCACCGATGCGATGCGTGCGTTCTCGCGCAAGGTCGTCGGCGATGAGAAGAACCCCTACCGCATCGCGCAGAAACTGTTCGCCGCAGTCGACACGATTCCGTGGGCCGGCGCGCGCGAGTACTCCACCATCTCCAACATCAGCGATTACGCGCTGCACGCCGGCCACGCCGACTGCGGCCAGCAGACCCTGCTGCTGATGACCCTGCTGCGGCTCAATGGCATCCCCACCCGCTGGCAATCGGGCATGGTGTATTCCACCGACGGCACCGACTACAGCAACATCCACGACTGGGGCTTCCTGTACCTGGCGCCGTACGGCTGGATGCCGATGGACGTGACCACCGGCCGCCTGAAGCCGGCCGCGTCGGACGACAAGGCGCTGGAGTGGTTCTACCTCGGCGGCCTGGACAACTACCGCATCGCGTTCAACCACGATTTCGGCCGGAGTTTTCAGCCGTCCAAACAGCACTTCCGCTCCGACGACGTGGATTCACAACGCGGGGAAGCCGAATGGAAGGGGGGCAACATCTACTTCGACCAGCTCGGCTACGACTTCAAATGGCAGGTTCTGCCAGCGACGCATGGACGCAGCAATCGCGAATAACCAGCAGCATTCATAAACACACATGACATCGACAGCGTCGATCGGGGAGATTGGGAGATGAGCAACAGTCGGACTTTGCGCAGGACAGTACTTTGCATGGCGCTTGGCCTCGGCCTTGCGTCGCTGGCCGTACCCACGGCTTTTGCCGGCAGCAACGATGGTTCGGTGGTGGGCCACACCGCCGCCAGCGCGGTGGTTACCGTGACCAACGCCGATACCGGTTTCTCCCGTACCGTCACGGCCGACGCGAAAGGCAATTACCGCTTTCCGTTCCTGCCGATCGGCACCTACACCCTGGAGGCCAGCAGCAACGGCGCGCCGGTAGGCCAGCCTGTGCACGTCACGGTAAGCCTCGGCAACGCCACCACGGTCAACGTCGGCTCCAACGCGGCGGCGACGGAACTCGATGCGATCAGCGTCAGCGGCACGATCCTGCCCGGCGTCGACGTGACGTCCACCGAATCGGCCACCAACGTCACCCGCGAACAGTTGTCGCGCTTGCCGGTGGACCAGAACATCTCCTCGGTGGCCGTACTGGCGCCGGGCGTGAACAAGGGCGTCGCCGGCTTCGGCGGCATCTCCTTCGGCGGTTCATCCGTGGCGGAGAACTCGTTCTACATCAACGGCCTCAACGTCACCGACTTCTACAACCGCAACGGCTTCTCCTCGGCACCGTTCGCGTTCTACCAGGAGTTCCAGGTCAAGACCGGCGGCTACTCGGTGGAGTTCGGCCGCACCACCGGCGGCGTGATCAACGCGGTGACGCGTTCGGGCACCAATGAGTTCCACTTCGGCAGCCAGATCACCATGGAGCCGGGCAACTGGCATTCAAAGGCGGATGATCACTACCGCGACGACGGCACGCGCTACATCACCGCCAGCCGCGACCAGGGTTCATTGGTCAAGCTCAACGCCTACGCGTCCGGCCCGATCGTCAAGGACAAGCTGTTCTTCTTCGCGATGTACGAGGCGCGCGGCTCGTCACCGCGCAACACCAATGACGCCGGCAACTCGTTCACCAGCAACAACTCCGATACCGGCTTCTGGGGCACCAAGCTCGACTGGCACATCACCGACAGCAACCTGCTCGAGTTCATGGCGTTCTCGGACAAGAATTCGAACGTGGGCGAGGTCTTCGACTACACCTACGACGGCAACGTGATCGGCAAGAAGACCAACGAGATCTACACCGACACCGGCGGCAAGAACTGGAACCTCACCTGGACCAGCTACCTCACCAACGACCTGTCGATGAAGCTGATGTACGGCCGCAACGACCGTGAATCGTTCAACCGCGGCCTCAGCGACATGGACTGCAACCGCGTGGCCGACGACGGCAAGATCGCCCTGCCGAACGTGACGCTGGGCTGCACCACCAACTCGCTGGTGCAGCAGCGCAACGACGTGCGCAAGCAGGCGCGCGCCGACTTTGAATGGACGCTGGGCGACCACCTGGTGCGCTTCGGCTTCGACCACGAGCAGAACACCTCCGACTACGAGCGCTACTACCCCGGTCCCGGCGCGATCTACTACAACGTCTACACCGGCAAACCCGGTGACTCCATTTCCAACCCCAATGGCGGTGGCGTGATCCCGGCCGGCTACACCGGCTACGTGCGTGCGCGCCGCTACGAGATCGCCGGCAGCTTCGAAACCACCAACTCGGCGTACTACATCGAGGACAACTGGCAGGTCACCCAGAACCTCCTGTTGAACGTCGGCCTGCGTCGCGACGGCTTCGACAACAAGGGCGGCGACGGCGCCAGCTACATCAAGATGGACAACATGATCGCGCCGCGCCTGGGCTTTTCATGGGACATGAATGGCGACGGCACCACCAAGCTGTTCGGCAACCTCGGTCGCTATTACCTGCCGGTGGCCAACGTGATCAACATCAAGCAGGCCGGCGGCCTGCTCGACGAGCGCACCTACTACGCCTTCGGTGGCTGGGATACGCTCACCCGCGACGGTTCTTCGTACGCCATGCCGATCCTCGGCCCGCAACTGGGCGGCGTGGATGTGTCGCAGGGTGACGGCTCCGTCGGCGACCTGCGCTCGGAGGTCGATCACGACATGGACCAGGTCTACCAGGACGAGGCGATCCTCGGCTTCCAGCAGATGATCAACGACAAGTGGTCGTGGGGCGTAAACGGCACCTATCGCCGGCTGCACAACGCGATCGACGACATGGAAATCAGCGCCACCGGCCAGTGCGGCGAAGACGGCTACGTCGGCTGGGTGATGGCCAACCCGGGCTCCAAGGTCCAGGTCTGGGGCGACAGCAACTGCGACGGCACGGCCGACGGCTACATCACCGTCGACACCGCGAAGGAAGGCTGGGCGATGTATCGCCAGGACGGCGTGGATGCCGACGGCGACGCCATCATGACCTACATCGGCCAGCGCGGATGGGTGAAGCCCAAGCGCACCTACTCGGCGGTGGAGTTCCAGATCGACCGCGCCTGGGACGAAAAGTGGGCGTTCAACGCCTCGTACACGATGTCGTGGAGCCGCGGCAACGCGGAAGGCCCGGTCAACTCCGACACCAACTTCGACGATACCGGCCGCACCGAGAACTTCGACGACCCGTTCGTCAATTTCGGCGGCGACGGCTACCTGCCGAACGACCGGCGTCACCAGATCAAGCTGCGCGGCACCTACGCCATCACGCCGAACTGGCAGCTCGGCGCGGATCTGCAGGCGCTGTCCGGCACGCCGATCACCGGCTTTGGCGTGGGCAACCCGTACGACGCATCCAACTACCACAGCTACTACACCTGCGTGGAAAACTGCGATTCGGAGTTCTCCGCCGACCGCGTCTACGTGAACTCCCCGCGCGGCAAATACGGCCGCACGTCGTGGAGCTACAACCTCGGCGCCAGCATCACGTATCTGCTGCCGATCGGCGACAAGGGCCGGTTCAAGGCCAAGCTGGCGGTCTACAACCTGCTCAACTCGCAGGAGACACTGAACGTCGACCAGGATCTGCAGACCACCATAGGCAACAGCACCAACGAGTACTTCGGTGACGGCATCAGCTTCCAGGCGCCGCGCTTCACGCAGTTGACCGTAAGCATGGATTTCTGACGAACCTCCCCGTCGGCGACCCACCCGCGTGGTGGGTCGCCCTTTTTTTGCCCGTACCATCGGGCAACCCACCTGACGCGAAAACCAGACACGTGCAGCCGATGATGAAAACGAACGACGCTTCACCGACCGCCGCGCCGGGCGCGTCTTCCACACCCACCTCCCACAGCCACTTCGATGGCGTCGACCTGCAACAGCTGGCCGAACGCATCGCCACCCCCTTTCATGCCTACTCCGCCAGCGCGATCCGGCAACGCATCGGCGAGTTGCAACAGGCGCTCAGCGGGCTCGATGCCGGCATCTGCTTTGCGGTCAAGGCCAATTCCAACCTCGCCATCCTGCAATTGATGGCGCAGGCCGGCGTCGGCGCCGACATCGTGTCGGTCGGCGAGCTGCGCCGCGCGCTCAACGCCGGCATTCCCGCTGACCGCATCGTGTTCTCCGGCGTCGGCAAGAGCGCCGACGAGATCGCCGGCGCGCTCAACGTGGGCATCGCCCGCTTCAACGTCGAATCGCTGGATGAGCTGCATACCTTGCAGCGTCTGGCAAAAACACAGGGCGTCACCGCGCGTGCCGCGGTACGCATCAACCCGGACGTGGATGCGCAAACCCACGCCAAGATCTCCACCGGCAAATCGGAAAACAAGTTCGGCGTGAGCATCGACGAGGCGCGCCGCTGGTTTGCCAACCGCAAGCCGCTCAGCCACGTGCAGCTCGACGGGCTGCACGTGCACATCGGTTCGCAGATCCTCAGCGTCGATCCGTTCCGCCTCGCGCTGCAGCGCGTCGCCGCGTTCTGGCGCGAACTCGAACAAGCCGGCCACCCGATCCGCAGCATCGACGTGGGCGGCGGCCTGGGCGTGTGCTATCGCGCCGGCGTGGATCATCCGGTATCCGCCGCCGATTACGTGGCCGTGATCCGCGAGGCGCTGGCCGACTACCGCGGCCGGCTGCTGTTCGAGCCGGGCCGCTGGATGGTCGCCGAAGCCGGCGTGCTGCTGACCCGCGTGCTGCGCATCAAGTCGGGCGACGAGCGTCAGTTCCTGATTCTCGATTCGGCGATGAACGATCTGCTGCGACCCAGCCTGTACGACGCGTGGCACGACATCGTGCCGGTGTCGGATGAACCCCGGCCGATGACCACCTACGACATCGTCGGCCCGGTGTGCGAAACCGGCGATACCTTCGCCCGCGAGCGCAAACTCCCCGAGTGCCGGGCCGGCGATTTGTTGCTGATCAAGACGACCGGCGCTTACGGTGCTTCAATGGCCTCCACCTACAACTCACGACCGCTGGCGGCCGAGGTGTTGCTCAACCAGGGCCGTTATGCCGTGGTGCGACGCCGCCAGCATTTCGAGGAAATGATCGCCGGCGAACAGCCGGCGCGTAACTGGGAAACGACATGAAAACCATCGCTCGCCTCACCGCCCTCGCCACTCTGACGCTGTGCGCCGCCCTCCCCGCGTACGCTGAAACCGATCCGCCGATCACCATCGACACCCACGTCGACATTCCGTTCGACTACATGGGCGAACCGCGCTTCGACGTCGGCAAGGACACCCGATTGCTGGTCGACCTGGGCAAGATGGAACGCGGCGGCCTCAACGCCGCGTTCTTCGTGATCTGGGTGCCGCAGCACAAGCTCGACGACGCCGGCTACGCCAAGGCGGTCAAGCAGGCCAGCGGAAAATACGACGGCATCGGCCGCATGCTGATGATGTATCCCGACCGCATTCGCCTGGCCACCACGCCCGAGCAGCTGATGGCCAACCACAAGGCCGGCCTGCTCTCGGCGACCATCGAAATCGAGAACGCCTATTCGCTCGGCCACGACATCCGCCGCCTCGACGCTGCGTTTGATCGTGGCGCGCGCTCGGTCGGCCTGGTCCACGTCGGCAACAACGACCTGTGCAGCAGCTCGATCCCGGACACCGACAACGGCGAGCCGGCGATGAACAGCGCCGGCGACAAGGGCATGAGCGATTTCGGCCGCGCCGTGGTGAAGCGGGCCAACGAACTGGGCATGATGGTTGACGTCTCGCACGCCTCGGACAAGTGCGTGCGCGACGCACTCGCGGTGTCCACAACGCCGATCATCGCCTCGCATTCCGGCGCCCGTGCCGTGCTCGACCATCCGCGCAACCTGCCCGACGACCTGCTGCGCGCGATCGCCGACAAGGGCGGCGTGATCGATGCCGTCGCCTACAAGGAATTCCTGAAGCACGACCCGGGTCGCGAAGCGGCGGAGAAGAAACTGCAGGACGCCATCGCCAAGAAGGCGGGCGAGAAGCACTACGACAGCGACAGCGACGACTACCGCCCCGAGATGGAAGCGGGCATGGCCGAGATCCAGAAGAAATATCCGCTGGCCACGCTGGACGACTACGTGGAGCAGATCCAGCACATGGTCAAAGTCGCCGGCATCGACCACGTCGGCCTCTCCTCCGACTTCGACGGCGGCGGCGGCATCACCGGCTGGAAAGACGCCAGCGAAACCCGCAACGTCACCGCGGCACTGCGCAAGGCTGGCTTTAGCGACGCGGACATCGCCAAACTGTGGGGCGGCAACCTGCTGCGCGTCTGGGGCGAGGTCGAGCGCCATGCGCAGAAATAAGGCAGGAGCGGCCCTCACCCCGACCCTCTCCCGCGGCGTGGCCCGGGGAGAGGGAGTACAAGCGCCGCCCGATCCAGCTCCCTCTTCCCCGATGGCAAGGCCATTGGCGGAGGGGGTCGGGGTGAAGGGTTTGCTCTTGATCTCCGCCCTGTTCATCGCAGGCACGGCCCAAGCCGCCACGCCCAATCCGAAAAACCAGGCCCTCGACAAGATCGTCGACACCGTCATCGCCCGCTATCACCTGCCCGGCATCGCCGTGGGCGTGATCGAGAACGGTGAAGTGGTCTACACCCGCGTCGCCGGCGAGACCATCGCCGGATCCGGCGAAAAGATCACCCCGCAAACCCTGTTCAAGATCGCCTCCAACAGCAAGGCGATGACCACCGCCCTGCTCGGCCGGCTGGTCGACCAGGGCAAGTTGCGCTGGGACGATCCGGTCACCAAGTACCTGCCGCAGTTCCAGATGAACGACCCTTGGGTCACCGCCAACATGCGCGTGGCCGATCTGCTCACCCACGCCAGCGGACTGCCCGAAGGCGGCGGCGACCTGATGCTGTGGCCGGAACCGAACTCGTTCACCCGCGCCGACATCATCCACGGGCTGCGCTTCATCAAGCCCGATTACAGCTTCCGCTCGCAGTACCGTTACGACAACCTGCTGTACGTGGTTGCCGGTGAAGTGGCCGCCGCCGTGGGTGGTGCGCCGTACGAAACGCTGATGCACCGCGAAGTGTTCGAGCCGCTCGGCCTGGATCGTTGCCAGGTCGGCGTGTGGAACCGCGACAAGGTCGGCAACGTGGCCACGCCGCATCGCCGCGACGGTGAACGCAACGTCGCCATACCCGGGGATGCGGATATTCCCGTGAGCACCTCGGATGCCGCCGGCGGCATCCGCTGCGATCTCACCGACATGCTGAGCTGGGCACGCAACTGGCTGGTGCCCACCCCCGCCCAGGTGCAGTGGTTGTCGCCCGTGCAGCGCACGACGCTGCAGTCGCCGCACATGCTGATTCCGGTCTCCGCGCAGCGCCGTCAGTGGGACAACACACACGTGATGGCCTACGGCTACGGCTGGCGCATGGCCGACGTGGACGGTGAGTGGAACGTGTGGCACACCGGCACGCTGAACGGCATGTACTCGATGCTGTCGCTATTGCCCGATCGCAAGAGCGGCTTCGTGTTCATGATCAACGGCGAGGCGGGTGACGCGCGCACCGTGCTCGGCGAAATGCTGACCAAGCACTTCACCGCGCCCGACGACAAGCGCGACGTGAACTGGTACGCCGACGCACTCGACCAGGAAGCCGCGCAGCGCCCGGCCGAAGCGACCCGGCCGGACACCACCGCGCAACGTCCCGCCACCATCCGCGAGCTGGCCACGTGGACCGGAAAGTATCGTGATCCGTGGTTCGGCGATATCTCGCTGTGCCCACGTGGTGACCAGGTGCGCTTCGTCGCCGTGAAATCACCCACGATGACCGGCACCGTGATGCGCCTGGGCAAACGCTACCTCGTGCACTGGGATGGCTCGGGAAGCCTGGATGCGTGGCTCGATTTCCACGCCGCTACCGGCGATGCGCCGGCCACCCTGCGCATGGCCAAACTCGACCCGCAAGGCGACTTCAGCTTCGACTACGAAGACCTCGAACTCCAGCGCAACGGTGATTGCCCATGATCAACCAGCCACGCGCAACCGGCAGGAACCCGGGGTGGCTGATCGTGCTGGCGATCGCCCTGGGCGGAATCGCGCATGCCGAACAGCCGCCCCAGCTGTCACCCGCGAAAACCGCCGCCGAAGCTGACCTGGTCGACATCCGTACGCTGGTGCCGGACATGGCCGAGGACATCAAGTACGCCGGCAGCGACAACTTCATGGGCACGCCGGCGGACGGCTACCGGGCACCC
>SMEK01000794.1_pt1 | contig 10443 bp, 12 predicted proteins | sample 2456371 | NCBI WGS metagenome assembly SMEK01 (sample SAMN10132590, study PRJNA489261) | soil metagenome | isolation source: day1 antibiotic-loamy sand soil ammended with composted manure from dairy... | place: USA | collected 2015-04-01
GGAAACTTCGGGAGAAATTTGGAAATGACAGATTATCTACCATCAAAGGAGTAGGTTATAAATTAAACGCCTGATATGACCATCCCAAATCGTTGGTTCAACACCTTTCTATATGCAGTTTCAGGCGGTCTGTTGACTGGTGTTTTAACATTATTTCTGGTACGATTTTAGTCATCCTGTTTGCTCTTACGCAATTATCCTTTGTTTATGCCATCGACCCGCAAGTTTTGTTTTTACTAACAATGCTATTTACCGGAATCATCCTAATCGGTTCTATCCTTCTTACAATCATGACCGGACAAGGAGGAAGCAGAGTCCGGCTTGGGCAAACAAAAAGCGGTGAAGTGATTCATCGCGATGAAGATCGTTACTGGAAACTTGGTATCTTTTACTTCAATCCAGAAGACCCGGCCCTCTGGGTAGAAAAACGGTTTGGAAGCGGCTGGACGGTTAACTTAGCAAGACCACTTGGTTGGATTATTATATTAGGAATCATTGCAATTCCATTATTGATTGCGTTACTCAGTCAATAAGTTAGTGAAAATATAGCAGTATAAATGACAGTATATAAAACTATAAAATATTCTAAATTTTTCCCCTCTCGCAAACATTTGACAAGTTCCAAAATTATGGTGTATATTGAATTTGTGCAAACTAAATAGCTTCCTAAAAGGGGAGTAGCTTTTACAACAAAGTCGTCAATTCGAGGAGATTCCTCCGGCTTTGTTGGCAACAGATGATGTTGTTAGCAAGACCTTTGCCATTTTTGTGGTAGGGGTCTTTCATTTTTGTTTTAGTTTACTAGATCTGGTAAGAACGTATAGAGAGAGTATTTATTGAGGGTGGTGAATCATATGCGCAGAAGAAAATCAACCTTTGAGGAAATGGTTGAACGGAATAAAGAAGAATTGTTAAGAGATGAAAAAATTCTTGAAAAAATAGAAGAACAACTTGAAGAAAAGTTTGCACTTAGCGAAAACGAATAAATAGGATGGGTATTGGCAGTTTTGCCAATCCCTTTATCACATTTGATGAATGAGTATTCATTCACAAGGAGAAGTGGAGGTTAAACAATGGGGAACAATATTGAATCAATGACTTTAGAGCAAATTTGGAAACAAGTTTTATACGTCTTAAACAAAAATCCTGAACCCTTTCAGGATGCTAGTCTCCGGTACCAAATTACCCTCACCGGTAAAGAAAGCGGCGCATACATTTTAACACTTGAAAACGGAACGGCAAAAGTGGAAGTTGGGGAAGATGAGAATGCCCCATGCCAGTTAAAAATGGATAGTGATCAGTTGAAGAAACTCCTTTTAGGAAAGCTCAATAGTACCGCGGCTTACATGACCGGGAAACTGAAAGTAAAGGGGAATATCGGGCACGCATTAAAGCTCGAAAGTTTGTTAAAAAAATATAAGTTCGAATAAAAAGAGGCTGAAATTCATCAGCCTCTTTCTCATTATTAAAAGATGAAATGAGCAATCAATGTAATAATCGGAAGTGTAATTAACGTTCTAAGCAAGAAGATAACGACCAAGTCTTTAAAAGATACCGGAATTTTTGAGCCAAGGAGTACGCCGCCAACTTCCGATAAATAGATTAACTGCGATACAGAGAGAGCGGCAATAATAAAGCGGGTCATGTCGCTCGCTACTCCTTCAATAAGAATGGAAGGAAGAAGCATATCGGTAAAACCGACAAGAACTGTTTGGGCGGCAGCTTCTGCCTCTGGGATTTGCATTAGTTCTAATAACGGTACGAAAGGAATCCCTAACCATTCAAAAAGGGGTGTAAATTCTGCAAGCATAAGTCCAACGGTCCCAATGGCCATAACTACAGGCATGACGCCAAGCCACATATCGAGGACATTTTGGAATCCTTTAGTTAAAAACAGTTTTATATTTTTGTTTTTTTCTGCTTGTGTAACCGCTTGTTCAAAGCCCCAAGTTACCGGTGTATAACCAGAAGGAATCTCTTCTTTTACATTTCCTTCCATATCCTGATAGAAAGTATCTGGTTTTTTGGATAGCGGTGGAATACGCGGCATAATTAGGGCGGCGATTACACCAGCTACGACGATGGTGAAATAAAAAGGTACGAACATATGAGATAAATGCACAGTCTTAACAACAACTAAACTAAAGGTAATCGAAACAATTGAGAAGGTAGTCCCGATAACCGCTGCTTCCCGTTTTGTATAAAAACCAAGTTCGTATTGCTGGTTTGTTAAAAGAACGCCAATCGTACCGTCACCAATCCAGGATGCCAAAGCATCGATGGAAGATCGACCCGGAAGTTTAAACAACGGTCGCATGACTTTAATAAGTAAAGCTCCAAAGAAATCAAGCAAACCATAATTTAATAGAAGGGGCATTAAAAATCCGGCAAATAAAAAGACCGAGAACAAAATCGTAAGCAACCCTTCATCTCCAAGGAGGAGCCCCCCGGTATTTTCCGACCAAACTGCCTCCGGTCCCAATTGGAAAAAGGTTAAAAATGCAAAAACAACACCAAAAGCTCGGACGATAAACCAAGTCCATGATACGTTAAACAAATTATTTAAAAAGGGTGATTCCAAAATCCATGCAGGTTTCCAAATTTTTGCTATGAGGCTGCCAAGGAAGGAGAGGCAAATAAGGACGAGTGCTAGAATAGGAACGTAGCCAAATAAAACTTCTTGTAGCCAATTGGAAAAATATGCAATAGGGATTGTAAACCCATCACCAAAAGGAAGTGGAATCATAAATAATAGAATTCCAATAAATGATGGAATGACAAATGTAAGAATACTAGAGATGGAATGTTTTTTTAACATACAAGTCCCCCTTTGTTTTTTGTTAAATTATACTTATACATAATAATGTATAAATATTAATATGTCTATCCTTTTTTAAAAAACATTCCTTCTCTAGCCCCCCTAATGGATAATTTTACTTGCAGAACTACTCCCCGCAAATTTTATGCTTTTTTTAGAAAAATCCCCTCTTGGCTTTCTAAACCCTTTATAATGAAGATTGTAGAAAAAATAAAGAGCAACGAATTTTATCAAATCACTGAAAGGAGTAATATAAATGACCTATCCTGATAGCCAAGCAACGATGGAACTCATCCGTGAATTAGTTACTATTCCTAGTCCTACGGGAAATACTTATAAAGCAATTAAATTTGTAGAAAACTATTTTCAAAAGTTAGGAGTTCCAACCTATCGAAATCGAAAAGGCGGCTTAATTGCAACCTTAAAGGGAGCCGATGATACAAAACATCGAATGCTGACCGCCCATGTCGATACATTGGGGGCAATGGTGAAAGAAATTAAAAGTAATGGACGACTTCGCTTAAGCATGATTGGCGGTTTTTCCTGGAACTCGGTGGAAGGAGAATATTGTCAAATTGAAACATCCTCTGGGAAGGTGTATACCGGGACCATCGTTCTCCATCAACAATCCGTCCACGTTTATAAAGATGCAAGAACCGCGGAAAGAAACGAGCAAAATATGGAAGTGCGTATTGATGAAAAAGTAACGAATGCAGAAGAAGTCCGGGCTCTCGGGATTGAGGTAGGCGATTTTGTTTCCTTTGATCCTCGGGTGGAAATCACCAAATCCGGATTTATCAAATCCCGGCATTTGGACGATAAAGCGAGTGTCGCCATTTTAATGAAAGTTGTCGAACATGTAGTAAAAAATAAAATCCAATTGCCCTACACCACCCATTTTCTCATTTCCAATAATGAAGAAATCGGCTACGGTGGAAACTCAAACATTACGCCGGAAACGGTCGAATATTTGGCGGTTGATATGGGAGCGATCGGCGATGGGCAATCGACCGATGAATATACTGTTTCCATTTGTGTGAAAGACTCCAGCGGCCCTTATCATTACAAATTGCGTAAGGCATTAGTTCAGTTAGCGGAAAAACATCAAATTGACTATAAACTCGATATTTACCCGTATTATGGATCTGATGCATCAGCGGCCATTCGGAGCGGTCACGATATCGTCCATGGCTTGATTGGCCCCGGCATCGATTCCTCTCATGCCTTCGAACGGACCCACCGGTTGTCTATCGAAAATACTGAGAAACTTGTCTACCATTATATTTTGTCGGAAATGGTAGAATAATAGAAATCTAGCACTCTAGCTTAGCAACGAAGCTTTATCAAGGAAAAAAGGAGACAGATTCGAGAATCATAGCCTAATATTATTCAATAGCGGTGAAAATCCACTGATGTATTCAGTGGATTTTCTTTTTCCTAGGTGTTGAATTATTGAAGCCAATTCAGAAGCTGTAGGTATAAGCCCCCGTAGATCTGCTTTTATACTGAGACGACGTGCTTTTCCGTGGCATGACGTGCTTCTGCCTCCTGACGACGCGCTTTGTTCTTAGGACGACGTGCTTTTCTCTTGGGACGACGTGCTTCTGTTCCATGACGACATGCCTATGCCCCCGACGACGCGCTTTCACCCCCCGACGACTTGTTTTCATTCTACGACGACGTGCCTCTGCCTCATGACGACTTGCTTTCACTCTACGACGACGTGCCCCCGCACTATGACGACGTGCCCCCTGCCCACAAAGACTTGCTTCTGCCATAGAACGACATGACACCACCTAAGAACGGCGCGCTTCCCCACATGGAAGACATGATTCCAGCAGAGCAGGCCTAAATCGAGCTACTGGATGCGCGTCCGCCAATTACTAAAAAATATTCATCTTCAACTTCTATCAATCGTTCCTTCAAGAACCTTTGCAGGAAAAGGGGGAAAAAGCGGGAAATATATATGTAAATAGACAAAGGGAGCGATGGGAATGAAAGAGTTGAGAAAAAGGTGGATTTGGGTCATTTTGGTAAGTTTCATAGTTATATTAGGGGCATGCTCCCCTAAGGATGAAAAAGAACCGAACGGAGATGATAACACAGAAACTCCGGTGGAAGATCCGGCAAACAACGATGGTGAAGATTCAGATCCTGTAACCAATAATCCGGAAGAGGAGGAAGAGCCTGAGAACCCCATTATTGAGGGAGAGGAAAAAACGCTCGCGACGAATCTCAAAGTTCCATGGGCCATCGATTTTGATGGCGAAAACTTCTACATTAGCCAAAGGGAAGGTTCCATTGTAAGGGTTAGCCTTGATGGAGAGGTTGTGGAAGAGAAGGTTCAATTAAGTGACAATCTTTCCGATGCCAGTGAGGCCGGTTTTCTTGGATTTTTATTACATCCAGAACAGGAAAATACAGCTTTTGCCTACTATACGTATGAAAATGCCTCCGGTCAATTCAACCGGGTTGTCGTATTAAAAAATGAAGACGGCGTTTGGAAGGAGACAGACATTTTATTAGATCGAATTCCTAGCGGCTTTGTCCATCATGGCGGGAGGATAAAAATAGGTCCTGACGGAAAGTTATATGTGACCGCAGGGGATGCAGCAAACCCAAGCGTTGCCCAAAATTTACAATCGTTAGGTGGAAAAATTTTGCGGATGAATTTGGACGGTTCTATTCCTGAGGACAATCCCTTTGAAGATTCCTATGTTTATAGTTACGGTCACCGAAATCCACAAGGGCTTGTTTGGGATGAACAAGGAGTTTTATACAGTTCGGAACATGGACAAAGTGCCCATGATGAAATCAACCGGATTAAAGCGGGAGTGAACTACGGCTGGCCAAATATTCAAGGGGATCAGGAAGCACAAGGGATGAAAAAGCCTCTCGCTCATTCTGGTCAGTCAACATGGGCCCCTTCAGGAATGGACATTTGGGAAGGGGTGCTTTTTGTCGCCCAACTGCGCGGTGAAGGAATTTTAGCTGTTAATCCATCAACGGGAGAAACAAAACAAGTAATTACAGGTTATGGACGAATTCGCGACGTCTTCATCCTCGATGGTTATTTATTCTTTGTTACAAATAACACCGATGGCCGGGGGAATCCTGGACCGGAGGATGACCGTTTTATAGCAATCAAATTAAAAGAGGAATTGCCCGAAAGGAAATAAAATCGGATACCGACCCCAATGGAATCGCTGTAGTGATGATTTCGATGATTGAAGGGGCATTTATGCAGGCCAAACTCTGTCAAAATACCCGGAACTTAAAAATTGCCATGGACTTTCTGGAAAAATTCATCCTGGCATTGAAACCGTAATTTTTTTTGAACCAAAAAAGACCGTTCGGTCTATTCAAAACCAAAACACCAACCTAACATGAAGATTATAGCCTATCAACCGGAATACAAATCCTTTTTCGAACAATTAAACAGGGCATGGATAGAAAAATATTTCGAAATGGAACCTCATGATGAATATTTGCTTTGTCATCCGGAAGAAAATATTCTGTGAATAAGGGAGGAAAAATTCTTTTTGCCGAACATAATGGCCGGATTATTGGAACTGTTGCCCTGGTATTGATGGAAAAAGGAATTTACGAGCTGGCAAAAATGGCGGTGGATGAAAAGTTTCAGGGATTAGGAGCCGGGAAATTATTATGCCATGCTGCCATTCAGGAAGCCAAAAATATGGGAGCCGAAAAACTGATTCTGGAATCCAATTCCCTACTCAAAACTGCCATTTCCATTTATCATAAAATGGGCTTTTTAGAGATAGTGATGGATAAAAGCGATTATAACCGGGCAGATATCAGAATGCAACTATTGTTACCTCCTGAGGAGGGTAAATGGTTTGACCGGAAATTCGACTTCAACCTGAGCGATAAGGCATTCCCTTATTTATTGGAGAGACTGGAAACCGGTATTACCCGGTTTAAAGAAGCCGTCAGAAATTTACCGGATAGCGGGTTATCTTTTAAACCTCATAATAAGTGGTCAATAAAGGAGCATTTAGGGCATATAAGCCTTATGGAGCCGATATGGCAAAAGCGGTTTACGGATATTCAAAACAATGAAAACATCATGACCTCAGCCGACCTGAGCAATTCGGCAACAGACAGGGCAGATTTTAACCGGCAAAATTCTGAAACAATTTTAGAAGAATTGGCCTCCAAAAGAGTACAGACGATAAATCTATTGAAGAACTTTAACCGGAAGGATTTCAGGAACCAATCACTTCACCCAAGGCTGCAAAAACCCATGCGCATTATAGACCTGATGTATTTTGTAGCCGAACACGACGACCATCACCTTCAAGCCATGATTAAAATACGACAACAATTCTAAAACCCAATAACAACATTCATATGAAAAGTTATTTAAGCAGTGTAAACAAACAATTCCGGTATTATAAAATGCTGGGAGAAAAAGCCATGGAACAACTGCACGACAAGGAGCTATGCTGGCAATATAACGAAGAAAGCAACAGCATTGCTATCCTGGTGAATCACCTTGCAGGAAACATGTTGTCGAGGTTTACGGATTTCCTTACCAGCGATGGAGAAAAATCTTGGAGAAACAGGGATGAAGAATTCCTGAATAAGGAAAATTCCGCTTCTGAAATCATGGATCAGTGGAACAAAGGATGGAATGTCCTGTTTCATGCATTGGAAAATCTCAAAGAAGAAGACCTGGAAAAAATCATTTACATCAGGAACGACGGACATACTGTGACAGAAGCCCTTAACAGACAACTGGCGCATTACGCCTATCATATCGGGCAAATAGTTTTTATTGCAAAAATGATTAAGAATAAAGACTGGCAAACGCTGTCTATAGCAAGGAATAAATCTGCCGAATACAACAACCTTAAATTTTCTCAGGAGAAAGACAAAAGACATTTTACCGACGATCTTAAACTCCCCCGATAGCAATGAAAACCATGCTGATAACAGGCGCAAGCCGCGGTATAGGAGCCGCCACCGCACTGCTGGCTGCTGAACAAGGCTATACAGTTGCACTGAATTATAACCGCAACAAAGAAGCAGCGGAGTCTGTAGTCAATCTCATCCATTCGCGAGGTGGCCGGGCAAAGGCCTTCCGGGCAGATGTGTCCAGGGAAGAAGAAGTCATTTGTTTGTTTAAAGCTGTAGAGGAGGAATACGGTCCATTAGATGCGCTGGTGAATAATGCAGGAATACTGGAAGTTCAATGTTTATCAGAACATATTTCAGCAGAAAGGTGGCAAAGGATGTTTACAAACAATACGATGAGTGTCTTTTTTTGTTGCAGGGAAGCTATTCAACAAATGGCAGTAAAATACGGGGGAAAAGGAGGAACCATCGTAAATGTGTCCTCAATAGCCGCTAAAACCGGTTCACCTTTTGAGTATATGGATTATGCTGCTTCCAAAGGCGCAACGGATACCTTAACCATAGGGCTGGCCAAAGAACTGGCAGGAGAAAAGATTCGGGTAAACGGAGTGCGACCGGCATTTATATATACGGATATTCATGCAGACGGAGGAGAACCAACCAGGGTGGATAGGATAAAAAATTCCATCCCCTTGAAAAGAGGAGGCCATGCAAGTGAAGTTGCAGAAGCCATTTTATGGCTGGCATCGGATAAATCTTCTTATTCCACAGGAATATTTATTGATGTGACGGGAGGCATGTAATTAAGCTTTGGATGACAATTCTTAAAGCGAAATAGCTTATGCTCCCATTTTCTTTTTACGGTTAGGAAATGTATCCTCTATTCCCAATTTTCCAGCGCCTTTTCCAGTGCAGGATGTGCTTCTTTTAATAAACGCATTAAAGCCTCATCGCTAAGTTTTTCTTTCCGGGAAAGCAGCTGCTCCCACATTTTTCGCATAACCTCTGCTCCCCCGCCATCGTAGATTTCTCCGGCCACCACATGAAACCGGCATTGATACCAGCCGTAATTATCGGGGTGCTTCTGGGCGATGTCGTTGTAATAGGTTTCAAAATCTTCCAGTTTGGTATATTTCAGCCTGTCTGCAGGAAAGGACTGCACGGCTACCTGCGGATAGACCGTGATATTGGGTAACTGTCCGGGATTTTTTTCAGCCAGGTAAGTATGCAGCAAAACGTTGCAAAACAGTTCGTTTAGCCAGCTGCGTTGCTTCAGCATTCCTGCGGCATTCTGAAACGCGTGTCCAAGTTCGTGTACGGCCAAAAGGTCAAAGAAATTGGTTAAATTTATTTCTCCCTTTCCGTCGGCATAAGTGGTCGTCATCTTATGAGCAAGTTCAGCCGGCAGCCTGTCAACAGGCGGGGTATTTCTTTTCCAGAAAGCATTGTTTTCCGAGGCTACCACCAGCCTTCCATCAGGCAAATAATGCGGAATTCCGTAAACAGCATTGGGATGAGCATATTTTTTCCAGTCTTCAGGAGAAAGCACCAGCAAAGTATAATGCGGCGTTACTTTAAATTCCTGTTGAAAAAATTGTTCTGCCCCGGCAACATTGTCCTGAATTTTTACTGCCCTGCCTTTTGCATTTTCACTGTAAAATACGTTGCGGCTTACACCCTCTAATTTTTGAAGACTCCCGTATTCCTGTGCAAAGGTTATATGGCTTACCAGTAAAAAAACAGTGAGGAAGATGGCTTGTTTCATATTGTTTGTTTTGGCTTGTGCGTGGAGGTAGGGAAACGGATATATCTACGGCGAAAGGAGCACATTCGGATCTTTTCGCATAACTATCCCATTCCGTTTATCTTTTGCCCGGACAATGTTGGCGATACCTATCTGTTCTTTAGTGCTTCAACATTTTATTAAAATAAAGCATAACTGCCTTTTCAGTATCGGATTGCAGGCTGACTTTGCCATCAAACAATACTGTTCTTAAATGCCTGTACAGCGCTACTGCATTGCTTAAACTTTCCAGCAATGACTGCTTTTCATAGGCCGGGATGGTAAGTTTTAGTTTTTCCAAATCCTCCGTTTCCAAATCTTTTTCAACCTTTCTCACACCACGGGGCAGATGGTTGTTTTTAATGTGCAGTAGAGGCCCCAAAACCACCATTCTTAAAAAGCTCATAAAATCGAAAGCCTCAAAATATTCTCCCCTGCCAATTTTGAGCAATGCATAATGAATCCAGATCCAGAACCGGTCTTCCACCCACTGGTAATCGGGAAAAGGGTATTTTGCCTGTGAATGCTTGATGGCTTTCTCCAGTTGTTTGTCTTTATCTATAAGCAACACAGGGGTCTCAATCCGTGAATGAAACTCTTCAAGCGTTACGAATTTAATATCTACATGCAAAAGCGGATGATCATAAAGGCAAATTAATACCCTCGGTTCACCTACATGTTCTCCGGTAAAACCAGACAATAAATTGCCTAACCGGGCAGCATATTCAAGCATGCGTTGCTTATCGGATGAAATCTTTTGCCTGGTAACCAGAATCAGGTCAAGGTCAGAAAATTCATCCATATCATCCGTCAGCCAGGAACCGCCTACTGCCAATCCGATGACATTTTCATCAGGCTCCAAAATTTGCCTGGCTTTTTCAGCAAATGCTCTTTGCACCATGTAGAAACTGTTTGTCTTTTAAAGTGATTCATGCATCCTACGGATTGGGGGGAACCGCTG
>SMEK01000795.1_pt1 | contig 10433 bp, 7 predicted proteins | sample 2456371 | NCBI WGS metagenome assembly SMEK01 (sample SAMN10132590, study PRJNA489261) | soil metagenome | isolation source: day1 antibiotic-loamy sand soil ammended with composted manure from dairy... | place: USA | collected 2015-04-01
GCCTTTGCTGCTTCTGTGATGAATGCCATCATTTTAACTGCTATGCTTTCAGCTGGGAATTCAGGTTTATATGCTTCTTCACGTATGTTATGGCAATTGGCTGTAGACGGAAAAGCTCCGAAGATTTTTGCCAAACTAAATCGTCGAGGTGTACCAATTTATGCCTTACTTGCAACTCTTGCAGTAGGTTGTTTAGCCTTTCTATCTTCCTTCTTTGGGGATGGAATAGTTTATATGTGGCTATTAAATGCATCTGGGTTATCAGGTTTTATTGCTTGGGTTGGTATTGCCATTAGCCATTATCGATTCCGAAAAGCATATATTAAACAAGGAAGAGACTTAAATGATTTACCTTACAAATCACCTTTATATCCATTTGGGTCACTGTTTGCATTAACTTTATGTTTAATCGTCATTATTGGGCAAAATTATACGGCTTTTATCGGAACAATCGATTGGTATGGAATTGCGGTTTCGTACATCGGAATTCCTTTGTTTATCATCTTTTGGTTAGGGTATAAGATTAAACACAAAACAAAATTGATTCCGCTTGAGGAATGTAATTTAGATGTAGAGAAAAAGTAAGCCAACAACAAAAGGATATATAAGAGGCTAAATCTGTTGTTATAATGGGAAAAATGGAAAGTTTTAAGGGTTTTTCTGTCTAATCAAGTGAAAAAGATCAAAAGACTGGTAAAGGATGAGTAAAATGACGGTCTCCGTGGGTTTTTTCAGAAAAATATACGAATGGGTTGTGGATGGGCGTTCTGACGATATTCAATATCGGCCATTTCAAGTGGATGGGAACCCTTATAAATCGAGAGTATTTTTAGTCGGTTTATATCCGGAATCACTAGCTTATTTTGATTTAAATGATATAAAAATGTATGCTGATTCACTCGTTGATGGAGAATTGTTTGAACAATTAAACGGACTTGAAATCATTGCAGCTTCTCGGGAATATAAAGGTAGCTTGAATTTTGCACAATGGATGAAAAAAGAATTTAATGAAAACGTTGTTTTGACGAATGTAAATTGTCTTCTTGCAAAGGATTATAAACAGTTTAAGCAAATGAAAAAAGAAAATCATTTACTATATCTCTCGGGAAAACAGTTGTTTGAAAAAGTGCTGAATGAATTTTCACCAGAAATTATCATCATTCAAGGTTCTAAAGCGTTTGATGAATTTCGAGAAATTTATCAAGAACGTTTGATTCATAAAGTAGAAACGTTTGAGACAGGTACTGTACAAGAACTTGAAAAATTAGGAGTTATTGCAGAATATCCCCTCGAAAACGGTGAGAATGTCAAAGTTATTGCATGCCGTAATATGTCTTACTTTGGCAAAGAAGGAGCAGCGTTTGGAACTGTAAAAGAAGTAATTGGCCGCCTATTGAAATAGTTTTTTGTGATAGTTTAGAAAAAACAGAAAATGCGAACAATTCATCTGCTCATTAGTTGAAATTTCACCGATTTCCGAATAATACATGTGTTTTTTTAAAGAAATATCTTGCATTCGACATATGACGTGTTTATAATAATAAACATTCAAAAATAAATACCACACTCATATAATCGCGGGAATATGGCTCGCAAGTTTCTACCGACTTACCGTAAATAAGTCGACTATGAGGGGATTGTCTAGATTTGTCGGATGTTAGTACATATGCACAAGTCTATGTGCTTTCGATATACTCGAAAGGCTTATTCCTCATAGGAAAGGTCTTTCGAGTTTTTTTATTAAAGGAATGATGAAAGGGCGAATTTTTAATGGATCTGTTAAAAGAAAAAATAGCTCAAGAAGGGAAAGTGCTTTCGGACACTGTGCTAAAAGTGGATTCTTTTTTGAATCATCAAATTGATCCGCTTTTAATGAGAGAAATTGGCGAAGAATTTGCGAATCGATTTAAGGATGAAGTGATTACAAAAATTTTAACAATTGAATCTTCCGGTATCGCACCTGCGACGATGTTAGGTTTGACTATTGGTGCAGAGGTAGTATTTGCACGCAAGAAAAAATCATTAACTTTATCTGGAAATTTATATACTTCGCAAGTTTACTCATTTACAAAACAAGAAACAAACGAAATATCCGTTTCAAAAGACTTTTTATCCCCAGACGATAATGTGTTAATCATCGATGATTTTTTAGCAAATGGTGAGGCGGTAAAAGGATTATTGGATATAGCTAAACAAGCAGGGTGTAAGATCGTTGGAGTTGGCATTGTGATTGAAAAAGGATTCCAAAATGGTGGGAAAGTGTTGCGAGAACAAGGTATTCGTGTAGAGTCTTTAGCCATTATCAAATCTTTAAAAAATAACACAATCGAGTTTGCTGAATAATTGATTGTTTAATTATTTCGAGGAGGAACATGATTTCATGACGAATGGAAAAGCAATTACCCTAGGTATACAGCATTTATTAGCGATGTATGCTGGAGCTATTTTAGTACCGTTAATTATTGGGAGTTCATTAGGGTTTGATGAGCAGCAGCTAACGTATTTAGTGGCAATTGATATTATGATGTGTGGCGTCGCTACCTTGTTACAGGTAATGAGGGGGAAAGCTTTCGGAATTGGTTTGCCTGTCGTATTAGGATGTACATTTACTGCGGTATTTCCGATTATTTCAATTGGCCAGAGTAAAGGTATCGGTGCGATTTATGGAGCTATTATTGCTTCTGGATTTATTATTATTCTCATATCAGGAGTATTCGGAAAGTTAGTAAAATTTTTCCCTCCTGTTGTGACAGGTTCTGTTGTTACAATTATCGCAATTTCATTAGTTCCAGTTGCCATGAATAACATGGGCGGAGGACAGGGAGCACCAGATTTTGCTTCGGCTTCCAACCTCACATTAGCGTTAGTTACTCTCATAATGATCTTATTGATTTATAGATTTACAACAGGCTTTATTCGTTCCATCTCCATATTATTAGGCTTAGTGTTCGGAACAATTATAGGTATTTTTATGGGGAAAGTTGATTTTTCGCCTGTATTAGAAGCAGGATGGTTCCATATGGTACAACCATTTTATTTTGGAACGCCAACCTTCGACTTGGCTTCAATCCTTACAATGACGCTTGTTGCGATGGTTTCGTTAGTAGAATCGAGTGGTGTCTATTTTGCATTAGGTGATATTGAGAAAAAGTCAATTTCAGCAAGTGATTTGGCACGCGGCTATCGATCAGAAGGATTGGCTTCAATCATTGGTGGAATCTTTAATGCATTTCCATATACAACGTTTTCACAAAATGTTGGATTAATTAAAATGACAGGGGTAAAAGATCGAAAAGTCATCATTATTACTGGGGTAATGCTCGTTGCTTTAGGCTTTTTACCAAAAATCGCAGCACTAACAACAATTATTCCAACAGCTGTACTAGGTGGAGCTATGCTTGCAATGTTTGGAATGGTATTGACGCAAGGTATTACAATGCTTGCACCTGAAATTTTGAAATCACCAGAAAACACGATGATTGTCGCAATTTCTGTAGCCCTTGGTGCAGGTGTTGCATTTGTACCAAATATTTTTGAAGTATTGCCAGGTAGTCTATCCATTTTAACGTCTAATGGAATTGTTTGCGGTTCATTATCAGCGATTATGTTAAACATCATATTTAATATGATTGGTCCAAAAAAAGTAGATTCCATGTATGCAACAACAGCAGAAGAGTAATATAAAAGAAATAACCGACGAGCCAATTGCTCGTCGGTTATTTCTTTTTTAGGGGTATGTTAAGGGATGAAAACACAAATTTAGAAATTTAAGCATTTGGATAAATCATCTTTTTCGGATCTACATATTCATCGAATTGTTCTTCTGTTAGTAAGCCAAGAGAAAGTGCAGCTTCTTTTAAAGTAGTGCCTTCCGCATGAGCTTTTTTCGCTATTTTTGCTGCATTTTCATAACCGATGTAAGGATTTAATGCAGTAACAAGCATTAAAGAATTTTCTAAGTTGCGCTCAAGTACTTCATGGTTCGGTTCAATGCCTATAGCACATTTGTCGTTGAAGGATTTCATTGCATCAGCTAAAAGTCGGGCTGATTGAAGGAAGTTATAAATAATGACAGGTTTAAATACGTTCAATTCAAAGTTTCCTTGACTAGCAGCAAAAGCAATTGTTGCATCGTTACCGATTACCTGAGTAACAACCATCGTCATAGCTTCAGATTGAGTAGGATTTACTTTACCAGGCATAATCGAACTTCCTGGCTCATTTGCTGGAATAATAATTTCACCAATACCGCTACGAGGACCACTAGCAAGCCATCTAACATCGTTCGCAATTTTCATTAAGTCTACAGCTAAGGCTTTTAAAGCACCATGTGCAGCAACAATTTCATCGTGGCTTGTTAATGCATGGAATTTATTTTCAGATGAAACAAATTGTTTGCCGGTAATATTACTAATTTCTTCTGCCACCATGTCTCCGAATTTTGGATGAGCATTGATGCCAGTACCAACTGCAGTACCTCCGATGGCTAAGCTCTTTAAATACTCGGTATTATGTTTAATCATTTGTTCTGAGCGTTCTAGCATATAATACCAGCCGCTAATTTCTTGTCCAAGTGTTAAAGGTGTTGCATCTTGTAAGTGGGTACGACCGATTTTAATGATATCTTTGAAAGCTTCTGATTTTTCTTTTAATGTATTTTTCAAAAGTTGTAATCGAGGCAACAAATAGTCTTCTACCATTTCAACAGCAGCGATATGTAATGCTGTTGGGAATGTATCGTTCGAACTTTGACTCATGTTGACATCATCATTTGGATGAACTTTCTCCGATGATCCTTGTTCAATTAATAATTGATTTGCACGGTAAGCAATAACTTCATTCACGTTCATGTTAGATTGAGTACCGCTACCTGTTTGCCAAACAACTAGTGGGAATTGGTCATCCCATTTACCTTCTAGAATTTCATCTGCTGCTGAAATTATGGCATCTGCTTTTGCTGGTGATAATTTATTTAATTTTTTATTGGCGATTGCTGCAGATTTTTTTAGTATTGCAAATGCTCGAATGACTTCTATTGGCATTTTTTCATCGCCAATTTGGAAGTTTTCTTTACTACGTTGTGTTTGGGCGCCCCAAATTTTATCAGCAGGTACACGTACTTCACCTAACGTATCTTTTTCTATACGATATTCCATTTTGTACAACTCCTTTGTATTAGTATATGTATTTCAAATAAAAAAATAGTATTGATTATAGAATTTTGGCTGCAACATAATAGTTGCAGCCTAGAAATGTCTATATATAGGGGGATATAGACATAATTTGGAGAAAATAAAATGGAAAATATTGTTCCCGAGATATATTTTGGGGGGTTCAGCTCGGAAATTTTCTATTTACGATAATGATAATCATTATCAATTAAATTGTCAACAGGAAATTCATCATAATTTGAAAAAATCACCATTCAGCTCTTTCTAATTCTTCTGCAATGATTTGCAAATCGTAAGACGTAATCACAAATAGCTCATATGGATTGCGTTCCATGTATTTCTCAACCAGTCGCTTTAAATATTTTGGAGATCCTTCATGTTCTTCATCATAGACAAGTAATAGGGCATCGGTATTTTGAATAATAAATTTATCTTTTTCAACAAATTGCCAAGGTGCTTCATATGGTCTTTTTGTTATACTTGTCACAAAATCTGCTTGACTAATAATGTAAGCGTATTGTTGTTGTCTTTGTTCATTCCAATTTTTCTCGATATCTAAAAAAGGTGTAATAACGGAATATTTCAATTGAGGAAATTCATTTTTTAGTTCAATGACAACTTCTGCAGTCCATATTTCAACACCGAGTTGTCCACTGACGATGACCCATTCTAATCCATCCTCAATCAAACTTCTCAATTCATTCTCAATGGCTTTTTTTATGATTTGGATGCCAGGATGTTTTTCGTTAAATATACCTAATTCATGGGGTCTGTATCCTGACACATAAAGCGATTGAATCATTCTAATCCCTCTCTTAATATAAGGAATAGTTTTGCTATATATTAATTGAATATCATAATGTAATGAGAATAAAAAAATCAATAAATAAGGCTGTTTAGAAATTTTAACTTTCTAAACAGCCATAAATGAATTGCATTTAGTGCATGTTAGTGAATATTATATATTCTCTTAATTTGCACTTTCTGCATTCTCAAGAACTTCTTTAATTCGTTCAAGTGCCCAATCAATTTGTTCTTTCGTAATGATTAATGGTGGGGCAAAGCGAATTACATATTCATGAGTTTCTTTACATAATAGACCTTTTTCCTTTAATTGTTCGCAATATTTGCGAGCAGGTTCATGAAGTTCAACCCCTATGAATAAACCTCTTCCTCGCACTTCCTTAATAATAGGTGATGAAATTTTTAAAAGTTCTTCTTTAAAGTATTGTCCTAGCTCAAGTGAACGTTCCACTAATTTTTCTTCTTCGATGACTTCAAGAGAAGCGATTGAAACAGCACAAGCTAGTGGGTTACCACCAAAAGTAGAACCATGAGAACCAGGATTTAATACCCCTAAAATATCATCGTTTGCCACCACAGCAGAAATTGGCATTACGCCCCCGCCGAGTGCTTTTCCAAGAATATAAACATCCGGCTCAATATTCTCCCACTCGCAAGCGAACATTTTTCCTGTACGGCCAAGTCCAGTTTGTATTTCGTCCGCAATAAACAATACATTATGTTCTTTACAAAGTTTTGCTGCTTCTTTTAAGAATCCTTCAGGAGGTACAATGATCCCTGCTTCTCCTTGAATAGGTTCAAAAATAAAAGCTGCAGTGTTTGGTGTAATAGCGTTTTTTAATGCCTCAATATCACCGTATGGAATTAATTTAATTCCTGGAATTAACGGTCCAAAACCGCGTTGATATTCTTTCTCAGATGAAAGAGAGACAGGAATCATAGTGCGGCCATGGAAGTTTCCATTGCAACCGATGATTTCAGCTTTATTTTCTTCAACGCCTTTCACATCATAAGCCCAACGGCGAGCAACTTTAATCGCTGATTCCACAGCTTCTGCACCAGTATTCATTGGTAAAACCATGTTTTTTCCGGTGATTTTACATACTTTTTCATACCATGGACCAAGTTGGTCGTTATGGAATGCACGAGAAGTTAAAGTTACTCGATCTGCTTGATTCTTTAATGCTTGAATGATTTTTGGATGTCGGTGACCTTGGTTTAGAGCAGAATAAGCAGATAGCATATCCATATATTCTTTACCTTCTGGATCTTTTACCCATACTCCTTCTGCTTCACTAATCACAATTGGTAGTGGGTGGTAGTTATGAGCACCAAGCTTTTCTGTAATTTCTATAATTTCTTTTGTTGTTTTAACCATTGAAAAATCCCCCTTAATGTACTGAAGCATAAAAAAATTGTGTTTTTTAGCAAAATTGCTTATAAATTCATTATATATGATAGATGTGATTTTTTAATCGAAAGAATTTAAATTATCAATAATATTATAATAATTTGCTCTTTTTATTAGGCATTAGAGTTCAATTGAAACTTTTTTCCAAAGACTTATGAAGGATAAAAATAGAAGGTTATCCAGAAACTGTGTTAAACTGGATAACCATTTTGATTAATGATAAGAATTCAGTTGGTTTTTCCAAAACATTGCAATGATAATACTTAAAATTAATATGATTGTTGCAAAGTAGTATGGATAATTATAATTCATATCAAATAAGATACCACCAATGATAGGGCCAAAGATATTTCCGATGCTTGTAAACATGGAATTCATGCCCCCTACAAAACCTTGTTCATTTCCTGCAATTTTTGAAAGATAGGATGTAATTCCTGGACGAATTAAATCAAAGCCAACAAAGACAATCCAACAAGTTAACATGATTGTCCAGTAAGAATTTACAATTGTCATAACGAACACTAATAGGCCTGACATAATTAAACTAATTCGAACAACGTTAATTTCTCCGAACCGCTTTGTTAATGCATCAAATAATAAAATTTGCACAACTGCTCCAACAATACCACCGCCTGTAACGATTATGGCGATATCTTTTGGTGTAAATCCAAATTTATGATCAATAAATAGGCTAAATAATGACTCGAAGGAAGCTAAACTGAATGTCGATAGGAAAATAATAATAAATGAAATAAGATACATTGGAATAAAAATTCGTTTCCAACCAATTTTTTCATCTTTGAACACTTTCGGATGCTCTCTACGTTCAGGCTCCTTCAAAATAAAAATGGAGGCAATGGCTACTAATGCTCCCAAAACACTGGCAGCAAAGAATGGCACACGAATTCCAAATTCCGCTAAAAATCCGCCTATACCAGGCCCTACAATAAATCCGGTATTAATCGCGGCAGACATAAATCCAAGGGCTTTCGGACGTTCGCTTTCAGATGTGATATCCGCAATATATGCAGTAATCGCAGGCATGATGCATGCGCCACTAATTCCACCTAAAATTCTTGATAGGAAAAGAATCTCAAGGCTCTTAGCAATACCAAATAACAACTCTGAAAAACTAAATAAAAAAAGACCGATGATAATCATTATTTTCCGGCCGTATTGATCCGTCCATTTTCCTGTAATGGGAGAAGCGATTAGTTGAGCTAATGCAAAAGCAGCTACCATGTTTCCTACTACGGTGCCGCTTAAGGATAATTCATTCATTAATGAAGGCAAGACAGGGATAACTAGGCTAATACCAACAAAGGTAATAAAAATATTTCCAAGTAATAGAGCTAAGGCAACTTTTTGAGATTTTGATTGCATAAATATCCCCTTTGAATTTTTTATCTATAAAATTATTTTTAAATAGCAGTAGTGATATTGTAACGGTACATTTACAGAAATTGAAAGTGCAAAAAGGTCTATTCCTATTTAAACCTTTACGAAAGACTGAGTCAAGGAAACACAAATGTTTCAGAATACTTACATAAAATAGTAAAAGGGGAAAAGACATAACAAAAAAAGGATGGCTACTTGCCATCCATGAATGATAATGGGATTTGTGGAAGAAATGTGTGCTCACTCACCACTCGCCGTCGAATAAGGGGTGTACAATGGTTACTGGGAATGCAAATTCGGAGAGACGTTCCCAACTAAATAAATGGGGGTAACAATGATCAAACTATAAACTCCACCCTCATGCCAACCTAAGAAGTTAGGATACAATATGCGTCCAAACCATTCCTGTTGTGAAGGGATCTATTCACCATCGACTTAACTTTACAGATCCTTTTCAATGAAACAAATACAGGCTCTTATTTTTACATCGTTATATAGGGAGTTCAAATTGATTTAATGTAGAAGGCTGTATTTGTTCATTATCACAATACAGGAAATGGGTATCCTCGATTTATGCCAATTAAAAGTTTGTTACATCAAATTGAAAGGAATAATTGTTTCCGTTCATATATATCCCTAGGATAACGTAATTCCCGTTACAATAATTAAATTTCTCACCTCCTTTTGTTTTCATCATATTCATTTAATAGTTTATATGAAGGGACAATTAGCCAACATTTTGATAATAATAAACAATCATAACGAGAAAAATTAGAGATAAAAGTCTATTATTGAACTAAACTGTTTTCTTTACTTCACTCTTAAGAAAAACTACAACTATTTTCGGTTTTTCAAGTAATAAAGAATTAATTATTACTAATTCAGAGATCATTTGATGAGAAAATACTTTTCAATGAAAATGATTTTGTATAAACGAAATACATATGTATAAAAAGGGAGAATTATTGATGAGAATTCATAAAGTCATTGTTCGTCATGTAAAAATGCCAATGAAAAATCCATTTACAACAAGCTTTGGCACGTTACATGATAAATCTTTTTTATTGTTGGAAGTTCACACAGATGAAGGAATTGTTGGATTTGGTGAATGCGTTGCTTTCGAAGCGCCGTGGTATAGTGAAGAAACCGTAAAAACTTGTTGGCATATGCTAGAAGATTTTTTGATTCCAATGATTTTACAGAAGAACATTCATCATCCAGATGATGTAAGTAAAATGTTTGCAGGTATACGGAAAAACAAAATGGCCATTGCATCGATTGAAGGGGCAATTTGGGATCTTTACGCACAACAGTCTAATCAACCTTTAGCAAAAGTCCTTGGAGGAAATAAAGAAAAAATAGATGTAGGAGTGAGTCTCGGTATTCAATCGACAATCGAAAAGCAGATTGAAGTGGTCGGGAAGTACATTGCAGAAGGATATAAAAGAATTAAAGTCAAAATAAAGCCTGGATGGGATGTGGAAGTCATCAAAAAGCTGAGGGAAGCATTCCCAAATGTTCCAATGATGGCAGATGCGAATTCAGCATATACTTTAAGAGATATCGACTTATTAAAACAGTTGGATGAGTATAATTTGATGATGATTGAACAACCGTTAGCTTATGACGATATTGTGGATCATGCGACA
>SMEK01000796.1_pt1 | contig 10404 bp, 11 predicted proteins | sample 2456371 | NCBI WGS metagenome assembly SMEK01 (sample SAMN10132590, study PRJNA489261) | soil metagenome | isolation source: day1 antibiotic-loamy sand soil ammended with composted manure from dairy... | place: USA | collected 2015-04-01
GCTGATCCAAGCGCTGCACCAGGCCGGCCTTGCCGTGCAGCGCTTGGATCAGCGGGTAACCCATGTAGGCGGTGTTGCCCAGCCCGCACACCAGGATCAGCGCACCGGTGCGCTGGCGCGACCAGCCCAGGCGCGGCCCGAGCAGGCCGAACAGCAGCCAGGCACCACCGAACGTAAGCCACATCGCCGCCACCGGAAACCACAGCTGCGGGTCGAACTTCACCTTCGGGATCAGTTCCAGCACCAGCGCCGGCAGCGCCACGTTGAGCACCCACCAGTTGATGCCCGGCACGATGCCGGCCGGCGGCTTCGCGAACCGCGCCACCAGCACGCCCAGGATCAGGCAGACGAACAACAACAGCATCGCGCTCATCGAAGGGCATCGCCGGGAAAGCTGGGCATTATAGGTGCGAGGCGCTGCCGCGTTGCGTTCGGGTGGAGCAGCGCTGATGCAAAACGGCGCTGCACGAACGGTCACAAAAACACCGTTCGGACTGGGCGCAGCGCCGCAGGCGCGAAGTCGCAGTCTCGCACCGCGCCCTTCGACGCCGTCGCTGCGCGACTACGCCACGGTGAACGGCGGGAGTATGCAACCACGTCCGCCCATCAACGGCTGGCCGCTCATGAGCGCATCGCAGCCTTTCGGCGATAATCCAGCGCTTGCCTGCCGCGGATATCCAGCACGTCCATGAACGACACGCCCCACCTCGCGCACGGACTGGTCGGTGACAATACGCCGCCGGACTGGCCTGCGCTGACGACGGCCGAGGTCGGGACCCTGCTGCGCGGTTATCCGGCACTGGGCAACCCGAACCGCATCGACTGGCACAGCCCCCGGCCGTTGTCGGCCGCCTGCCTGGTCGAGACGGATGGTCGAACCGTCTTCATCAAGCGCCACCATCGCGACGTGCGCACGGTGGCCACGCTTGCCGAGGAGCATCGGCTCACCGCGCACCTGCGAAGCCGCGGCGTACCGATACCCGCCGTGCTGCAGGACGAGCAGGGACAAACCGCCGTCGCCATCGGTGACTGGGTTTACGAAGTGCACGAACGCTCCGTCGGCGTCGATCTGTACCGCGAGGCGGTTTCGTGGGAACCGTTGTTGAGCCGCGATCACGCGCTCACTGCCGGACACATGCTGGCCGTGCTGCACGATGCGGCGGAGAGCTACGGCGCGCCCCAACGCGACACCGACATCCTGGTCGCCCGCAGCGAGCTGATCCGTGCCGCCGACCCGCTGATCGCGCTGCAGGCGCAACTACCTGAAAGACCAGGGTTGGCCGACTACCTGCGCGGCCGCGACTGGCGCGGCGATCTCGCCGAACTGATCGGGCCGTGGCATGCCGCGGCGCAACCGCAACTGCGGCAACAGTCGCGCCTGTGGACGCACGGCGACTGGCATGTTTCCAACCTGTGCTGGAGTGGCGACGGCGCCGATGCACGCATCACCGACGTGCTCGACTTCGGTCTTGCCGCCGCCAACTTCGCCCTGTTCGACCTGGCCACCGCCATCGAGCGCAATGCCATCGCCTGGCTTGCCCTGGACGGCGCCGACGCCGCCCACCCGGCCATTGCCCGCGCGTTGATCCAAGGCTATCGCCGGCAACGGCCGCTGACCGACGCCGACCTCGACCTGCTGGCCAACCTGTTGCCGCTGGTGCACGTGGATTTTGCGTTGTCGGAAGTCGAGTACTACCACGCCATCACCCGCTCGCAAGCCAACGCTGACGTGGCCTACGACACCTTCCTGCGCGGCCACGCGGCGTGGTTCCGCACGCCCGCTGGCCAGTCGCTGCTGCAGGCGATCCGCGGCTGCGCCTGAACGCACCGCGGCGATTCATGGTTCAATACGCGTTCTTGAAGCGGGGGTGCCTGGCGTTGCCGGGCTGAGAGAGTCCCTTGGAACCTGACCCGGGTAGTACCGGCGTAGGGAGCTTGCAGATCCGGCATGTCCTCGCGGCAGCCGGGTCGCCGTCGCTTCGTCCATGCCACTGACGACGACGACGATCATGACCTTCCCCCGCACCCCCCTGATCCTTGCCCTGCTCTGGGCGATGGCGCCCGTCCATGCCGTCGACACCGCCAGCGAACCGCAGGCCACGCCGCTGGCGCCGGTCCACGTGCAGGCCGACAGCATTCACGGCTATCACGCCGACAACTCGCAGATGGACACCTTCGGCAGTTTCGGCAACGCGCCGCTGCAGGACACCCCCGCCGCGATCACCGTGATCACCCGCGACCAGATCGACGATCGCCAGCCCCGCACGTTGAGCGAACTGGCGCGCAGCGACGCGGCGCTGGGCGACAGCTATGCGCCGGTCGGCTATTACCAGGACATCGCCATCCGCGGTTTCGCGCTGGATCTGGCCACCGGTTACCGACTCAACGAAATGAGCCTGGTCGGCGAGCAGCCGATTGCGCTGGAAGACAAGCAGCGCGTGGAAATTCTCAAGGGCCTGGGCGGACTCGAAGCGGGCGTGATCGCACCCGGCGGGCTGGTCAATTACGTCAGCAAGCGCCCCGCCAAGGTGCGCAGCGCCACCATCGGAACCGACTCGCACGGCTCGCGCTACGTCGCGGTGGACGTAGGCGCCTGGCTGACGCCTGCCTTCGGCGTACGGGTGAACGCGGCGCACGATGGCATTCACTCCTACGTCGACCATGCCGACGGTCGCCGCAACTTCCTGTCGCTGGCCGCCGACTGGAAGATCAGCCCCGACGCCACGCTGGAACTGGACGGCAACTACCAGGACAGCGCGCAGCGCTCGGTGTCCGGCTACCAGTTGCTGGGCGGCACCACCATTCCGGCGCACCCCAGCCGTACCCGCCTGCTCGGCTACCAGCCCTGGCAGCGACCGGTCGATATCGATGCGGCCAACGCCAGTGCACGCTTCGACTACCGCTTCAATAATCACTGGAACCTGCAACTCGCGGCCAGCCACAGCCGTTCGGTGATCGATGACAACGTGGCCTTCGCCTATGGCTGCTTCTACTCGCCCGACTGCACCGCCTCTCCCGGCTGGTTCTTCGCCGCTGACGGCGATTACGACATCTACGACTATCGCAGCCCGGACGACACCCGCGTCAACGACGAGGCCCGCGCCGTGCTCAAGGGCGCGTTCGACACCGGCGCGCTCAGCCACGAGATCAGCCTGGGCACCAGCGCCTTCCGCCGCACCATCGATCGCCGCCCCTACGTGTATGACTACGTTGGCACCGGCAATATCGATCAGGTGGAACCGCCGGTGTTCTCGCCCTCGCCGAACCAGCCCGGCGCCTCCGCACGCCGCCTCACCAGTTGGCAGCATTCGGTGTTCGCGCTGGATCGCGTGCATCTCGGCGAGCAGTGGCAGGTGCTGGCCGGCGGCCGCTTCGTGCGCCTGCACGAGCGCGCCTACAGCTCCGACGGCGCGCCCGAGCGCGAGACCCGCCTGGGCAAATTCCTGCCGCAGACCGCCGTGTTGTGGCAGCCCACCACGCAACTGACCACGTACCTCAGCTACGGCGAAAACCTGTCGCTGGGCAACGAGGCACCGTACTGGACGTCCAACGACGGCACCACGCTGGCGCCGCTGCTGGCGCGCCAGGCCGAGGCGGGCGTGAAGTACGCCTGGAGCACTGCGTTGAACCTGTCCGCCGCGCTGTATCGCCTCAGCCTGCCCTACCAGTTTGCCCGCCCCGACAACACCGCCGCCGGCTTCACTTTCGTGCAGCAAGGCAACGAAGTGCACAGCGGCGTGGAATTGAACGCCGCCGGCCAGCTCACCGACCACCTGCGCCTCACCGCCAGCCTCAACCTGATCCGCGCCCGCGCGCATGACACCCAGGCGCCGGGCTATGAAGGCCACCAGGTCGTCAACGTGCCGAGCCTGCGCAGCGCCGTCTATGTGGATTACCAACTGCCGTTCGCCACCAGGTTCAGCCTGCTCGGTGGCTGGCGCCACGCCAGCAGCAACGTCGCCACGCCGGACGGCGCGACCCGCGTACCGGGTTACCACGTGTTCGATGTCGGCCTGCGCTACGCCAGTCAGTGGAACCGGCACACCCTGACCTGGCGACTGAACGTGGACAACGTGTTCAACCGTTTCTACTGGCGCGACACCGGCAGCTCCGGCGGCGACAGCTACCTGTTCCCGGGCGCGCCGCGGCTGGCCCGGCTTTCGCTGACCATCGCGCTCTAGAGGGACCAGTCCTGCCATGACCTGGGTCGAACTCATCGGCGCGCTGCTCAGCGCCTGGGGCGTCTGGCTGACCACCCAGCGCAAGCCGTGGTGCTGGCCGGTGGGCCTGGCGTCGGTGCTGGTCTACTCGTGGATCTTCGTCGACGCCAAGCTGTATTCCGACGCGCTGCTGCAACTGGCATTTGCCGGGTTGATCATCTACGGATGGATTCGCTGGCTGCACCATCTGGGCCAGGACGGCCGCGTCGAAGTGGCGCCGCTGGCACCGCGACAGGCTATCGCGCACGTTCTGGTTGGCGCCGTCGGCGCGCTGGCACTGGGCGCGTTCATGCACCACCACACCGATGCCGCGCTGCCGTGGCTGGATGCCGCGCTCACCGCGTTCAGCCTGGTCGCGCAATGGTGGCAGGCCAAGCGGCACGTGGCGGCATGGTGGCTGTGGATCGCGGTGGACGTGATCTACATCGGCCAATACCTGTACAAGCACCTGTTGATCACCTCGGTGCTGTACGCGGGCTTCGTGGTGCTGGCGGCGATCGGCCTGCGCAGCTGGCAGCGGGCGGCGACATCGAGGGGTTGAGCCGGTTTCTCAACAACTTTATTACGTCGTGTCGGTGCAAAATGCGGCCATCATGACGACCCTGCCCATCCACCTGTTGTGCCTCGCCCTGCTGTCGCTGGCCGCAACGTCGGCCGCGCACGCGCAGAACATCTACAAATGCACGCAAGGCGCCCAGGTGACCTACACCGACCACCCCTGCCCGAAAGGTACCGGCGAGCTGCTGCACCAGGCCGACGATACCGAGGTGATCGACCGCTACCTCCGGCTGGGCCAGGACGAACTGGCGAAGCGCTACGCGGACTCGCACCACCTCGAAGCGCTCTACCAGCAACGCGTCGATCTCCACCAGCAGGCGATGGAGGAACAGGCGCAGCGTCAGGCCGACGAAGCCTATGCCGCGGAACTGCGCGCCGAGGAGGAACGCCAGCAGGCACTGGCCGACGACGCCGCGGAACGCGATCGACTGCAGGCCGAAAACGACGCCTTGCGCATGCAGAACGACGCCTACCAGGATCAATTGAACCAGCCGGTCTACAACCCGCCGCCGGCCTATTGGGGCGCGCCCTACCCGAACCGTCACAACGGCCACGGCCATCATCGCCCGCCACCGGTCAGCAGGCAGCCCGTCTACCACCCGTGCAAGCAACTCGCCGGTGGCCGCACGCAGTGCTGACTCCCCTGTAGGAGCGCACCCTGTGCGCGCTGCTTTCCGTCACGTGACGAAGAGCATCGCGCACGGGGTGCGCTCCTACGGAATCTGGGGGCTTGGCAATTGCGCCCGCTCCAGCGCCGCAATGTGGCGCGCCATTCGCGGCCCCAGGTAGCCATGCGATCCGCACGGCAATAACCCGACCTTGCCGAACTCGCGCAGGTACCACGCCGGCGCGCGCGAAACGAAGCCATCATGGTCGCCGGCCACATCATCGCGGCTGGTGAATACCTCCAGAAATGCCACGCCTTCGAGCATTTCGCCAATGCCCTGCAAGCCGGCGCGGATTTCAGCCGGCTTCAGATAGTGCAACACGTCCGTGCATACGATCAGGTCGAAACGCGTGTCGAAACGCAAGTGTTCCAGCTGGCCGAACCGCGCCAGGCCGACGTTGCGGCTGCGGCCGTAGCGCGCCACCACATACTCGCTGCCGTCCAGCCCGCGATACGCGATGCCGGGCCGCAACGCGCGCAACGGCGCCCGCCAGGTGGCCTCGCCACAGCCCACATCGAGCACGTTGCGAATCGGCCGCCCCAGGTAGTACTCGGCTTGCGCCACCACCATCGCCACCTTGCGCCGCAACTCGGCCGGCGACGCCACCGAATGCCGCGGGTCGCGGTACCACTTGTCGAAATAATCGCGGTCGTAGGCCTTGGGCATGATCGGTTTCCGTGCAAACCGGCATGGTAGCCGGCACGCAGCCACCCGTCGCAACAACCGCACGCCGGCATCACTTTTCGCATGCGCGGCACTTGCCAGCATGGACGCCCATCCATCGAGGAAAAGCACCATGCCCATGATCCGTTTTCGCCTTATTGGCAACCGTGTCGATGTCGATGCCGTCATCAGCGGCCTGCACGGCATCAACGGCATCGAGCACGTCGAGGAGGTCGACGACCTGATGGCGATGATGCGCGACGACTCCAGCTCCAGCGAGTTGTCCAGCGACAGCGAGGCGCCGACTTACGTGGTGGAAGTGGATGCGCCCAGCGACCGGCTCGCCGACACGGTACGCGGCAGCGCCGAGGCGATTGCCCACGAACACAACGCCGGCATCGAGTTCATCGACGATTTCTGACGATGGCCCTTGCCGCCTGCCTGAACGTACCTCGCGGAATGACCGATCCGGTAACGCAGCAGCTCAGTCGCCGCTGCGCACCAGCAAGTGCTTGGCCAGGTTCCCCTGCATCCAGCCCATGCCGCGTACCAGGTGCAAGGTGGAAAACAGCAGTGCGATGCCCAGGGCGCACAGGATGACCACGCCCGGCCAGCCACCTCCGCTGCAGATCCATTCCGGCGTGCCGATGCACTGGCCGACATGGATGACGCTCTCGCCGATCACCACCTTGACGAACGGCGCGCTGATGAGTCCGCCAGACACGGCCAGCAGGCTCACGGTAACGGTGAAATAAAGGATGCCCAACGGCAGCATCGCCAGCATGTAGAACAGCGTGCCCCAGGTACGGCCGTCGACGAACATCGCGCCGATGCGCTTGAACAGCGACGCCCCCTGCTCTGCCGGATACGGCGGCCGACGCGGCATGCGCACGCCCAACATGGTTTCGACGAGGCGCCCCTCCACCAGGGACAGCGCCCGCACCGTGCCGAGGAACAATACGATGAACGGGATGCCGATGATCAGCACCGCCAGCCCGGCGGACAGCGCCACACCCGTCACGGCCCAGGTGAAGTAGAAGATGCCGGTGGCCAGCGACAGCACCATGTAGAACAGTGCACCGTAGGTGCGCGGGTCGGCGGCGACCCCGAAGAAGCGCCCGATCAGCGAACGCCGTTTCGGCGGTGGTGGTGCACGCAGTGCACGCTGGATCTTGATCTCCTGGTCGCGATAGATGTCCGCCACCTCGTCGGGCGCGCCGTAGCTGCCAACGACCTGCTCCAGCATCGTGGCCTCGTCGCGCCCCGGATGTTCGTACAGCTCGGCGCGCAGGTGTTCCTCGGCGTCGTACAGCGCATCCTGGATCAGTGCGGGGTCGGCGCCGCGCAAGGCGCTGCGCAGTTGTTCAAGGTATTCGACGATGGTGCGTGGTGCGTTCATGACACCCCTCCTTGCAAGACGTTGTCCACCGAATCGCGCGTGGCGTTCCACGCCGCGACCCATTCGCGCAGTACTTCGCGCCCCGGTTTGGTGATGCGGTAATAACGACGCGGTGGCCCGCTGACCGAAGGTTCCACCTCGCTGGCGAGCAGGCCCGTGCCTTCCAGGTTGCGCAACACCGGATACAGCGCGCTCTGCTTGCCGGCCAGCACGCCTTCGCCGACTTCCTCCAGCCGCTTGGCGATCTGGTAGCCGTACATCGGCTGGCGCGACTGCCCCAGCACCGCCAGCAGCACCAGCGACACGGTGCCGCTGGAAAGCTCCTTCTGGAATTTCTTCAGATGGCTGGTGTTGTCATCCATCGCGCTCACCCGTACTGCCGCCTGTGGTTGAGTGAACCATAGTGTGAACTTGACACTAGTACATGGGCCTGAAGTCATGCCGGCACGAATCGATGTCGTGGGCATGACACCGATGTATGTACACGTTGTACAAACATTGGTGTCAGGGGGTATGTACAAACATTGGTGTCAGCAGGCGCAGCGGACTGTGCGATTCCGATCTGAAAACCGCATCGAGCCCTGGGTGGAATCGCTTTGAACAAGCTCGAATTTTCGAAGCGAGTTTTTCAACACTATCGACCAGAAGCCGCCTGTCCCGCGCAGAAAATTATTAACACAAGATAAATGTAGTTCGCTTTGCGCGAATTTAAATCGCCTGAAACACCGGTCTTCTGGTAGCCTGTCGTTGTCGTGAAGGGGATGGTCCTCGCACGGTTTGAGTCGTGAACCGACTCGAGGGGCGGGACATTGCCCCACACGTTCCTGCGGTCCCGCAGTCCATGTCATGTCGATGTGTGACGAGGCCCGAGGATTCAGGTGGCTCCGGCAAGGGCTCGGAGCCAGTGGATTGGTGGAGGGTTAGAGCTGACGTTTCCCCGCTTCTGGAGTTGCAAGGGGTGCCATCCGGCACTACACCAGGAGCAAGACCATGAGCAAAACCGGTCGGAAACACGACAAACGTCAGTCGTTGCTGTTCCATCTCAAGCGCCTTCTGCGTAAGCGGTGGTTTTTCAGGTTTGTCATCGCGGTTGTATGGAAGATCATTGATCACTACACCAAATGACACGTTGCAGCATTGGCCTGAAGACATAAGACACAGCAGCACCCTCCCTTAGTTCAACCATGCGTAGGGGCCAGAACGAGCAAGTCGTGAGGAGCCCATGTTAGACAGAGCCTTAAAAACCGTTCGAGAAGTTCACCAGATTCCCCAGGCCACACTCGCCGAGAAACTGGGAATATCCAAATCCCACCTCTCCGAACTGGAAAGCGGCAAGAAGGCCGTTTCAGTTGATCTGTTGAAGAGGTACGCGAACATTTTCGATGTGCCGCCATCGACTTTTCTGAGCTTCATGGAAGCCTTGGAAGGAGTGTCTGAGCGCAAGCGAGAGAAAGCGAAAAAGCTATTGCGTGTTCTGGAATGGACTCTGGACAAAGACGATGCCAATCAAGCGGAATGACCGATTCGGGAAGTACTTGGTCTCCAACTCCCCCCTGCATGGCATCAAGTCAAAGCGCAAGCTAGCCGAGGTTCTACGCTGGGCTGGACCTCCCAGTGCACTTGTGGGCTTTGCTGGACAGCCAAACAACTACCGGTGCTACACCGACTATCACAAGCCTGAGAAGCCGCGGCTCATCGAGGCCCCTCAGCCTCGCCTAAAGAGTTTCCAGAAGCGCATTGAGGATCTCCTAAAGCGCATACAGATGCCGGAGTACCTGCACTCTGGCGTACCTGGGCGGTCTTATCTGTCCTGCTCATCCTCCCATCGTGAGAGTGAGGGCTGCACAGTGACGATGGATATCTCTGACTTCTACGGCTCGGTCACAGAAGACCGAGTCGCCCGGATGTTCATCGTTGACTTCAAGTGCGCGCGTGATGTTGCAGAACCCCTTGCCAAGCTGCTTTGCTGCAACGGTCATCTGGCAACAGGCAGCCCCGCCAGCCCATTGCTGTCCTTTCTTGCGAACAGGGACATGTTCGACCGCATCGCGGCACGTGCCGCTACAGGTAGAAATGCATTCACTCTCTACATCGACGACATCGCATTAACTGGTGTGGGGATTGGTATATCGGATATCAAATGGATCACGCGCCTCTTAACAACCGCTGGATACATTGTGAAGCGCGGGAAAACCAAAATGTTTCGGGCTTCTAGAGCAAAGCTAATCACTGGCAGAGTGTTACATCAAGGCCAGAGTCGAGCGCCGAATCGCCAGCATCAGAAAATGAAGTCGGCGCTAGATGCATCGCGAGCCGCGCCCAAGGACCTTGCGCTTAAGGCCTCTGCTGTTGGCCGAGTGCGTCATGTCGCCCTGCTCGACGACGCTCGCAGGATTTCTATGCGGGCGAAAGCCAAAGATCTTGCGAGCTAATCCAACCTTCTTATGTCCGGATGGACTGCTGCCGCCTTCATAGACGCCAAATCTAGCCGCCAACGGCCCAAGTGGATTGACGTCGCCGACACGCGAAATCTTGGTCTCTTCCGTTAAGACTAGGCCTTTCCGGCCAGTCGATGGCTAAATGAATCGCCGTCGCTCCAAGAACCAGTCCAACGCTGACCTGAGCGGAAGCTCAGCGCGATACTTTTCGATCAGCTCCGCCGTCTGGGTCTTCCTCATCAGTTTGGCGCCTTGAATCGCCCCGGGTTTCGTGGAGGCTGTTTGGTTTAAGTCAGGCTTCCCACGGTGGCAGCCTGACTGGCGAGTTGCTGGTAGTAGTTTGCCTCGGCCTCGGCTGGCGGGATATAGCCGTAAGCGTCCGGCCACCTCACCTGTACTGAGCCGTCAGCAGCTGTTGCGATACGCGCCTGATTTCGCAGGAGCAAGCGCATGGGTAG
>SMEK01000798.1_pt1 | contig 10361 bp, 9 predicted proteins | sample 2456371 | NCBI WGS metagenome assembly SMEK01 (sample SAMN10132590, study PRJNA489261) | soil metagenome | isolation source: day1 antibiotic-loamy sand soil ammended with composted manure from dairy... | place: USA | collected 2015-04-01
CGCTGGCGATGGAAGCTTGCCGCACGGGAACCGGGCTGAAGGCATTGATCGAGCGGCAGGGTTTTGGCGAGGTTGTCGATCTGGATGCGGTTTACAGAAGCGGGCGGCTGCTTTCGCCGATAAGCCATCCGGATCCGGCGCATCTTCACCTGACGGGAACTGGATTGACGCATCTTGGGTCCGCCGCCACGCGGGACACCATGCACAAAAAACTCGATGCGGAGGAGGAGCAGCTTACCGATTCCATGAAGATGTTTCGCATGGGCCTGGAAGGCGGAAAGCCGGCACCGGGCAAAGAGGGCGTGCAGCCGGAGTGGTTCTACAAGGGGAACGGCTTCATGGCCGTTGCACCTGGCGCGCCGCTCATGTCGCCCGCCTTCGCGGCCGACGCGGGCGAGGAACCGGAAATTGCCGGCATCTATGTGATCGGCGACGACCGCCAGCCTTTCCGTGTCGGCTTTGCACTTTCCAACGAGTTTTCCGACCATGTCACGGAGCGGGTCAACTATCTTTGGCTCGCCCACTCCAAGCTCAGGAATGCGTCCTTCGGCCCGGAGATACTCGTCGGCGACCTGCCGCAGAACGTGCGTGGCACCTCCCGCATAGTGCGGGGCGGCAAGACGCTATGGGAGAAGGCCTTCCTCTCAGGCGAGGCGAACATGTCGCACAGCATCGCCAATCTTGAGCGGCATCATTTCAAATATCCGGTCTTCCGCCAGCCGGGCGACGTGCATGTCCATATGTTCGGCACGGCGACGCTTTCCTTTGCCGATGGGATAAGAACCGAAGCGGGCGATGTTTTCGAGATCGAGGCGCCGGACTTCGGCCTGCCTCTGCGCAACCCGCTTAAGATCGATGCGGCGGAGAACGTGACGGTGAAGCCGCTGTAATGCCAGGCAGCCGTTCAGCGATCGGTCGGTCGGAAGTGCTTTGACAGCTTGAGGCCTTGCGCCTGGTAGTTGGAGCCGAGATCGACGCCGTAAAGCGCCTTGGGGCGCCTGAGCATGTGCTCGTAGACGAGACGGCCGACAATCTGGCCGTGCTCGAGAATGAACGGCACCTCGTGGCTGCGAACTTCCAGCACGGCCCGGCTGCCCGTTCCCCCGGCCGCCGAATGGCCGAAGCCGGGGTCGAAAAAGCCGGCATAATGGACGCGAAACTCGCCAACCAGGGGATCGAAAGGCGTCATCTCTGCGGCGTGCAGCGGCGGAACATGCACGGCTTCGCGACTGACCAGTATGTAGAATTCGTCCGGGTCGAGCACGAGTTCGCCGGTCCGGTTGCGATACAGGGGCTCCCAGAAATCGGCAATATCGTATGCGGCGCGGCGGTCGACGTCGACCAGCCCCGTATGGTGCTTGCCCCGATAGCCCACGAGCCCGCTTGCATCTCCCGCGAGGTCGATGGAAAGCGCTATGCCCCCGCCCGAAATGTCCGGCGGGTCGGTGGCCACGAGCGTTTCGCTTCGATGCAGCGCATGCAACTCCTCTTCCGAAAGCACGGCGTGACCGATGCGGAAACGGATCTGCGACAGGCGTGAGCCGGGGCGCACGACGATCGGGAAAGTGCGCGGGCTGACCTCCATGTAGAGCGGGCCGTGATATCCGGCTGCGATCTTGTCGAACTCGTGGCCGTGGTCGGTCATGACCCGGGTGAAGATGTCCAGCCGCCCCGTCGAGCTCTTGGGGTTTGCCGATGCCGAAACCTCCGCTGGAAGCGCGAGGCTTTCCATGAGCGGCACGATGTAGACGCAGCCTGTTTCCAGAACAGCGCCGTCAGCCAGATCGATCTCGTGCAGCTTCAGCCGTTCCAGCTTGGCCTCGACCGTGCTTTCCGGGCCGGGAAGGAAGGACGCACGCACTCGATACGCCTTTGCGCCCAGCCGCAGGTCGAGGCTCGCCGGCTGGATCTGGTCGGCATCAAGTGGCCGCGGCGCGGCGAGCGAGCCTGCCGCGAACAACTCCGCTATATCCTGATCGGGAAGGATGCCCGTCTTGCGCAAAGCTGTTCTCCCGACGATGAACCGATGCGATTTCTACCCTTGCAGTCGATTGACGCAAGCCGGGCAGAGGTCTAAAGGACCGTTATCCCGTGGTGATTTGGCCGGTCGGCTTGCAGCCACGTTAAATAAGTCGCTAAAGGACCGCCAGGAGACGACCCCATGGCACCGGTTGCGGCTATCGCGGCCGGTTTTTTTGTGTCGGTGAGAACCATGACGGACAGCAATCGTAACTGGAAACCCGCGACCAGACTTGTTCACGAGGGGACGCTGCGATCCGGCTTCGGCGAGATGTCCGAGGCCATGTTTCTCACCCAGGGTTATCATTACGTCACGGCGGAGCAGGCGGAAGCGCGCTTCAAGGGCGAAGAGCCGGGCTTCGTCTATTCGCGCTATTCCAATCCGACGGTCGACATGTTCGAGAAGCGCATGTGCGCCCTCGAGGGCGCGGAAGACGCGCGGGCCACGGCTTCCGGCATGGCAGCCGTCTCGGCCGCCGTGCTGTGCAGCCTCAAGGCAGGCGACCATATCGTGGCTGCCCGCGCACTGTTCGGGTCGTGCCGCTGGGTGGTCGAGACGCTTGCGCCGCGTTACGGCATCGAATGTACGCTGGTCGATGGCCGCGACATAGCCAACTGGGAGAGGGCGGTCCGCCCGCAGACGAAACTGTTTTTTCTGGAAAGCCCGACCAACCCGACACTTGAAGTGGTGGACATAGCCGCCGTTGCAGGCCTGGCCAACTCCATCGGCGCGCGGCTGGTCGTGGACAATGTCTTCGCCACGCCAATGATGCAGAAGCCGCTCGAACTGGGCGCGCATGTCGTGGTCTATTCCGCCACCAAGCACATAGACGGGCAGGGCCGCTGTCTGGGCGGAATCGTTCTCTCGGACAAGAAGTGGATCGACGAGAACCTCCACGACTATTTCCGCCACACCGGTCCCTCTCTCTCCCCCTTCAATGCCTGGGTATTGCTGAAGGGGCTGGAGACCCTGGCATTGCGCGTGCGCCAGCAGACGGCATCCGCAGGCCGCATTGCGGACCTGCTGGCCGACCATCCGAAGGTGACGCGCGTGATCTATCCCGGGCGGGACGACCATCCCCAGGCGGACATAGTGAAGAAGCAGATGGCCGGCGGTTCGACGCTGATCTGCTTCGATCTGAAGGGAGGAAAGGAGGCGGCCTTCGCATTTGAGAACGCGCTGGAAATCGTTCTCATGTCCAACAATCTCGGCGACGCCAAGAGTCTGATCACGCACCCCGCTACGACGACGCACAAGAACCTGACGGACGAGGCGCGCGCAGAACTCGGCATTCGGCCTGGAACCGTGCGGCTTTCGATCGGCCTTGAGGACCCCGAAGATCTGATTGGGGACATCGTTCAGGCCCTCGACAGGGTTTGAGGCTGCTTCCGGTCAGCGTAGGGATTTTGGCGCTACCGTGCGCCAGGCGATCGCCATGGCATGGCGCATCGTCCCTTCATCGACCCGGTCCAGCATCACCTGCGTCCAACCCTTGAGTCCCCATGAACCGGAGGCCGGGACGAACTGACCGCCGGCGGTTTCCATCAGCAGCTTTTGCTGGTCGGGCGCCAGCTTCAGCACAGCCCGGCCGTCCTTCTCACGCAACGTGGCGAAGATCTTTCCCCGCACCCGGAAATCGGTGACGTCGAAATGGGCGCCCTGCACGGCTTCGGGAAAGCCGAGCGCAATCGTGGCGAACTTGGCGGGCGTCAGCATGCCCAATCATCGCCCAATGTATCAGATTGCGCCAGTCTGCCCGATTGACCGGCGAGACTCGGCGACCGAGACTAAGGGCATGTACCGCGCAGTCACCCGAGGCATTGCAGTAGAAGTGGAGCCCTTTTATCTGCCGGAGCGTTCCGATCCGGAAGCGGGGCGTTACGTCTGGGCGTATCGCGTCACCATAGAAAACCAGTCGGACGAGTTCGTGCAGCTTCTCTCACGTTACTGGCGCATCACCGATGGTACCGGACGGGTTGAGGAAGTGCGCGGCGCCGGCGTCGTCGGTGAACAGCCCGAACTGCATCCCGGAGACAGTTTCCAGTACACGTCCGGTTGCCCGCTTCCCACGCCGTCCGGCATCATGGTGGGGTTCTACACCATGCGCAACGAGCGCGGCGAACTGTTTGAAATCGACATACCGGCATTCTCGCTGGATTTGCCCGGCTCCGCCCGCACGGTGAACTGATGTTTCCTTCCCCGGCAGCGCGGGGAAGGAAAGGTGCTACCTGGCATCGAACTCCGCAGGATCGAAAGTGTAGGTCGTCGAGCAGAATTCGCAGGCGACCGTTATCTTGCCGTCCTCGGTGCTCTGGCGGATCTCTTCTGCGGAAAAGCCCGACAGGACGCCATGGACCTTCTCGCGCGAGCAGGAGCATTTGTCGGCCACGCCGACGGCTTCGAACACGCGCACGCCCTTTTCATGGAACAACCGGAACAGCAGCCGCTCGGCGCCCACGGTGGGATCGATCAACTCGCTCGGCTCCACAGTGCCTATGAGTGCTCGCGCTTCCTGCCACGCATTGTCGAGCGGGTCATGGGCGGGCTCGGACGGGTCGCCGTCGCCGCCGTGAAGATCCGGCGGGCGCATGCGCTCCGGGGCTTCCGGCAGGAATTGCGCAAGCAGGCCCCCCGCGCGCCATTGGCTGCGGCCGCCAGGCAAAAGCTGGCGCGCCACGGCAAGCCTGAGGTCCGTCGGGATCTGCTCCGACTGGCGAAAATAGACGCGCGCCGCTTCCTCCAGACCGATACCATCGAGCTGGACGATGCCCTGATAGCGCTGCATGTGTGCGCCCTGGTCGATGGTCAGCGCCAGGACGCCCGTGCCAAGCAACGTCTCGTCCGATACGGTGCCGGCAGCGGTCAGCTCTGCCAGCCGCTCCGCATCGAAACGGGCATAGGCGCGCAGCGCATGCGGGGTGGCGAAGTCGGCCACCAGCATGTCCACCGGTCCTTCCGTTCGGGTCTGAAGTATGAACTTGCCCTGGAACTTGAGCGATGTGCCGAGCAGCACCGTGACCACGCAAGCCTGGGCCAGGAGCCGGGCAACCGGCTCCGGATAGGCGTGGCGCGACAGTATTGCGTCGAGCATGGGGCCGAGTTGCACGGCACGACCCCGTACGTCGAGCGGATCGACCTGGAAGGGAACGACATGATCGTCTCCGGCATGGTCGAATTCGCCGAGTCTGGGGCCCCGTTCGGTCAAGGGCATGGCTTTCGGCATGGCGTGTCTCCGGCCGTCGGCCGCGCCAGACAAGTGGCGTGCCGCGGTACTGGCTGCATTTGCGGTGATGGGCCCCAGATAGGCACCATCACGGCTGCCTTCAAGCGCCGAGGCACCAGGCCAGCACGGCCTTCTGCGCATGCAGCCGGTTCTCGGCCTCGTCGAAGACCACCGAATGCGGCCCGTCTATCACCTCGTCGGTGACTTCCTCGCCCCTGTGCGCCGGCAGGCAGTGCATGAACAGCGCGTCCGGTTTCGCCCTGGCCATCAGCGCGGCGTTTACCTGGTAGGGCATGAAGACGTTGTGGCCGCGGGCACGGTGCTCCTGCCCCATCGAAACCCATGTATCGGTGACAACGCAGTCTGCCCCCTCCACCGCCTCTTCGGCGCTGCGGGTGATGCGTATCTGCCCGCCATTGTTGCGCGCCCATTCGACATATTTCGGGTTGGGCTCGCTGCCTTCGGGGACGGCTATGTTGAGGTTGAAACGGAACCGGGCCGACGCTTCCAGCAGCGAGTGCAGCACATTGTTGCCGTCGCCGCTCCAGGCGAAGGTCTTTCCAGCGACCGGACCGCGATGTTCCTCGAAAGTCATGATGTCGGCCATGAGCTGGCAGGGATGCGTGTCGTCGGTCAGGCCGTTGATGACCGGGATTGTCGCATTTTCCGTCAGCTCGATCAGCCGGTCGTGCGACGTGGTGCGGATCATTATGGCGTCCACATAGCGCGATAGCACCTTGGCCGTATCAGCGATGGTTTCGGAGCGGCCGAGTTGCATTTCGGCTCCGGTCAGCATGATCGTTTCGCCACCGAGCTGGCGCATGCCGACATCAAAAGAAACGCGGGTGCGCGTCGACGGCTTGTCGAATATCATCGCAAGAACCTTGCCCTCCAGCGGGCGTAAGCGCTCTCCCGCCTTGAGGCGCGCCTTGCGGGCTGCAGCATCGTCCAGGATCGCACGCAGGTCCGCTTCCGAAACGGCTGAAAGATCGGTGAAGTGGCGCAGGGTCATGGCAGCTCCGGTCACTTCGCGGTTGCCGAAGCGGTTTCGGCCACGTGCTTCGCGCCGGCGCGTATGCGCTCCAGCCCTTCGCGGATTTCCTCGTCGGTGACGGTGAGCGGCGGCAGGAGCCGGATCACATTGTCACCGGCCGGTACGGCAAGAAGGTGTTGCTGGCGCAGGGCCGCGTTGAGCTCGGTATTGGAAACGGCGCATTTCAGGCCCAGCATCAGGCCGCTGCCGCGCACGCTTTCAATGACGCCCGGATATTCGTCGGCAATCGCGGCAAGCCCCTGCCGGAAAAGCAGCGCCTTGCGCTGCACCTCGTCCAGGAAGCCGGGCTCCAGCACCACGTCGAGCACCGCGTTGCCCACCGCCATGGCCAGCGGATTGCCGCCGAAGGTCGTGCCATGCACGCCGGCGGTCATGCCCTTGGCCGCCTCCGCCGTGGCCAGGCAGGCGCCCATGGGGAAACCGCCGCCTATGCCCTTGGCTATGGCCATCAGGTCCGGCGCGACGCCAGCCCATTCATGGGCAAACAGCTTGCCGGTACGGCCGACACCGCACTGGACCTCATCGAAGATCAGGAGCAGCCCATGCTCGTCGCAAAGCTGGCGCAGGCGCTTGAGCGACTGAAGCGGAAAATCGCGTATGCCGCCTTCGCCCTGCACCGGCTCGAGCAGGATGGCCGCCGTCTCGGGTCCGATTGCCTTCTCGGCGGCATCGAGATCGTTGAAAGGCACCTGGTCGAACCCGTCCACCTTGGGCCCGAAGCCTTCAAGATATTTCTTCTGGCCGCCTGCGGCGATGGTCGCCAGCGTGCGGCCGTGGAACGCGCCCTCGAAGGTGATGATGCGATAGCGCTCGGGACGGCCTTCTACGAACTGGTAGCGCCGCGCCGTCTTTATCGCGCATTCCAGGGCCTCGGCGCCGGAATTCGTGAAGAACACCCTGTCGGCGAAGCTCGCCTCCACCAGCCGCTCGCCCAGGCGGGTCTGTGCGGGGATTTCGTAGAGATTGGAGACATGCCACAGCTTTGCTGCCTGCTCGGTCAATGCGCCGACCAGGTGCGGATGGCTGTGACCAAGGGAATTGACCGCGATGCCGGCGGCGAAATCGAGGTAGCGCTCGCCTCGGTCCGTCACCAGCCAGGACCCTTCGCCATGGTCGAAGGTCAGGGGTGCACGGACAAAGGTCTCGTAAAGCGCCGAACCGCTCATTATATGCTTCTCCGGAACCGGAAAAATCAAAAAGCCGCCAACGCGGCGGCCTTTTGCGGCTTATCGTGGTTTTCGGCCGCGAAGTCAACGAAAAGCTCGAATGAGTTCTGGTCCACAAAGGCTTGCCGGGTCGGTATCAGGACAAAGGCAAGTTGGGGAAAACCGAGAAAACCGAATCATGTTGCCGCTCGGACTCTTGTCACCGAGTCAACGCATACGGTAATTGTGAGTAGGAAATAGCTAGATTTCGTGCGGCGGATCTAATCATCCCGGAAGATGTAGTGTTGACCTGGCGAGAGTCGGGACGGGAACGGATTCTGGATGCCGTGCGGTTCGAAAGGAGCGCAGTCTCATGAACTGGACCGACGAACGCGTCGAACTTCTGCGCAAGCTCTGGGCGGAAGGCCTTTCGGCCAGCCAGATCGCTGCGCAACTCGGGGGCGTCAGCCGCAATGCGGTCATCGGCAAGGTGCATCGGCTGAAACTGTCGAGTCGGGGTCGTGCCACGGCCTCGCCGGCCCACAAGAAGAAGGCGGGTTCTTCCGCCGGCGTGACGAAGGGGTCCTCCGCGCGCGCGGCGGCTCATCGCCACATGCCGGTCTCGATCGGCGCTACGGCGTTGCAGGTTCAGTTCGATGCCGAGCCTGTCGCACAGCAGCTTGTCCGCCCGGTCGAGGATGTCGTCGTTCCCATCTCGCGGCGGTTGAAGCTGGTGGAACTTACCGAGCGTACCTGCAAGTGGCCCAACGGCGATCCGTTGGCAGAAGACTTTTCCTTCTGCGGCGCGGATTCATCCGAGAGCGGGCCTTATTGCGCCTATCATTCGCGCATTGCCTTTCAGCCGGCTGCGGAGCGGCGCCGCGTAAGATAGCGCAGGCCACGCGCGGCCCGGCGCGACCGGAATCGGTTCAGCCCTGTCGCTTGGCTTCTGTCGGCACGCCCACCTGGTCGGTCTTGTCGCTTTTGCGCCGCTCGGCAGGCATCTGCTCGCCTGTGACGATGTGGAAGATCGTTTCCGCAATGTTGGTGGCATGGTCGCCGATGCGCTCGATGTTCTTGGCGCAAAAGAGGAGATGCGTGCACGGCGTGATGTTGCGCTGATCCTCCATCATGTAGGTCAGCATCTCGCGGAACAGCGAGGTGTACATCGCATCGATCTGGTCGTCGCGGTCCCGAACGAAGCTGATCCGGCTGAGCTCGCGCGAGGCATAGATGTCGAGCACTTCCTTGAGTTGGTTGAGCGCAAGTTCCGCAAGCGCATCGATACCGCGAAACAGGCTGGTCGGTTGCTGGTTCTGGGTCACCGCGACGACGCGCTTGGCGACATTCTTGGCGAGGTCTCCTACTCGCTCGAGCTCGGCTGAGATGCGGATGGTGCCGATGATTTCGCGCAGGTCCGCCGCCATAGGCTGCCGCCTGGCGATGACGACAATGGCCTTGTCGTCGATCTCGCGCTGGATGCCGTCGAGTACCGCGTCGTCGGCGATCACCTTCTGCGCAAGCCCGACATCGGCGTGAATGAGCGCGGCTATGGCCTCGTCGACCATTCTTTCGGCGTGGCCGCCCATAGCGGCAATCTGCCTTGCCAGATAGTTCAATTCCTCGTCATAGGCGCTGACGGTGTGTACCGACTGCATCTCACATGCCTTTCCGATCCTGACGATTCGCCTGCTGCAATGCCTGTCGATACCTTGCCTGCGTGACAGCAAGACGAAACCCATAGGAGATGATCCGGCCGGCAGGGCAAATCTACTTTGCCGGCAAGTGAACGGTGAAGGCGGCCCCCTTGCCCGGCTCGGAACTGATCGAAAGCCAGGCCCTGTGCCGCGTCAGTATATGCTTGACGATGGCCAGCCCAAGCCCAGTGCCTTTCTGGGCGCGGCTTGTTTCCGCCTCGACCCGGTAAAAGCGCTCCGTAAGGCGGGGAATATCCTGTTCCGCAATGCCAGCGCCGAAGTCTCGTACCGTAACGTCCACGGTCGGCCCGGGGGTCTGAGTTCCTTCGGCGCTGGAGATGACGACACGCCCGCCTGTTCGGCCGTATTTGCACGCATTCTCGATCAGGTTCTGGAATACCTGGAACATTTCATCTTCATCGCCGGGGAGAACGAGCTGACCGTGGCCAAGGTGGCATTCGATCGTCACGCCATTCTCCTGCGCCAGCGGCGCCATGGATGCAATCACCGCATCCAGCGTAGCCTTGAGATCGAAGCGCGTCCCCGGCCTAAGATAAGGCTTCGTTTCCAGCCGCGATAATGACAACAGATCGTCGATCAGCCTCGCCATGCGGTCGGTCTGGTCCTGCATGATTGCCAGGAACCGGTCGCGCGAGGCGGTATCGTCGCGAGCAGGGCCGCGCAGCGTTTCGATGAAGCCCGCAATGGAGGAGAGCGGAGTGCGCAACTCATGGCTGGCATTGGCGATGAAGTCGGACCGCATGCGGTCTATACGCCGGGCCTCGCTCTGGTCCTTGAACACCAGCACTCCGAACTCCGATCCCTGGCCGATCATCGTCGCACTGACGCGGTAGGCCCGTTCCACTGGCAATCTCTCGCTATATTCGATGGCTGCAGAAGCTTCGGCGCCGGATGTCAGCGCGTCCAGCGTGGCCTGCATTTCCGGCGTGCGGAACCTGAGCGGCAGCGACATACCGTTTCGCAATCCGTCGAAGGCAGCATGAGCGGCCGCATTGGCATGAACCAGCCTCCCGGCGCGATCGAAGATCATGAGAGGGTCGGTGACCGCTTCAGCCAATGCCTGGCCCGAGAGGTGCCGTAGAGGATCGGCCGGATCGGTCCCACGCTGTCGACCGTTTGTCCCTGCAGCCGCACGAATGCGGCGCGACAGCCAGTCGAGTAACCGCCTTAGCCTTCCATCCTTTCGCATGCTCGCCATGCT
>SMEK01000805.1_pt1 | contig 10291 bp, 8 predicted proteins | sample 2456371 | NCBI WGS metagenome assembly SMEK01 (sample SAMN10132590, study PRJNA489261) | soil metagenome | isolation source: day1 antibiotic-loamy sand soil ammended with composted manure from dairy... | place: USA | collected 2015-04-01
GGACGGTCCGGAGGCCGGGCGAGCCGGCGCCGCGCCGGACGCGGCGCCCCGCCAAGCTGCAGCGGGACAACTCGACTTGAAGTGAAGCGGCGCTGGCCTTGCCGTTCAGAGGCTTCCCCGCTCCTTCTCAGCCGAGCGCGAAACTGTGGCCCGCACGCGCTCCACTGCACCCGTCACGCTGCCAATGATTGCGTGCTGTCAGCGAGTTCCTTGACCCCTTCATGCACTCCGCCAGGTGCATATGAAGGTCCTGAAGCTCGGTCAGGCTCCAGCCAAGCTCGCTATCGACTGCGTTACAGGTACACTCGCTCCAAACGGCTCTGTCGACGGCCAACATCCCTTGCGGAGACGCAGGTTGGGAACAAAAGGCGCCTCAAATCGTATGAAGTTCATCCATCGCCTGGAGGGGATCGACTTCATGCAAAATCTGGATCTCCCCGCCTCCCATCCGAAGGCGGCGAAGCCTGTCTGCTGATCGGCGCATCCTCCGGCTCAGGCCGAAGCATCCGCATCAACACATCGGAGCGTCGGACAAAGTGCTGAAACAACGCTCCCGTCACATGCAGGATGATCGCAGCCAGAAGCGCATTGGTGAGCAGCACATGGATGAGTGCCGCTGACGGAATTTCAAGGAACCATGCCACCAGACCACTCAGCGGCAGCAGGAGAAGCAATGCATAGATCGCCACATGCACGGCCTCCGCGAGAAGCTGCAGCAGCCGTGGCTCATCGGCAGGTGGTGGCGGTGCGCCGCGGATCAGCCGCAGGCCGATCCTCGTCAGCGCAAGAAGAAACACCATCAACCCCGCCCCAATGTGCAAGGCCGTCAGGACTGCGGCTTCCGGCGGCAGGGCCTTGCCCGCCTGCAACGCCTCCCAGGCCGCTTCGATTCCCCGATTCGCCACATATTGAAACGCGACCAGCACCACGACCGCCCAGTGCAGCCCAATCTGGACCGACGAATAACCCGTTATGGTACCGACCATGGCAGAGCTTCCCTGTTGCCTGCCAACGCAAGGCGAGCCTGCATGTTCCCTTCCCAACCGCGGCGGGCATGCCGCGGTTCCCTATCCCCCGCTGCATTGCGGGAAAACTCACGGCGAAAAGGAGCGCCCTTGCGCAAGCGAAAGGAACAGCAGCTCCAGCCTCGCGCAGTCATCGTGCCATCGCGCTAGGCATCGCGTGCCAATCGCTCGCCTCCTGTAGTGGCGTCCAGTCGGCGCTTGCGCCCGCCGCGGAGGAAGCCGAGCAGGTCGCGACCCTGTTCTGGGTCATGGCAGCCGGGGGATTCATCATCTGGCTACTGGTCGTCGCTTTGTCGCTGTACGCGTCGCGCCGGAACAGCCGCCCGGTGGGTGAACGGGCGGCCGGCCGGCTGATCGTTCTGGGTGGCGTCGTCCTCCCCGTGACGGTCCTGACCGCCCTGCTCTCCTACACACTGTGGCTGATGCCATCGCTTCGGCCATTTGCCGGCGGCGAAGGCGTTGACCTGCGCGTCGAGATCGTCGGCCACCAGTTCTGGTGGGAGGTACTCTACCATCGTCAGGACGGCAGCACGGTGATCTCGGCCAACGAAGTACGCCTGCCGGCGGGGGAACGTGTGGAGTTTGAGCTGACAAGCAGCGACATGATCCATTCGTTCTGGATTCCGGCGCTTGGCGGCAAGATGGATCTGGTCCCGGGACGCATCAACCGCATGTCGTTTCGCCCGACCAAGACCGGCACTTATCGCGGCCAGTGCGCCGAATTCTGCGGTACCTCGCATGCACGCATGGCCTTCCCGGTCGTCGTCATGCAACCGGCCGACCTCGACGCCTGGCTGGACGAGCGCAGTGGCTCCTCCGCCGGGTTCGGCACGAACGTCGAAGGCAGGAGAGTGTTCGACCGCGAGCAGTGCGGCCAATGCCATCGTATCGATGGGGCGGCGGGGGGTTTGTTCAAAGGTCCCGACCTTTCCCATGTAGGCTCGCGCCTGACGATCGGCGCCGGCTACCTCAACAACACGACCGACCAGCTCGCCCGTTTCATCGTCAATCCCGGCTCGGTGAAACCTGGAGCGCATATGCCCGCCTCGCCTCATCTGTCCGCACTGGAACTCGACCAGCTCGCGAGCTGGCTGAAAGGACTCCGATGAGCGAAGCGAGGATCGCCAGCAAGAAGTCCGAAGAAGAACAGCTTCGCGCGGTATGGGCCACTCCGTCCGGTTGGCGCTACTGGACCTCGGTCAATAATTCCCAGATTGGGCTCTGGTACGGCGCGACTGCCTTCGCCTTCATGCTGTTTGCCGGGCTGCTGGCGCTCCTGGTCCGCGCGCAGCTTGCCGTGCCCGAGAACGACCTGATCTCGGCAGAGCTCTACAACCAGGCCTTCACGCTGCACGGTACGGTGATGATGTTCCTGTTCGCCGTGCCGATCTTCGAGGCGGTAGCGATTTTCCTGCTGCCGCCGATGCTGGGCGCTCGCGAAATGCCCTTTCCGCGGCTGGGCGCATTTGGCTTCTGGAGCTTCCTGATCGGCGGCGTCTTCGTCTGCGGCTCGATCTTCTTCGGTGCGGCACCCAGCACCGGCTGGTTCATGTATCCGCCGCTGGCCACGTCGGAACAGGCGGGCATCGGCGCAGACATCTGGCTACTCGGCCTATCCTTCATCGAGGTCGCCTCACTCGCCGCCGCCGTCGAGCTGATCGTCGGCATCATGAAATGCCGCGCGCCTGGCATGCGTGTGAACCTGATGCCGCTGTTCGCCTGGTATCTGCTGATAGTCGCCGGCATGATCGTCTTCGCATTTCCGCCGCTGATCGCGGGCGACCTGCTGTTCGAAATGCAGCGCATGTTCGATTGGCCGTTTTTCGATCCGAAGCGTGGCGGCGATCCACTGCTGTGGCAACACCTGTTCTGGATATTCGGGCATCCCGAAGTCTACATCATCTTCCTGCCGGCAATCGCTCTGCTGGCCATGATCATTCCGACCTTTTCGGGCCGACCGATCGTCGGCTATTCATGGATCGTGCTCGCCGCAGTCGGCACCGGCTTCCTTTCCTTCGGCCTGTGGGTCCACCACATGTTTGCGACCGGGCTGCCGCAGATATCGCTCGCCTTCTTCTCGGCGGCGTCGGAGGCAGTGGCGATCCCAACCGCCGTCCAGATCTTCGTCTTCATCGCCACCATGCTCGCGGGACGGGTCATCTTATCGACGCCGATGCTCTTCGCGCTGGGCGGCATCGCCATCTTCGTGATGGGCGGGTTAACCGGCGTGATGGTGGCGCTGGCCCCCTTCGATTGGCAGGCACACGACACCTACTTCATCGTCGCGCATCTCCACTACGTGCTGGTCGGCGGAATGCTGTTCCCGGTGTTCGCCGGGCTCTACTACTATTACCCGCTCATCGACGGGAAGCACATGTCCGACAAGGTCGGTCGGTTCGCCTTCTGGATGATGTTCTGCGGTTTCAACATTACCTTCTTCCCGATGCATCTGGTCGGCCTGCGCGGCATGCCGCGACGGGTCCATACCTATCCCGGCGATGTGGGTTGGGACTGGTTCAACCTGGTTGCGACGATGGGGGCCGTGGTGCTCGGCATCGGCATGTTCGCGGTGGTCGTGGATGTGACGCTCCACCGGCGCAGCAAACCGCGAGGCGAGCAAAATCCGTGGAAGGCCGGCACTCTGGAATGGTTGAATGAACCGGAGGAGAACTGGGGCGTCCGCTCCATTCCCCAGGTCTCAAGCCGCTATCCCCTCTGGGAACAGCCCGACCTCGCCAGGGAGGTGCGCGCCGGAAACGGTTACCTTTCGGATGCGAGGGAAGGCCGGCGAGAAACGCTGGTCACTTCCGTTCTGGACGCCGAGCCCGAGCAGGTGCTGCGCGTCGGCGGCACGTCCTATGTCACCATCCTGAGCGCGGTGACGCTTGGCATGGTATTCATCGCGCTCACCTTCAAGTGGTGGATCGTGTCGCTTGTTTCCGGAGCCTGCTTTGTCGGCGCCGTGCTCTACTGGCTGTGGACCGGAACCGGCGAGATTCCGGAGAAGGACGGGAAGGACATTGGCAAAGGCATCAGCCTGCCGCTCTATGCCTCGGGAGTGAAGTCAGTCGGCTGGTGGGCAATGTTCATCACCATGACCGGCGACGCCACGGCCTTCGCCAGCCTGGTGTTCGGCTATTTCTTCTTCTGGACGATCCACCAGGATTTCACGGGAGGGCAAGCCGGCCCGGGACCGTTTTGGCCGCTGGCCGCACTGACGTGTTTCGCGCTCGCCTGGGCGGCTACCCTCTGCGCTCGCGAGACGAACCGCAGGAGCCGCCTCAAGCCCGCGCGGATGCTGCTCATCGCCGGCATCGCGCTTTCGGCTGCGGGATGTGCGGCTGCACTTGCCGGGCCCTGGAATGCCGGGATGGACCCGACCGCGCATGTCTATCCGGCCATTGTCTGGATCCTCGTCATCTGGACGGCGGTTCACGGTGCCCTGGGCATAGTCATGCAGCTTTACTGCCTCGCCCGCAGCCTGGCCGGATGTCTCACGCCGCGGCACGACATGGAAATGCATAACGTCGCGCTTTACTGGCATTTCATGCTGGTAACGGCGCTGATCACTTTCTCCGTGGTGGGCCTGTTCCCGGAGGCGCTGTGATGTGGCGCATGCTGCCTAAAGAGATCGAGTCACTGTGGACGCTGTTCACCGCGCCGGTCGTATGGGCCCTGCACTTCCTGATCTGCTATGTCGGCGCGGCTATCTTCTGCGAGAAGCCCGAGTTTCTCGGCACGGACTTCAACAAGCTGCGCATCGCCGTGGGTGCGGTCACTCTCCTGGCCCTCGCGATGATCGTGACATCGGCCCTGCTGGCCTGGCGACAATGGGGCTTTGGCACCGGCGACCCCCCGCATGACAATCCGACACGGCGGGATCGCACGCTGTTCCAGGGATATGCGACGCTGCTGCTTTCAGGGCTGAGCTTCGTGGCCGTCATCTTCACCGCGCTTCCTGCACTCTTCTTCACGGAGTGTCTGCGGTGAGGTGGATATCGCTCATCCTCGGCATGACGGTTCTTGCGATGATTTGGCTCGGTCCCCTGCTCGACGCCTGGCGCGGGTCATTCGCGGCCGGCATGGCCGCCCATATGGGCGTCATCGCTATCGCAGCGCCGCTGATCGCAATCGGCCTGCCGGACCGCTGGCGTCCGGGGCCGCGCATGCCGGCAGCGCTTCCGGTGCTGGCATCGCTGTTCGAGTTTCTTGCCGTCTGGGGCTGGCACGCACCATCCATGCGCGGCATCGCCGAGGTTTCGCTCATCGGCACCATCGCCGAGCAGGCGACATTCCTGTTCGCCGGCATCTTTCTCTGGGTGACCAGTTTCGCCGCACCGGGCCAACGCGCACACGCTGCGACCGGCGCCATTGCCCTGCTTCTCACTTCGATCCACATGACGTTTCTGGGCGCGCTTCTGGCGCTCACCCCGCGTCCCCTATACGGCACTGGAGAGGTCACCTGCTTCGGGATGGTGCTTGACGCGCGTCTCGATCAGAACCTGGGCGGAGTGATCATGCTGGCTGTGGGAGCGGTCGTGTACCTGGCCGGTGGGCTTGGTCTTGCCGTCAGGCTTCTGGATCATCGGCGCGCCGCTTCCTGATGCAAGGTCCATGGCCGCCTCAGGGCTCATGCAGGCTTTCATCGAGACCGCGCAGCAGCGGATAAAGGAAATATGAAATGACGCTGCGCCGACCAGTCTTGATTTCGGCTTGCAGGGTCATGCCCGGAATCAATCGGAAACCCTCGGGAACCGACCGCAGGTTCACGTCGCCCAGTTCCACCTTGACCTTGTAGAAGGGTGCGCCGCCTTCGACCCTGGCGCCACTCGCCTGATCGGGCGCAAACGTATCCTGGCTGATGGTGCGGACCCTGCCATCCACCGTTCCGTGCTTCTGGAAGGGAAAGGCATCGAACTTGATCCTGGCTGGATCGTGGCTGGCAATATGGCCAATATCCTTGGCTGCAACGGCAACTTCGGCTTCCAGCGGCACGTTGAGAGGCACCAGCATGAACAGTGGCTCGGCCTCACGCACGACCGAACCGATCGAGCGCTGTGCGATATCAAGCACGGCAGCGTCGGCAGGTGCTGTGAGCACGGCCATTTGCCGGCGCAGGCTGGCCTTTTTCAGTTCCTCCATCGCCGCAGCCTGGTCGTTACGAAGCTTGACCAGGTCTTCCATCGCAGCCCGGCGGAAATCCTCGATGAAAGCCTGGCGCTCAGCCTTGACCTGTTCCAGCGTCTGCATGGTTTCCCGTTGATCTCCGCGGATGCGGCCAAGGCTGGCCTCGGTATCGAGGCTCTGATCGTGCGATTGCAGATAGGACAGCCGCGACCCAACACCTTTCTCGATCAAGGTCTGGCGCATCTTGTCGATCTCATGCAGACCGGCCAGGCGCTTGACCAGCATCGACTCCTCCTGCCGGCTTGCCGCCAGCGTCGCCTCTGCATGGGCGATCCGTGTTTCGAAGTCGTGCAGCTTGGCGTCGTAAAAAGCCCTGCGCTGCTCGAAGAGCCGCGCCTGAAGCAGTACTTCGGTCGATGCATCCGGGCCGGCCGCAAAGGGACGCCCGTCGAGTTCGGCACTGATGCGGTTGATCTGCGCATCGAACCCCTGAATCCTGCCCTTCAATTGCTCACTGTCGGCGCTGGCGAAGGTAGGGTCCAGCGAGGCGAGCCTCTGCCCCGCATGCACGGTGTCCCCGATCTTGACGTCTATTGAACGGATTATCGCCGTTTCCAACGGCTGTACGACGAGCGTCGGGCGCGTCGTCACCAGCTTGCCGGGCGCAACGATGATCTCGTCGATGCTTGAAACCGAGGCCCACAGAATGGCGCTGGCGAGTACCAGGACCACGGCGAGCAGCGTCAGTCGCGCCAGTCTTGGCGGCGGCCGCTCTTCAAGTTCGGCCGCATCAGGCTGGAACTCCAGGACAATCGGATCACGCACCGGTGGAACGAGCTTGAGAACAGGCGGTTCGGCCGGTGCGGGCGCAGGTCCCTCCGTTTTCGCCAGAGCAAGCTTGGCGCGCGACTTCTTCATCCGGCCAACCTCATTTGCTGGTTCCACAGATGCCGGTAGGGGGCGCAGCGGGAAAGCAACTGGTCGTGCGCGCCCATATCGGCGAGGCGGCCCTTGTCGATCACCAGAATGGCCCTTGCGTCGGCAAGGGTCGAAAGCCGGTGAGAGACGATGATGACGGTGCGACCCTCGGCGATGCCGCGTATGCTCTGCCTGACGATCATCTCGCTCTCCGGGTCGAGCGCGCTGGTCGCCTCGTCGAAAATCAGGATGCGCGGATCGTTGATCAGGGCGCGGGCGATCGAAAGGCGCTGCTTTTGGCCGCCCGACAGGTTCTCGGCGTTCTCCTCGATCATGGTGTCGAAGCCGCGCGGCAACTGCTCGATGAACTCGTCGGCACCCGCCAGTTTGGCGGCCCTCACTACCTGCTCGAAGGTGGCATCGGGTTTGGCGGCTGCGATGTTCTCCCGTACGGTACCGCGGAAAAGGAAATTGTCCTGAAGCACCACGCCGACGCTCTTGCGCAAATGCGCGAGATCGATCTCGCGCAAATCATGTTCGCCGATGCGGATCGTGCCCTGCTGGACCGGGTATAGGCCCTGGATGAGGCGTGTCACCGTGGTCTTGCCCGAGCCGCTGCGGCCAACCACGCCGAAGATGCTTCCGGCCTGGATAGAAAACGAGATGTTGTCCAGCGCCCAGGGCAGGTCGGGTCCGTAGCGGAACGAGACGTTCCGGAATTCGATATCCCCGGTGACAGGGGGCCTCAGCCCGTCGGTGCGGCCGCCGCGTTCCACCTTCTGGTTCATGACCTGCCCCAGCATACGAACCGAAAGGGCGACCTCCTGGTATTCGTGCGCCATCGTGACGATCTGGGTGAGCGGCCCCGACACGCGGCCGGCAAGCATGTTGAAAGCGACCAGCGCGCCGACCGTCATCTCGCCTTCGAACACCAGGAGCGCACCGAAGCCGACAATGGCGACGCTCATCAACTTCTCCATCAGGCCGGTCACCGATTGCGCCAGAGTGGAGATCTTCTCGACGTGGAAGCGGGTGGCGATGCTCTGGGCCGAGCGGTCGTCCCATACTTTGCGCTGCAATGGCTCCATTGCCAGCGACTTGACCGTGCGCATGCCGTGGACGGTTTCGACCAAAAGGCCCTGTCTCGCGCCTTCGGCTTCATAAAGGGCACGCAGGCGGCGCTTGAAGGGGCCAACCATCAACGCAACCACAACGGCTATCAGGGCACTGAACAGGAGCACCATGACAGAGAGCCGGGCGCTGTAGAAAAACAGCACCGGTACGAACACGAAAAGCGAAAGGGCATCGAGAAGGGTCAGGAACAGGCGGCCAGTCATGAATTCGCGGATGCGCGCTGCCTGCTGCATGTGCTTGACCAGCACGCCGGCCGAGCCCTGCTCGAAGAAGGTGATCGGCAGGTCGAGCAGGTGCTTGAAGGTGCGGGTCGCTATCCTGATGTCGATGCGGTTGGTGGCAAAGATCAGCAGATAGCGCCGCAGAAAGACAAAGGCGGCATCAAAAAGCAGCGCGACGCCGACACCGGCAGAGAGCACATAGAGCGTGGAATAGCTCTGGTGCACGAGCACCTTGTCAATGACCAGCTGGAAGAATATCGGCGTCGCCAGCCCAAGCGCGTACAGAAACAGCACTGCCACGGCCACGTCCAGGAAAAGCCGTCGCTGGCGCGTGATTTCCGGCAGGAACCAGCGGAAGCTGAAGGGTTGGTCCGGATCGTTAAATGCATAGCTGCGCTTGGCCAGAACCAGTTCGCCCCGCCAGCTTTTGCAGAACTGCTCCAGCGGCAGGACGAGGCTTTCGGGGCGCGCGGCGAGCGGATCGAAAAGGTGGACGATGTCCTCGCCCTGTTGGCTCTGCCCGGCTCCAAGCACAACGACCCAATTGCCGTTCTCGAGAAGAGCCAGGGCGGGATAGGCGCCGCCCAACCTGGCCAGTTCGGCGCGTCCAAACCTGGCTCGGCGCACGCGCAGCCCTGCTTCCCGCGCCATGCGCAGCATCACTGCAGTGGAGACAGGCTCACTGCCGACGGCGTAGTCCGCCGCCAGCCGCTCCGGGCTGGAGTTCAGCCCATGGTGTCGCAACACCGCGGCAAGGCAGTGGAGCCCCGTCTGCTGCGGCGTAACCATTTCCAGCCGCCCCCCGAGCGAAGATCAACTGAAGTTCGGCGAGCCGTTCTGTCTCACGTCCGGCCCATGATGCGCGGTCCCTGGCGCGGGTGTACGGTGGATCGCACCGCCATCGATCAGTCCCTGCAGTGCTTTCTGCATGAGCTCGGCGCTGTTGGCGAAGCCTTCGACCGACATGACGATGCGTTGACGGAACACCGCCTTTGGCGCGTTGTTCTGGTCACGCTCGGTTGGCGAGAGGCTGACCAGATCGATGCGTACGGTCGTTCCGCTGACCGTGATCTCGCCGATGCCGTCGGCGTAAAGTTCGTCATGCATCGTATTTCCTTTCCTATGCGGCCAGTTGCGCGGTGAAAAGCACGTCGACCCAGTAGTTCGACGCATTGTAGCTGTTGGTGGGGAACAAGCTGCTGCTGCCGTAAGCGTAGACGCCGTTGCCGCCGCTGGAAGCGCTCGATGGCGCCGTCAACGGCCCGTTCGTCACCGGCTCTGTGAAGTAGTTGTTGTTGGCCGCATAATGCCCGTTCGAATGGTAGGACACGACATAGGTCGTATCGGCAGATATCTGCACCGGACTCGAGAAGTTCGCTGCCTGCCAGCCGCTCGCGGTTTCGTTCGTGAAAGTGACCGTGGCAAGCAGGGTCCCTGTGCTCGTCCACAGACTGCCCGTATGCGTACCCGTGTCCTGCAGTCCCTTGTAGAAGCGTACGCCGACCACCGACCCGGCCACGGATGAGGTGAACTTCATCCCAAGCTCGACCGACTTGGCTTCAGGGTCGGAGAGAATGGCAGGGGTGGCATTGGCCGCGAAAAGGCTCTGGGTGGGTTGCGTCACATTGAGCGCGACATTGGCCGATGCCGTGCCGCCGCGACCGTCGGAGATCGCATAGGTGAAGCCGGCCGCCCCGGTATGGCCCGTGGCCGGGGTAAAGGTGACGATATTGGTCTGGGCGTCGAAGCTGACCGTACCGTTGGTCGCCCCGCTGACGCCGGTGATTGTCAATGGATCGCCGTTGGGATCGGTGTCGTTGGCAAGCAGCGCAGATGCCGAAATCTGCAACGCCGTGTTCTGTACTG
>SMEK01000822.1_pt1 | contig 10264 bp, 6 predicted proteins | sample 2456371 | NCBI WGS metagenome assembly SMEK01 (sample SAMN10132590, study PRJNA489261) | soil metagenome | isolation source: day1 antibiotic-loamy sand soil ammended with composted manure from dairy... | place: USA | collected 2015-04-01
TTATTTTCCCTAGATTGACTATTATCTCGGCCGAGTTGGCTATTATCTCTTTGAATTTGACTATTATTTCATCTCTGCTGGAGCAAATTTTTGGCTTTGGCTATTATTTTACCTAGATTGACTATTATCTCGGCCGAGTTGGCTATTATCTCTTTGAATTTGACTATTATCTTATCTTTACTAAAGTGATTTCTCGGTTTTTACTTACAATTTTTTCTTATTTAGATCCACTCCATATATCTATTCGGAGCTCATTTGCTGGAATAGAAAAACATCTTAATCCTTTTATTTACATCTAACTCGAGTGGGTAAACGTCTTCCTTATGTAGATATATCCCCTGCTCGGGCAGATCCCCCTTCTCATGTGTAGATTAATCCCCTACTCGTTCGAATAAACTCCCTACTTGTGCAGATAATCTCCTAACTCGTTCGCATTAACTCCCTACTTTTGCACGTGCGGATAGCTCCTCATGCTGCATATAATCCCTACCCTTATCTTGTCAGCTAATCCAACCAACAATCCGTGCAATTAAAAAACACCCTTTGAATGAATCGCTTCATTCAAAAGGTGTCAATACACTCAAAACACGAGTATAAATCTATTCGTCCAAAAACTACCTAAAGCTATAACATTACCCGATCCTTATCAGTCTTGCTAATTGCTGAAGCAAGGATTACGAAGCCTAGCATTAAGATGAAAATTAAATCTAGTAACCCTGTATGAATGGTTACGGTAAATAAAGTTAATACAAAAGCGTATGCAATTGTGTGGAAGCTTTTTACGCCTGCTTGTTTCACCTTATTATAAAGCATTGATACAAGTGCACCATAAAGCAAGAAGCCAATAATTACAAGTATATAGCCGCCATCTAAATACAATTGTCCAATGAATGTTGGGGTTGTCGTTCTACCAGGACGAGTAATATACTTCCCTTCTTCAACGCTTAAGGAGTTCACTACTTCAGTTACTTGCATACGAGGTGAAATTTGTTCACCTGGTAATACTGTACTAAAAATGCCTTTATGGATTTCTCCACCGAGATACCCTTCTTCTTCGGTATACTCAATAATTTTACTTAACACAATATGACCTGTAACCATTTCACCATTTAAAGCTAAAATCCATTTTGGTGTCGCATTTACTCTGTCTTCAGCAGTTAATAACTTCTCTAATTCATCTTCCTCTAAATGCTCGCGATCTGGTTGTTCTCGCGTATTGAATTCTTGTGATGTATCTTCCATTACAACTCGGAAAAATCCGAATAAAGCAAATGATATTGCAACAACTGTAAGAAACGTAAGGAACCAAGTGAGCTTAACTCGCTTCACCACATAATGGAATACGATAATGCCTGTAAATAACATTAACGCTAATGGTGTTCTATATCCCATTAATAAAAATAGGAACATCACTACACCATATAACCCAGCATAAACGAATGCTTTTTTCATTGTCATGTTTTTTTCTTTAATCATTTTATAAGAAAGGAGCAACAATACCCCGTACCATAATAAATGGCTGAAGAAATTTAATTTCGGGTCTAAATTTCGACGTACAGATTCATCAGAAAGCCCGATCATTCCTTGGGCAATCATCAATACGTACGCCACTAAACCGATTGTAGTTAAGATGACAATAAAATGAACAATAAATTTACTTAACTTAGACAGCCCGAACGTTGGCAATGTCCAATTTCTTCGGTCAGCAATATATACACCTATGTAATAACAAAGAACGGACAAAATGACTGCCGGCCAAATCGATTTTCTAACATTAAATAAATCAAATCGCCAGAAGTCAAATAAACTAATGACAAAATAAGCCATTAAAATAAAAGGTAAAAAGAAATATGGCGAAAAAGTATCTATTTTATTTATATTCTTTACGGTTGCTTTTATCCTATCTTTCATAAACCATTGCGAACATCGAATGCAATTGGATGCTCTTCATTTCCCTCTCTTCATTATGTATTTTTTTCGACAAATCAAAGGCTATTATAGCACAATAAAGTGCTTGATTCATTTCTATCAAAAAATAAGTAGATTTCAATGCATTAACAATTTCAGATAGCTCACTAGTCCCTCATCCACATTCATGCATTTTACATTAGATAAAATCGATTCGCAAATGTATTTTCGATAGAGGCACTTGGTAATACTAATGAGTTGAGATAAAATATGGCAAATAGGAAGTTATTATGTTTAAATAATAATTCCTGTCTGCCACAACATTTTCTCTTCTAACTTTCTAATTTCAGTATGGCTGAGCTTGAAACAATTATGAAAAGCAAACGATGCAAAATTTATTCATTTTTTAGATAAACATTCATATTTCGGTCATTATACGCTAAAACAACGTAATCTGGTTGAATTTCCAACAAATATTCAATTAGCGGCTTATCAAAATAGCGTAAATCAATCACCGTCAACTGACGGAAATGAGAAGCCACATGAAATTGAATTGGATTAAAATAAGAATCTTTAATCACTACAAGATGCTTGTCCACTTGAGGTTTTTCATTAAAAATATTCAATTCTAAAAAGTCGCGACTATATCCCTCGCTATAGTTGACTGGCCGTGATTCGTCAAACCCCTTTGCCACTCCATAAATTTGCTCTACATCCACTTGAAATTCTCTCGTAGCCGTTCTCTCATAAATAGTTAAAATCTCTGAAAAATCAATTGGCTCATTGTAACAAATTTGATCATCATGCTCTACCGTCATCGCCAAAATTTTATTCCAAGAACCTAAAAATTCATTTTTCAGACATACATTGTTGTTTTCATCATATGGCATTGGGGATAGAGCCCAGTCCATTCTTTCGTTTAACGTTCGAATCAATGCTTCATAAGCCGCATATGCTCCTCTCATCGTCCAATGATGATCTGTTTTAAAATACATTTCTTCGACCGAAATTGTATTGTCTATGTAATCTATTAAACGAACTTCATCTACATATTGTTCCTTCAATAATTCATGGACTTTTTGATTTCTTACTTGTCCAACATCCTCTGGCATATAGTCAGGAGCTTTCAAAATATATGTGGCTTTTGCAGGAAAAGAATAATAAGTAAAAGGTATGCCCGCTGCTGTCAATTCTTTGGAAATGTCCGTTAATTCATTGACGAAATTTCTAACCGATTCATCTTCCATTTCCACTACTGGTTTAGCAGCAATCCAACCATCTTCTTCCACATAATACTTATCATTAAAATAGACTTTCCCAGTAAATTTTTGTAATAAAATATAATTTTTTAGCCAATCGTCTCGCTTTGGAAACTGATCTGTAAAATACTCCTCAAGATGTTTCGAATATTCGCCCGAAAAGATTTGTTCCATTGTTGGCTGTTTATTTAGCACCGTCAAATTGCGGTTTTCCATTTCAGAAACTTTCTGATCCGGAATGAAGGCATGCCAGACGAACATGCCAAATATGACGATGAAGAAACTAATGGGCAACAGCAATTCTAATTTTTTCATCTTATCACCTAGCATCTATGCATTAATAAACAAGCTTACAAGCAACGATTAGAATCTGAAATAAATGAACGGATTATGTGTTGAATTCACTAAAAACATTGTAACAATCGCAACGATGATTAAATAATACACTGTCTGTACGAGTTGTAGTGAAATATAATAACCGCTGTTTTCCTCGGCCTTTTGTTCACTCCATTTTAAATACAATTGATAAATCGGCATTGAGAAGATGATTCCAAGTGCAAAATAAATCGCATAATCATTCAAAAACAACAATGTTTGATAATCATACAAAGGAACATCATTTAAAAAGAACATTGTTTGAATGTACTCAAAAGAATAAGCAAAATCATCTGCACGGAAAAATACCCAACCGACCATAACAATCAGTAAAACATATACATGGCGGAACACTCTTGGAATTTTGTTTAACCATTTCAATAAAAACCTCTTTTCTAAGCAAATTAATACTCCGTAATAAAATCCCCAAGCCATGAATGTCCAGCTGGCACCGTGCCAAAATCCTGTTAATGTCCATACGACTAATAAATTTCGATACACTTTCCACTGGGCATCGACGCGGCTTCCACCTAACGGGAAGTAGACATAATCTCTAAACCAATGGCTTAACGAAATATGCCATCTGCGCCAAAATTCTGTTATCGTTTGACTAATATATGGATAATTGAAGTTTTCCAAAAACTTAAATCCAAAAATGCGAGCTAATCCAATGGCCATATCGCTGTATCCAGAGAAATCAAAATAAATTTGTAGCGTATAAGCAATGATTCCAATCCAAGCTGTCCCTGTCGTTAAGCTATCACCTGAGAGTGCGAAACATTGGTCTGCAACAGCGCCCATTGGATTGGCGATTAACACCTTTTTCGCTAACCCTTGAATAAACCTGCGGGTACCAATCATGACATCTTCATTTTGTATAATTCTGTGCTTAATTTGATCAGCAATCGTTTGATAACGTACAATTGGACCCGCCACAAGCTGAGGGAATAAAGAAATAAATAGAGATAAATCAATTAAATTTCGCTGGGCTTTTACTTCTTGTCTGTATACGTCAATAATGTAGCTCATCGCTTGGAACGTGTAGAAAGAGATTCCAATCGGAAGAGGAACTTCCTCAAATGCAATGTCTACATGGAATAAATCTTCCCATATCCCAATGAAAAAGCCCGCATATTTGTAATAACCTAAAATCGCAATATTGATAACAAGCGTCAGAATCAACAAACGCTTCTTCTTAGCTGAAGGTGGCGTCTGATCAATGACAATCCCCATCACATAATTCACCAGTATGGAGATGAGCATTAAAAAGACGTACCTAGGTTCGCCCCACGCATAGAAAATCAAGCTCGCAATCAATAACAATATGTTGCGAAAACTTTTTGGGAATATGAAATATGCAATGATTATCAAAGGTAAAAATAAATATAAAAACACTAAACTACTGAAAACCATGGTATTACCCCAATACTTATAAAATAGTGTTTAGTTTTTTCGTTGAAATTCGTCATAACCTATTGACTTATGTCAAAAATCTCTACTTTGTTCATTGTAAACTAAAGTCTTCATCAGTGCTATCTTTAATTATATAGGTTGGTGTTTAAAGAAAAAATCAGCAAGAAAATTCCTGCTGATCTTCAGAAAATCTAAAAGTCATTAATTACTATAATAATGAACGATTCCTTGATAAATAGCGTTTCCAAATACTTCTTGATAATTGCTATTTACAAGTTTTGAAAGGTCCTCATTATTTGTGATAAAACCTAATTCTACTAATACAGAAGGAAAGACGGAATGTCGAATTACATAATAGTCTGCTCGTTTTACTCCTCGATTTTGCATATTCGCTTGCTTTACAATTTCGTTATTAATATTGGTTGCAAGAGCGCGATCTTCTAATTCGTTATCATTCGCTGAAATACTATAATAAGTTTCCGTTCCTTTAGCGCTGGAACTTGACGCTGAATTTACATGAATGCTGACGAACATTTCGGCATAGTGTTTATGAGCAAAATCTACTCGATCTTGCAATGTAGGATATGTATCTCCTTCACGCGTCATATAAACAATTGCACCATCATTTTCTAACTTCCGCTTCACAACATTGGCAACAGCTAAGGCTATGCGTTTTTCTGCGTATTTCCCTTTTACTGTACCCGGATCTTTTCCTCCATGGCCTGGGTCAAGGACAATAATGCGATTTTTTACTTTAGAACCGCTTTGGCTTAACAATTTTAAATAGGTTTTATGTACATATCCAATAGAACCTTGGTAGTTTACTTTCGCCCACCAACCATCAATCGAAATGACATATATTTCATCTCCACGATTCAATTTTCCAATTATCTCGGAACGATTATTCGCTTCACTTCTAACATTTAAATTATTTACTGTTGCCCGACCAATCGTATCTGTTTTTTCTGGAGCTGTTTGATGTTGGCATGGATTTTGAGCGTTGACAGGTTTTACGGTTAAACGGAATTGCTTGTCCATTGCCCGCGCAACAAATAAAGAAAATTGCATTCTTGTTAAATAACTATCTGGGTTAAATTTTCCTTTACTTCCTTGAGAAATACCATTGTAGTATAGGGCATTAATATATTTAAAATACGGATGATCCGAAGTAATATCGCAGAATGGTGATGGATAAGAAGCATATTCTTCTAAATCTAATTTGAAAGCAGTTGCCACAACTTTACTCATTTCTCCTCGAGTAAGTGGTGTGTGCGGTTTAAATCGTTTATCCGGTACCTCGTTAAATAAACCTAGACTCATTGCCCTTTCAACATATCCAGACAATTCCGGTTCTGTTTTTGGATCAATGTCGATAAAGGAAGATTGTGTTACTTTCAATGGTTTATAACCTGCACCTAATACAACCATTTTTGCAGCTTGTCCACGGGTAACATGTTGATATAATTTGAACACTCGTGTCCCATTTTCTGAATACCCTTCAATGATGCCCCTATCTTCCAAATAGTTGATTTGATGAAATGCTTCGTGGGTTGAAGGGACGTCTGCAAATCTCTGGCTTGCATATGCCTCTGAACTGAATATAGCAAATATTGCAATGGCTAAAAATGAAAATAGAATACTCGTTTTTTTCAAAGACATTCCTTTTGTATTCCTCCCTCCAATTAGTCCAAAATGTTATCCACTATTACCATTGATAACATTTTTTTGATGAAATTTAAAGCAATCACTCCATTTTTTTGGAATAAAAAATAGATTATTAGTATTTTTTGATAAAAATTTTCTCTCGCTTTAGCGGTCTATTTCTTCTTTATTGCACAATATTTCTTAAAAAATTCCTTAATAAACAAATTTCTGCACTGCTTCAATAAAAGAGAAGAATTTCTAAACCGATTAAATTTCTTCTCTTTTCTAGCAATGCAGAACCACTCAAAAATTATTTACTAACCGCACGCTGTATAAAAGTCTCTAACTGTGTAAGTGTCACATAGTCATTCGGTCCATATAAGCCATTTCCTTTTCCAATCGTAATACCATGTTGAGCTAAAATTGTAATATAGTCATATGCCCAATGATTTTGATCCACATCACGGAATTGCACAGTGTTTTTTCCAATTGGTTTTAAATTGAAGGCAACTGTTAGAACCTTCGCCATTTGTGCGCGAGTAATTGGGGAATTCGGATTGAATTTTCCTTGCTCATTCCCTTCAAAAATTCTCAATTTATTTAGGGCTGTTGCGGCTCCTGCTACATAATCTGTCGACTTTACATCGATAAATGGAGAGTTCGTATCGGAAGTATCAAGCCCTAATCCTTCTGCCAATCGAAGAGCTACTTTCCCGCGAGATGCATAAAAGCCCAAATCAACCGATGCATTTTTCACTTCAGAAGCTTGTTGCTTCGAAAAATCGATTACTCGTTTTGCACCAACATAGCGATTTTTCCAGTAGCTATTATCCAATGAAGCAATGCTTACCCCTTTACTTGAAGAAGCGTTAATAAATTGATTGTTTCCTATATAAATCCCTACATGGGAAACACCTTGCCCTGATGTATTAAAGAATACTAAGTCTCCTATTTGTAAATGTTGCTTTGAAACAGCTGTCCCTTGTGCAAATTGTCCAGCAGATGTTCGATTTAATTGGTACCCCAAATCAGCAAATACTTTTTGCGTGAATCCGGAGCAATCAAAACCACTTGTTGTAGTGCCGCCCCAAGCATACGGTACGCCTATGTATTGTTTAGCTGTTGAAACCAATTCTTGTGATGTTGCAGCTTCTGCATCAATCAAAGGAGATGTAAAAATCATGAAAGATGCAAATACTGGAATTAACCACTTTTTTTTCACTGTCAATTCCTCCTTCAATTTCCTCTGTTCGCAATCTAATTCGAGCCTACCATAAATATTGTCCTTGTGATTTTTCATTTATGTAACGTTTTATATTTCGTTATTGCAGAAATAAATCGATTAAAAAAGAAAAATTTATCATTAAAGAGAAAATTGTTATTTATGAGTATCATTTGTAATATGGGTGTAATATTTATTTGATACTAACCGAAAAAAATACAGGATAATGTTGGATTTTTATTAAAAATAAGGGTTGAATTCCAAATAATAAGGTTGTCTAGAAATATAAAAAAGCGAATTGGAAAACACATCGTTTTTCTCAATTCGCTTTCATGTATTTCTAACGTAAGCCCAATTATTATTTTTGATAATACTCTACAATTCCTTTATAAATTGAATCACCAAAGATTTCGACATATTCATGATCTGTCAATTTTGCACGGTCTTCAGGATTTGTAATAAATCCTAATTCTACTAACACGGAAGGAAGAATCATATTGCGAATTACATAGTAATCTTGTTTTTTCACACCACGATCTTTCATATCTGCATTTTTCACAATTTGATCGTTAATGGCTATTGCCAATGTTTCATCTTCTTCAATATTCACGTTACCCGCAACGCTATAGTACGTTTCTGTACCTTTTGCACTCTCATTTGAAGCAGAGTTTACGTGTATACTCACAAACACTTCCGCGTAATTATTAAGCGCAATTTTCACACGATCTTCTAACGTCGGGTACGTATCTCCCGTTCTAGTCATAATAACTTTTGCACCATCTGCTTCTAATCTATTTTTCACAACTGTTGCAACTTTTAAAGTTATTTCCTTTTCCACCGCTCCGTTACTTGCTGCACCTGGATCTTTACCACCGTGCCCCGCATCAATAATAATCACGCGATCTTTTACTGGACTACCTTTTTGATTGATAAGTTTTAAATACGTTTTATGCACATAGCCTTTCGTGCCATTTTTCGTTGTAATATTTGCCCAGTTCCCACTAATCGAATGAACAGCCACTATTTCTCCTTTATTTAATGTTCCAAGAGAATTAGAAGTAGCGTCTGCTTTCTCTCGAATATTTAATGCATTCGTTGTAACACGACCAATTGTGTTAGTCGTATAAGTAGGTGTTTCAACAACTGGGTCTTTATCTACAGGATCTTTCACAGGCGGCGTTTCTACTGGATCTTTTACAGGTGGATCAACAGGCTTCTCCACAACCGGTTGTTTCGTAGCAGAAGCTTGAACGTATCCAGGAACTCCATCTTTTTCTGTTAAATACCATTCACCTACTGTTTTATAAACCGGTATTTGCTCGTCAGCGTTAAAAGAACCTATCACTTTTGAATTGGTATTGCTAGATTTATAAACGTTCACTTTTCCAACTGCAATCACATGTTTCTGCACTTTTCCGAGAGGTTGTCCAGCCTCATCCACTACTTGAGCGTAATCTCTTGAAATATAGGCATATTGATCTTTATACATCACTTTAAACCAACCAGGTTGAATTTCAAATAAAGGGAGTTTAGTTCCTTTATTGATTTGGCCAATTCGATTAGCGTTTGTTGATGTATCGGTTGAAGTGCGGACATTTAAGTAATCAACTGTCGCCGCCACTGTTCCAATAGCATCTTTTTCATTCGGAACTTGCACGCCTTGCACTGGTAATTCTAATCGATATTTTTCCTCTTTCGCTCGGGCAATAAAGGAAGCAAATTGTCCACGTGTAACGGAAGATTCCGGCATAAATACGCGTTCTTTACCGGAAGGACTCCCTTTCGTAATACCGTTGTAATAAATTGCAGAAATGTATTTGTAATAAGGATGTTTCGGACTGATATCTTTAAAAGGTACCGTTAAGTTTGCGTACTTCTCCACATCTAATTGAAAGGCAGTTGCTAAAACTTTCGCCATTTCTTGGCGAGTTAAGTTAACGTAAGGACCAAATTCTCCATTTTTAAAAGCTGAAAAATATCCTTCTTTTACTGCTCTTTCCACATAACCTGAAAGTTCTGTCCCTGTTTGTACATCTTTAAAAGAAGATTGTTTTACTTTCAACGGTTGCAACCCAGAAGAAATGACTACCATTTTGGCAGCTTGTCCTCTCGTAACTGGTTGATGTGGTTTATAATATGTTCCATTTTCCGTTTCATACCCTTTAATAGCACCTAAGTTAATTAAATATTGGATTTCTTCATAGGCATCATAAGATGGTGGAACATCGACAAACTGAACTTTTGCACTAGTTGTATGTATATTGAATAAAGATAAACAAAGTATAAAACCTATTAATAAACTTATTTTTTTTAAAGACAATACATTTCCCGCCCTTCTAAGATAGTAATTTTATTCTATCAAAAGAATTATTTTCATTCATCAGTCTTTTCTACCTGTTTCCCTAAATTTATCCTTATATAATCTATTAACGATTCTGGAATG
>SMEK01001034.1_pt1 | contig 10246 bp, 9 predicted proteins | sample 2456371 | NCBI WGS metagenome assembly SMEK01 (sample SAMN10132590, study PRJNA489261) | soil metagenome | isolation source: day1 antibiotic-loamy sand soil ammended with composted manure from dairy... | place: USA | collected 2015-04-01
TGGGAAGTTGGGATTGGGGAGAAAGTAAAAAGGGCAGTAAGCAATTAGCAATAGGCAAAATTACAAGTCACAAATTAAGTAGGCTTATTCATTCTGTTATTCTATCATTCATTAATTAAACCTATAAATGGCATACGATAAATTTAATATCCTTAGAAGCTCGGCAGTTCCTTTACCGATCGAAAATGTCGATACAGATCAGATCATCCCTGCTCGTTTCTTGAAAGCCACCAAGCGTGAAGGATTTGGTGATAACCTTTTTAGAGATTGGCGATACAACAGTGACGATACACTCAAAGAAGACTTTGTTCTGAACAATCCCATATATTCTGGTAAGATATTGGTAGGTGGCAAAAACTTTGGCAGTGGTAGTAGCCGCGAGCATGCTGCTTGGGCTATTTATGACTATGGGTTCCGGTGTGTGATATCTAGCTTCTTTGCCGATATCTTTAGGAATAATGCGATTAATGTTGGCATTTTGCCTGTACAAGTAAGCCCTGAATTTCTTGAAAAGATCTTCCTATCAATAGAAAAGGATCCAAAAGCTGAGTTTGAGGTCAACTTACCAGAACAAACCATCACCATACTTCAAACTGGCGAGAAAGAAACATTTGATATTAACGGTTATAAAAAACACAACCTTCTGAACGGGTTTGATGATATCGATTACCTTCAGGCAATGAAAGATGAAATAAAATCTTTCGCAGCAGAGAAAATATAACCTATTATAATAAGTGGCTTGAGGTGCACCCGTCTCCTCAAGCCTATCCCACTCATACTGATGCAATATTTTTATCAATAGAACTCATCACCAAACCATTTCCCACAATTCAAGAAGCTGTTAACAGTAAAACAGTTCATTCGAAATTGAAGGGAACAATCTTATTAGCACAGTGAAAAAACCACAGCGTCATGTAGAAATAATGGACACTACCCTCAGGGATGGAGAACAAACTAGCGGGGTGTCTTTTTCTGCTTTAGAAAAACTTACCATTGCCAAGCTTTTGCTTACAGAAGTGAAAGTAGATAGGATAGAAGTAGCTTCTGCCCGTGTTTCGGATGGGGAGTTTGAAGCAGTAAAGAAAATCACAGAATGGGCTGAGGCGAATAATTATTTAGATAAGGTAGAGATACTGACTTTTTTAGACAAGGACATTTCCATCAACTGGACTATGAACGCTGGCGCCAAGGTGATGAATGTGCTTACCAAAGGATCACTGAACCACTTGACTCATCAGCTCAAGAAAAAACCCGAAGAGCATTTCGTCGATGTAGCCAATGTTGTGGAACTGGCTGAAAAGAAAGGCCTACAATGCAATATATACTTAGAGGACTGGAGCAACGGTATGAGACACTCCAAAGCCTATGTATTACAATACCTTGATTTTTTAATGAAGCTACCTATTAGGCGGGTTATGCTGCCTGATACGTTAGGTGTTTTGTATCCTTCAGAAACCAGGGCCTATTTTACGGAGCTGGTAGAAAGGTACCCTGAACTCCATTTCGACTTTCATGCGCACAACGATTATGACTTGAGTATAGCCAATGTGATGGAGGCTACTTTGGCAGGAGCTCATGGTTTGCACCTTACTGTAAATGGCATGGGCGAAAGAGCGGGAAATGCCCCACTTTCGAGTGCTGTCGCGGTCCTCAAAGATTACGTGAAAGATGTAAGGACCTCTGTGGAGGAGAAATCGCTGTACTCTGTGAGCAAATTGGTGGAGACATTTTCTGGTTTTCGAATTCCTGCAAATAAGCCTGTAGTGGGTGAGAATGTATTTACACAAACTGCTGGAATTCATGCAGATGGAGACAAGAAAAATAAGCTTTACTTTAACGACCTTATCCCAGAGCGATTTGGAAGAAAGCGGATGTATGCATTGGGAAAGACCAGTGGTAAAGCCAACATTGAAAACAATTTGCTTCAGATGGGTATTCAGCTATCCGATGAAGATTTGAAGAAAGTCACACAGCGAGTAATTGCCTTAGGAGATCGAAAAGAAGTAGTAACACCCGCAGATCTTCCTTACATCATTTCTGATATCCTAGACAAAAATGCTGTTACCGAACAGAAAGTAAAGATCAAGAACTATGTGCTTACCCATTCAAAAGGCTTGCGTCCTTCTGTTACCTTAGATATATGTATCGAGGGAGAATCCTTTGAAGTACATGCACAGGGAGACGGTCAATACGATGCGTTTGTAAATGCACTGAAGAAAGTATATAAGTTAAAAAAGATCCAGTTGCCCAACCTCGTAGATTACGCTGTACGCATCCCGCCAGGAGGAAAGTCCGATGCGTTATGCGAGACTATCATAACGTGGGAACATATGAACAAAGAATTTAAAACCCGAGGATTGGATAGTGACCAGACTGTTGCTGCCATCAAGGCCACAGAGAAGATGTTGAACTTGATTTAGATAAAATCTATACGTCTTCTGTTTGTTTTACATGAAATATAAGGTCTCTCGCATAGGATCCAAAGTCTGGTCGCTAAGAGCGCAAAGGGAAGGAACCAGAGTAGAAACTCTTAGCGTCCTTGGTAAAGATAGTGAATAAATTATAATATTGCCTTTGCAATAGAATACAATACAGCTTACAATAAAACAAAAACGAAACAAATGTCTAAAAAACACATTCTTATTGTTCCGGGAGATGGAATTGGGCAGGAGGTAACTGCCGTTGGAAAAAAGGTTTTGGATGCTATCGCTGCCAAATTCAACCATGAGTTCACATATGACGAAGCGTTGATTGGACACGTGGCTATAGAGGCCACAGGTGAAGCGCTGCCCGAAGAGTCTTTGCAGAAGATGAAAAACTCTGACGCCGTTCTTTTTGGTGCTGTTGGTCATCCCAAGTATGACAACGACCCCTCTGCAAAAGTACGTCCCGAGCAAGGTTTGTTGAAGATGAGAAAAGAGCTTGGTTTGTATGCCAACCTTCGCCCTATAAAGCTGTTCGATGAATTGTTGGGAGCATCTAGCATCAAGCCAGAAGTGCTAAAAGGCGCCGATATACTATTCTTTAGAGAACTTACAGGAGACATCTACTTTGGAGAAAAAGGCCGAAAGGACAATGGCGATACTGCCTATGACATTGCTCAATACAGCAGATTTGAAGTAGAGCGAATCGCTCGAAAAGCTTTCGAGGCAGCCAGAACGCGTCGCAAAAAACTCTGCTCTGTAGACAAGGCCAACGTAATCGAAACTAGCCGTTTGTGGAGAGAGGTGATTCAAAAGCTTTCTGATGAGTACCCAGATGTAGAAGTCGAGCACCAATTTGTAGATGCCACAGCTATGCTTTTGATCAAAGATCCTCGCCGTTTTGATGTGGTGGTTACTGCCAACCTTTTTGGAGATATCCTTACCGACGAGGCCTCTCAGATCGCAGGCTCTATGGGTATGTTGGCATCTGCTTCCATAGGCGACGGTACAGGCGTTTATGAGCCTATCCACGGCTCTGCGCATGACATAACAGGAAAAGGTGTGGCGAATCCACTCGCTTCAGTATTGTCAGCCGCATTATTGCTAGACATTTCTTTTGGCCTAAAAGAAGAGTCAGAACTAGTGATCAGCGCAGTCGATAAAGTGCTGAAAGCAGGTTTCCGTACAGGAGATATCGCAGATTCAACTACTCCTGCAGACAAAATCCTAGGCACTGAAGCTATGGGCGAGCAGGTATTGAAGTTCTTATAAATTGCATGATGGCTTCCGAGGTAGCCAAGTAGCGCTTCGGAAGTCTTTCTCTATTTTGCAGTATAATGTTTGGTTCAAACAGGTAAAGAAGAAAGCCTAAATTTCTATTGAAAAAACGAATAAGTTGATGGGCGCCATTTCCTGCTATTCACTCCAACTCCGAGCCCACGCACAGCATTTCTCAACTTCCTCAAGTATCGATGCATTCTGCATCACCCATTAAAATCCTTCCCATGTCGGGGTTTCCGTTGCTATCAGGGGCGCTCCTACGTAACCCCAATCATCTATAAGATTATCGAGGGCTTACTGCATAAGAAAAGGCCTTATTTATGCAGAACCCTTGCACTTACTAAAAAGCACAACAGTGAGATAGGCAAACCAAGGCAATTTAAGGTCAACGGGCATTTTTGATGAATTATTCAGCAGGCTCCTACTAAAGTATAACATAAGGTAAAATATTGTAAATAATTGTATACCAAATATGTAAACTTTTTACAACAGACTTCCTACATGCGATTATTGAAATGTTTACAATTTATAGTATGTGGTTTTAGGTCGATCCAAGATATCACCGATTACAGGTAATATAATATTATAAAATTAGGCTAAAGCCTTTCTGTTTCAAATCAAACCCCTATGGATAAATCCAGAGACTATTTAATAGGGTATGCACGCCCTGCTCGGATCAATAGGAATGAGGTCCAATGAATAGCTGCATATTGGGCTTTAAAGAAGAATGGGGTGGGGTGCATAACCACTATACGAGCCCGTACAATTCAATTTGGCTCCTGACTTGTCCGATTTAGTGCGGTCTGAGAATTTTGGTAATGATTTCCTGTAGTGGAGGAGGGATAGCTGTTCTCATTTTTATTTCCCTGTTTGTTATTTTGTTCCAAATCCTTGCATCGGTTACCTTTTTGCAATGGGTGAGAAACGACCTGATTGATATAGATGCTGCTATTTCTATGTGCTTATCTTTCCTGAAGAAAGATCCCTTTTGATTAATTCATGGGCTATTTGCCAAAATGTCGCCCTGATCAATAGGAATGAGGCTTTAGCCCATTCCCAATGAATAACTCTTCAGACGGCTTTAGCCAAAGAAATCCCCATCAAACATTATCTCATAATTTTCCTTATATTTCAAGCTTAAGAAGAATAAAAAATGGAAATAACGGGCGACTATTTATTAGCATTAGGATACCCAGCAGGTAAGGTTATCGGCATTGCAAAAGAGGTCATTCAAAAGCATTTTTCAGAAATGGGCTTGCCCCAACTTTCAAATCTGCTCATAAATGTATTGGATGCTCCAGACCAATTTTTAGAAGACGAAAGGTTAGCGCCAATAGCTTTAGCGCTACAAAAACCCGTAACAAACCCATATCAACAATTTTTAAACGAAAGTCCGGAGCCATATAAAGTATATGGTGCCAAAGGCATAGATGAAGGCGCAATTCTCCAGATGGATACCGCAATGAAGCTTCCCATAACCGTCGCTGGTGCTTTGATGCCCGATGCACACCAAGGTTATGGATTGCCAATAGGCGGGGTATTAGCAACAAAAAATACTGTAATTCCCTATGGTGTTGGCGTAGATATAGGCTGCAGGATGTGCATGTCTATTTATGATGTTCCCGCAAGTTTCATCGAAGAAAATCGCCACACACTGAAGAAAATGCTTGTAGATAATACTAAGTTCGGTAGAGCAACTTTCAAAAAACCACGAGAACATGAAGTAATAGAAGATCCGTTGTTCACAGAAATTGAATTGCTAAAAGGATTGAAGGACAAGGCTTTTTCTCAATTGGGATCCTCTGGTGGAGGTAATCATTTTGTAGAATTTGGCATCACAGCAATAATAGATGAATCTAATGAATTCGGGTTGGCACCGGGCAAATACTTGGCTTTGCTTTCGCATTCAGGATCCCGCGGGTTAGGAGCCACCATTGCTAGTCACTACACAAAATTAGCCATGAAGCTCACCCAGCTTCCTCGAGAAGCTAAGCACTTGGCATGGTTGGATTTAGACTCTGAGGCAGGACAAGAATATTGGCAGGCTATGAATCTGGCGGGGAACTATGCATCTGCGTGCCACCACCAGATTCATGATCGAATGGCAGAGGCATTAAGGACAACACCCATTGCCATGGTTGAAAATCACCACAACTTCGCCTGGAAAGAAAAGGATGCAGAAGGGAATGAGATCATCGTTCATAGAAAAGGAGCTACCCCAGCAGGCAAGGGTGTGCTCGGCATTATACCAGGTTCTATGACTGCTCCTGGCTTTATCGTAAGGGGAAAGGGAGATCCGGATTCGATCAACTCTGCTTCCCACGGAGCCGGAAGGGCCATGTCACGAACGCAAGCCAAGAAATCACTTGACCCGAAATTAGTCGCGACTCATTTAAAAGAAGCGGGTGTAGAACTGATCGGTTCGGGACTGGATGAAGCGCCCATGGCTTATAAGGATATCAATATTGTGATGGGTGCACAACATGATTTGGTGGAAATGATAGGGACTTTTTTGCCCAAGGTCGTAAGAATGTGCGGAGACGAGACATTTAAGGAGGTAGATTAATGGTATAGCTGATCTATTTTGTATGCTCAAAGAAAACAAAAAGTGCAGTAATATGATTTATGAGCTTATAACAAAATATAATAAGCCATGAAACAAAAAATATTTTTTCTCTTATTCTTTACCACTTTTACTTTTATTTTCAGTACGACTGCAACCCCTTATAAACCAATCGAAGAAAAACCTGTCAGGATGACCGAAGAGCAAATCGCTCAGCGGATGAAGGAGATGCGCGAACGTGTGGAAGAAATCAAAGGAATTGACCGGGCATCCCTGACAAAGGAGGAAAGAAAGGCCTTGAGAATAGAATTACGTGAAATGAATAAAGAAGCCAAAGCCATGGACCAGCGTGGTGTATATCTGTCTTTTGGCGCAATTATCATCATTATACTATTGTTGATATTGATTTTGTAATTTACTTGAGATGACACCCCTTTTAAGAGGGGTGTCACCCATTACTCAGGACTATCCTAATAGCACTCCTTCTAACGCAAGTGTCCGCTTGTGCTTCTCAACTGATATATATTCCAATGGAACCTTTATTGCCACGGTATATGACCGAATGCCCCTACAATTGCTAAAAAACAAAAAGGTCCAAGCGGACGCATTGTACCATTTTTTGTTTTTTACAAGCCCCTGCTGCAAGCTTGGACTAGAGAGGGGGATGCCATCAATTACTCAACCCTAGCCTAATGATTATAAGTTTTGTCCGTTTTAACGTTTAACCCCTTCCAAAATACCATCAAAAAAGCATCAGCTATTTCTAACTGATGCTTAAGATAAAAAAATGTTCTTCTGAAAAAATAAATGCTATCTCTATCTATCGTGATTACTCAACAGTTGCTTCAGATTCCTCGGTTTTAGCTTCTGCTTTTTCTTCTTTCTTAGCTTCCTTTTTTTGCTTTTCTACTTTTTTCTCTTCTTTTTCCGGAGCTTCTGATTCGGCTTCTACAGCATCAAGTTCAGCTTCTGCCTCTGTGGCTTCAACTTCAGTTGCTTCAGTAGAAGTTGGTTCATAAGCATCTGCATCTTGAGCGTTTACAACTGTAAATCCCAACAATGCTATTCCGAAGGTTAACAATATCTTTTTCATAATATGTATTTTAAGGTTAAAGGTTAATTGTACCCTCCCTATATAGAAATAGCGTGCCAAAAACCATTGACCAACACAACTGGTTGATTTGCAGTAAATTATAAAGAATGAGAGAAGCCTACTAAATTTATATTATTGTAGATAGAAGTAACAAATTGGGGAAAAATGCCACAGTGAAGCTATAAAGTCACGCTTTTTTTACAAACTCTGACTTTAGCGCCATAGAGCCGAAGCCATCAATTTTGCAATCAATGTTATGATCGCCATCTACTAATCGAATATTTTTCACCTTTGTACCTGCTTTTATTGGTCTTGGTGCACCTTTAACAGGCAAATCCTTAATTACCACTACGGTATCTCCATCTTGTAGTATATTTCCGTTGGCATCTTTTACTACATTATCGTTAGTTTCTTCTTCAACTTCTGAAGGATTCCACTCATGACCGCATTCGGGACACATCATTAGAATTCCTGTGGAATATCCGTAAGGTGAATTACATTTTGGGCAGTAAATATTATCTGACATTTAAAAATATATTTATTGAATATACATTATACTTTATGTGCAAAGATACGCTTTCTTGTCCTTATAAAAGAAAACTAGGTATCCTATGAGTCTAGGGACTGACGTGTATTATTTGTAGGGCGGGAAACAAAAATTATATAATTTCGCAACTATGCCACTACTTCAGATTTTATTGTTTCCTTTCAGCATATTGTATGATGCAGTCACAAGGCTGAGAAATCACCTTTATGATATTGGAAGCAAACCTGCGATCCATTTTGAAACGGTTACAGTGAGTGTAGGCAATCTCGCTGTAGGGGGTACAGGCAAATCTCCTATGGTTGAATATCTGGTCAGGCTTTTGAAAAACCAATACAAAGTAGCCACTTTGAGCAGAGGAAATTACGGTGGCAGTAGGAGAGGAAAGGGCCATTGCCATTCCAGAAATACTATTCCATCATCCTGATACAGAGGTGATTATTTTAGACGATGCTTACCAACACAGAAAAGTAGCACGGGACCTTTTACCAGCTGGAAGACTAAGAGAAGCGAGAAAAGGAGCCCAACGTGCAGATGTGATAGTAGTAACCAAGTGCCCTGAAACGCTATCCGAAGAAACAAAGACCACCTTTGTCCAGTCTATAAGGCAATATGCTATGCCTAAAGTACCAGTATACTTCAGCGGCACCCGTTACAAAAATCCTCAGGCTGTATACGGAACATCAGTGGCACCCGAGGGCAAGGTGCTTTTAATATCAGGTTTGGCCAAAGCTGATCACTTTGAGCAATTTGTTAGAAAAAAGTATGAGGTCGTAAGGAACCTCGCTTATGGCGATCACCATTATTATTCAATTGAAGATGTACAACGCATAAAGGAGGAATTCATTCAATCGAAAGGGGATTTTTTATTAACAACAGAAAAGGATATGGTAAAATTGTTGCCTTCAGAAATTCAAGAGGTTTTGGAAGACCTACCCATTTTTTATTTGCCTATAGAAACTTATATCCTCGATAATGAAAATGCCTTTATAGAAGAGGTGCTTAATTCTGTTAGGAAAAGGAAAGATAGTTTACAGGGAATTATATAATTTTGGACGTGCAAAAAAGGATTTACCTATATCTATCGCTATTTTTTCTTCTTGCCCTCAGTAATATGGTGCAAGCACAAATATTGGACGATTCCACCAAACAGGTGTATGGTCCCACGACCACAAGGTATTTCTATGAATCATCTATCATTCAACAACGTGACACTCTGTTTGTATTGGACACCACACTTGTGGACTTTCAGTATTTTAGTGTGGTGGACAAGCATGGAAGGAGACTTCAGGACTTAGGGAATCTTGCCACGGCGATCCGACCCATTTTTTTTGAAGCGCCCAAGGAAATAGGACTTACATCTGGCTACAACGCCTACAACTTTTACTTTATATCCCCTGAAAAAATTCAATATTTTGACTCTCGCTCACCTTACTCTAAGGTAGCAGCTGTATTTGGAGCAAATGGGCGATCGACAGTAGATGTAGATTTTAGTAGAAACATTAACCCAAGGTGGAACTTTGGGTTTGACTTTACAAGGATCTCGGCAGACAGGCAAATAGGGGCAACGGGATATGCCCAAGACAGGCATGCCATGTCAACGGCCTATGATGCCTATATGGCGTTTATTACAGCAGATTCCACATATAGAGTATTAGCGAATGTATCAAGGCTAAAACAGGACGTAAATGAGTCGGGTGGAATTTATCCATTCACCAACGATGGAATGGCAGAAGAAATTCCCGGAGGGCTTTTCGACTACGAAGAAGAAAACGTTTGGCTCTCTGAGGCCAAAGGTTCCGAACTTAGAATCAATGCGCATCTTTACCATCAGTACAAGCTTTCAGACTTCACAACACTATTCCATAAATTCGATGTCCTCAAGCAAGAAGTCAGCTTTGAAGATGATATCAGTGGGTCGGATTCTTTATTTTATGCACGCAAACTGATCGACAAAAAAACAACCAATGAGCATAATATATTCCGCTCTGTTACCAACGTAGGCGGTGTAAAAGGTGATTTTAGTGGTTTTTTCTATCAGTTATATTATAAGCGTAGGGATGTGTCATTTGCTTACAAATATTTGCCTTCTCCAGGGTATGAGACTGAAAATTATGGCGGATTTGACATTTCTTATTTGCAGGAAAACTTAGGAAAGGTAGGTTTTTTTGGAGAGTACCTTTTGGGAGGTAATTATAGGGTAGGTGCTAGGTTAGCCAGTAAATGGCTAGAAGGTAGTATCCAAAGGGTTCGTTCTGAGGCTCCGTACTTATTTAAGCGCTACTTTGGCAATCATGACGAATGGGACAATAACTTTAGCCCGATGGAAACCGATGAGCTAA
>SMEK01000808.1_pt1 | contig 10243 bp, 10 predicted proteins | sample 2456371 | NCBI WGS metagenome assembly SMEK01 (sample SAMN10132590, study PRJNA489261) | soil metagenome | isolation source: day1 antibiotic-loamy sand soil ammended with composted manure from dairy... | place: USA | collected 2015-04-01
GCCGGCCATGCCTCCCCCCAAACCGACAGCTATCGGGCAGATTCGCGCTGCGTGTCAGACAGCCGCGCGGCGATGATCTTGTCGATGCGGCGCCCATCCATGTCCACCACTTCGAAACGCCAGCCATCCACTTCTACGCTTTCCCCGGTCGCAGGCAGATGCGCCAGGTGGGAAAGCATATAGCCGGCCACGGTTTCGTAGTCCCGATTCTCCGGGAGCTCTATGCCCAGCACATCGGCCATTTCATCTGCCGGCATATAGCCGGCAAGCAGCCATGAACCGTCTTCACGCTGCACCGCCCCCTCGGTTTCCCCCGCATCCAGATCCGAGCGGAACACGCCAGTGATCGCCTCAAGAATGTCGGCAGGCGTGACGACCCCTTCGAAATGCCCGTACTCGTCATGCACGAGCGCCATCGGCAGGTCTGATTCCCGCAGCGTGGCAAGCACGTCCAGCGCGTCGGCCTGGTCATATACGATCGGCGCAGGGCGCACATATTTGCGCACATCCAGTGTCTTGCCTTCCAGCAGCGCGGCAAGCACGTCGCGCGTCTGAACCACGCCGACCATGGCATCCACGCTTTCGCCAGCGGGAAGGCGCGAATGTGGCGTCTCGACCAGGAAACGCCTGATGGCGGCATCGTCCGCCTTGAGGTTGATCCAGTCGACGTCGGTGCGTGGCGTCATCACGGCGCGCACGGCCCGGTCCCCCAGCCGCATGACGCCGGCGATCATGCGCCGCTCGTCCGATTCGATCGTGCCGTGATGCTCGGCCTCGGCCACCAGCATCTTGATTTCATCATCGGTGACCTTGTCTTCGCCCTGCCCGCGCTGGCCGAGCAGCCAAAGAACGGAACGACCCGATATGTCCAGCAGGAAAACCAGCGGCGCCGCGACGGTGGCAAGAAACGCCATTGCCGGCGCTACCCGCGCAGCCACGCGTTCGGGATTTCGCAGGGCTATCTGCTTTGGCACCAGTTCCCCGACGACCAGCGAACCATAGGTGATGAGCGCAACGACAATGCCGACGCCGGTTGCATCGGCATATTGCGCCGGCAGGCCTGCCGCCGCCAGCACGCTGCCCAGCCGCGCGCCCAGCGTCGCCCCCGAGAAGGCGCCGGAAAGCACCCCCACCAGGGTAATGCCGATCTGCACGGAGGAGAGGAACTTGCCGGGATTGGCTCCCAGTTCGAGCGCCTTCGCAGCGCCGCTGACGCCCCGGTCGATCATGCCCTTTAGCCTTGCCGGTCGTGACGACACGATGGCCAGCTCCGACATCGACAGAAGGCCGTTTACAAGGATGAGCACGGCCACGATGGCGATTTCGACATATAGCATTGCCGCTCCTTAGCATCGGTCCCGCCCGCCCGGAAGCGGGAATTCTCGGACCCCGGAAGCAAGCCAGGCGAGCGGAGCCGCCTCAGCGGCAGGCGCGGTAGCCGTTGCGGCGGTTCTTCACGTCGAAATGGAAATGGTTGCGATGGTCGTAGTTGTATCCCGGGCCAAGCACTGTGGTGAAATAGCTGCAGCCGTCCGAACGAACGGTATTGAGGAAGCCGCGCATGCGAAAGGCGAACAGGCCAGGCTTGCGCACATCGATCTCCTTGCCGTTGCTCAGTTCGATGCTCATCACGTCGAGCGCATTGCCCTTACCATGCTCGGACAGAACGCCCTCTCCCGCAATGTTGCGGCAGGAATAGCTTGAACCCTGGTGGATGGCCCGAACGCCGGACCAGTAGCGCAGGCGCGCAGCCGGAACCAGTTCGTGCCTGGCCCAGGCGGCGAAACTCGCCGCCATGTTGCAGGTCAGCGTGGCTGCCGGCTTCATTTTTATCGAGCCTATCGCCGAAACCTTGACCGGATGGTCGATGCCGCATTGACCTTCGCGAATGGCCGGGAGGTCCGTGTAAACCACGCCTAGCCGCTTCAACGTCCTGCGGCATTCGATCTCCTCGACGGGCATGGTGTCATCCGGCACGGCCGGCATGTCGAGTCGCGGATATGCGACATTCATCACCGGCTCCTCGGGGGCCGGATACTCCGGCATCCGTGGAGTCATCGTGGCATAGCTCGGTACGGCCGAGGTCGAGCCGACATCAACCGCTGGTTCGAGCGTAAGAACGCTGCCAGTGGTGCAGGCCGAAAGGGCCAGCGCAACAATGGCTCCAGCCGTAATCAGCGCACGAGTGCCCCTGAGCCGCCGCAAAAAGGCAGGCTCGACCGGAAAGGATGCGCCCATGCCAAGATCCTCAATCTTCGAGGGTCCAGACTTTAGGGCTGAACGGTAAAGGAAAGCTCAGCGGGGATATTTACCCATGCGACCCAAATGGGGCGAACCGTGAAAGTCTCACTGGCAGAAAGTGCCTCCGTTGCGGCGTGGCGCGAGGTCAAGGTGAAAATGTCGGTCGTGATCGGGATCACTGCCGGGACCCAGCACGGTGGTGAATGGTCCGCAGGCCTGTTTACGTATCTTGTCGAGAAACCTTGCATGCTTCTCCTGCGGCTTTGGTTCCACATCTATGCGCGTCCCATCGCTCAGGGTGAACCCGGAAATGTCCAGCGCATTGCCGTAGGCGTGCTCGGAAATTTTCGAGGCATCATGACGCGACCTGCACACGAAAGCGGAAACTTGCTCCACAGACTTCAGGTCCGCTCCGAACTCCTCCCGAGAGGCCTGTGAAACCACCTCTTGCACGAACTGCGCCATTGCCTTTGCCATGCTGCAGTTCAGCTCCGCAGGTGGCGCAACGTCTACGGAGGCTTCGAACCGGCTTACCTTGACGGGATAGGGAACGGCGCAGCCGGCTGCCGTATCGTACTCGCTCTGTTGCTCGTCAAAGACCGCTCCCAGCGCTTTCAACTGCGCACGGCAGTCAGCTTCCTCGCGCGGCATTTCGGTCTGCGGCAGCAGGGTCGATCGACGATCGGACGGCAATTCATCCCTGTCGTCCGGGGACTTGTCGACCGAAGCTGCACTTCCACCCTGCAACCGAACGGTTTTCCTCGGTTTTGCCGAAGGCACCGGTGCGTTTTCGATAGGCGTTGCTTCCTCGGAATGCGCTCCGGTCGATGGACGCGCCTCGGGTACCGGGGCATCACGGGCAGGCGGAGGAGTTACGAGCGGAGGGCCTGCCCAGTTCATCTCCGGAACAGGGGCCTTTCCTGGCAGGCGGGGCGTTTGTGCCCAGCTCGGCCAACATGTCGCCAGCATGGCGCAAAGAACGGCGGGCTTTCCAATGAGACGAATGACCTTCATTTTGAAGGAACGGGGCAGCAGCAGGTGGGTTGCGCGCCGCCTCTCGACCCTGATCAACCAGGGTTACGGACCTGAAATCCAATTTGCTGCGGGCGTCATCCGGAAGGCGAGCCCAACCCGGACCCGGATGATTCCTCCTTCGCAGCCCTATGCTCCAGCCCACTTATGAGATGCGGAAATTTTTTGGGCGTGAAAGTCCTAAAGAACTTGCTATATTCATTCCTCGAGTGCGCGGTTCCGTCAGTCAGCTGCCGGGCCGTTTTCTTTTTGTACTCGGCTAAAGGGCCGGCCTTCAGGAGGCCGACTATAGAAAGGTGATGTCATGAACAAAGTGCCGATGACACGGCAGGGTTTTGAGACGCTGAAGGAGGAACTGCGTTGGCGCCAGCAGGAAGAGCGGCCACGCATCATAGAGGCGATCTCTGAGGCCCGTTCACATGGCGACCTGTCAGAGAATGCGGAATATCATGCCGCCAAGGAGTCCCAGAGTCTCAATGAGGGCCGCATAAGCGAACTCGAGGACCTGATCGCTCGCGCGGAGGTCATCGACGTTTCGAAACTGTCTGGCGAAACGGTCAAGTTCGGCGCCACCGTCGTGCTGGTGGACGAAGACACCGAAGAAAAGAAGACCTATCAGATCGTCGGCGACCAGGAAGCGGACGTGAAGTCCGGCCGGGTTTCCATCTCCTCCCCCATAGCTCGCGCGCTGATCGGCAAGGGGGTGGGTGATGCCGTGGAAGTGAATGCCCCGGGGGGCCCACGCGGCTATGAGATCATCGAGGTTCAGTACATCTGAACCGCGAGTCCGCTCCTGGCGGCTACTATCGACCCATGACGGAGAAGGGCGGCCAGGGCCGCCCTTCTTGTTGTGGAAGATGGCAGGCCGCACTCAGGCGGCTTGGGCGTCCGCGGCCACGATATCCGCTTCCCGGGCCTTCTTGAGCACCTTCGCCCACCAGGCAATTTCATCCAGCAGCGCGCGTGCCGCCTGATTGAGATGCTCGATCTCCTCGAGCTTCTTCTCGCCCTGGCGCACAGCGAGGAAATCCCCCCAGCTGATATGGACGGCCGAACGTACAGGCGCCATCTGCATTTCAATGGCGTGCAGCCGGAGCTGTTCCACCGCACGCGCGCCTCCAACACCGCCATAGCCCAGGAAACCTGCCGGCTTCTTGTTCCATTCGGTGTAGACGTAGTCCAGTGCGTTCTTCAGAACGGCCGTGGGGCCATGCGAATATTCCGCGGCCGTGAAGATGAAGCCATCAAAGCTGGCGACCTTCTTTTGCCAACGCTGCGCGACCTCGTTTTGCGATGCAGCCCACATGGGCGAAGCGACCTCGTCGAAGAAGGGCAAGGGAAAATCGCGCAGGTCGACGACCTCGACCTCGATATCGGCATGCTGACGCGCTATGCTAACTAGCCATTCGACCGGTGTGTCGGCAAAACGCCCTTCGCGCGTAGAACCGACCACGATGGCGATCCGGGGCTTGGACATACGGTGCTCTCCTTATGAATGGTGGTATCTGATTGAAACCAACACTATATGAGAGACCGTCCCCGACGATGCAAGGAGGCACTTTCTTGAAACTTCGTCACCCTCATGCAACCGAAGACTGCCGTGCCGTTTCCGAGATTCTGCAACGCATCGGCGACAAGTGGTCGCTGCTCGTGGTCCGCCGACTGGGCCAAGGGCCCATGCGTTTCAACGAGCTGCGCGCTGCCGTTGGAGGCATCTCGCAGAAGATGCTGACAACCACCCTGCGCACTCTGGAGCGTGACGGGTTCGTTACACGAACGGTCTATCCCACCACGCCGCCGCGCGTTGACTACGAATTGACCGACCTTGGCCGGGAGCTTGAAATACCCGTCAAGGAACTCGCGGAATGGGCGATCACCAACATGGGCCGCATCAACGAGGCGCGCAGGCGGTTCGATTCCTCGATGGCTGCGTGACGCCCTCAGTCTTCCGGGGGGACGGGAGTAGGTTTGCCATTCTTGTCGAGCGCGACCATGACGAAATCGGCATGGGTTACCTTTTCCATCAGATCGGAAAGGTAGCGCTGCGCCCAAGCTTCCACCTTCAGCACCATCGAGGTGCGGCCGACGCGGTCGACATGGGTGTAGACGCACAGCGTATCACCGACCTTCATCGGCTTGGCGAACGACATTTCCTTGACCGCTGCTGTCACCACACGGCCCCTGGCGCGCTCGGCCGCGCGGATGCCGCAGGCAAGATCCATCTGCGCCATCACCCAGCCGCCGAAAATGTCCCCGGCCGCATTGGCGTCGGAGGGCATGGCAAGCGTCCTGAGTGTAAGCTCGCCCTGCGGCTTTGTTCCGCCAGCATAGTCCACCATGCCTGAATCCCCCTAAGTCGGCCTCCCAATGCCGTAGCGAGGCGGCGACATTGCGTCAACGGCGAGGCTGGGCGATGCACCGGCCCGCTGGCGGGCAGGGCGTTCTACGCAAAGCCGTCGCTTTTTTCACAGGCCATGCCGGATGCTCCGCTAACGGCCAGACCAGCACATAGCTAGGCTGGCGCATCCTACATATCCGCCAGCGTCGTCATGCAGACCTATGATTTCATTGTCGTCGGTTCAGGTTCGGCCGGGTCTGTCATGGCTGAACGCCTGTCGGCCTCGGGGCGCTTTTCCGTTCTGGTCCTGGAAGCTGGCGGAACCGACCGGCGCTTCTACGTGCAAATGCCCCTTGGCTACGGAAAATGCTTTTTCGATCCGGCCGTCAACTGGAACTACCGCACAGAACCCGATCCCGGCCTGGCCGGCAACGCGGATCACTGGCCCCGCGGCAAGGTGCTCGGCGGCTCCAGTTCCATCAATGCCATGGTCTGGATCAGAGGCGCGCGCGAGGACTATGACGAGTGGGCTGCCCAGGGCAATCCGGGCTGGAGCTACGCCGATGTCCTGCCCGCCTTCAAGGCCATCGAAGACAACGAGGCGGGTGCAGATGAGTGGCGCGGGGCCGGCGGTCCCGTTCATGTGACGCGTTGCGACCATCTGGTTCACCCGCTTGCGCAGCGTTACCTTGCAGCCGCCCGGCAAGCAGGCCTGAAACTCAATCCGGATTTCAATGGCGCGTCTCTGGAAGGCGTCGGCATCTACCAGATCAACACCAAGAATGGGCGACGAATGTCCGCTGCGCGCGCTTTCCTGCGGCCTGCAATGAAGCGCAGGAATGTCCGCGTCGAAACCAACGCGCTGGCGACGAAGATCCTTTTTGAAGGCCGCCGTGCAGTCGGAATCGAATACGAGCAGAACGGGCGCAAGAAAACGATGCGGGCCGGACGCGAGGTCATTCTATGCGCCGGCTCGATAAACTCCCCGCAGCTTCTGCAACTTTCCGGAGTGGGCCCCGGCGCCCTGCTGCAGAATCTCGGCATCGACGTGCTGCTCGCCAACGCCAATGTGGGCGCCAATCTGCAGGATCACGTTGGCATCAACTACACCTTCAAGGGCCGTTCCGCCACGTTGAACCAAATCCTGCGGCCATGGTGGGGGAAGGCGTTGGTCGGCGCGCAATATCTTCTGCTGCGTTCAGGACCGCTCTCCCTGTCGATGAACAGTGCCGGCGGCTTCTTCCGCACCGATCCGTCGCGGTCGCAGCCCAACATGCAACTCTACTTCCAGGCCTTTTCGACGGTCATACCGAAAAGCGGTGAGCGGCCGATCCTGACGCCAGATCCGTGGCCCGGCTTCTCGATCGGCCTGTCGAACTGTCGACCTTCCAGCCGCGGAGAGATCATGATCCGGTCGAAAGACCCGCGCGAATATCCCCGCATTGTCGCCAATGCGCTCTCGACGGACGCGGATGTAGAGGAAATGCTGGCGGCGGTGAAATTCGTCCGCAGGATCGCCTCCATGCCGGCCATGTCGGAATTCATCGTGGAAGAAATTCTGCCTGGTCCTTCAATAACTTCCGATGCCGATCTGATTCAGGATTTCAGGAGGCGCTCCGGCACCGTCTACCATCCGGTCTCCACGTGCCGGATGGGGCCCGATGCCACCCGCGCGGTGGTGGACGCGCGCCTGCGCGTTCATGGGCTCCAGGGGCTGCGCGTCATCGATGCCTCCATCTTTCCCGAAATCATCACAGGCAACACCAACGCCCCGACCATCATGGTAGGGTGGAAGGGCGCGGAAATGGTGCTGGAGGATCAGCGATGAGAATCACCGATGTGAAAACCTGGGTGGTCGGAAATCCACCTCCGGGCATCGGCGGCAAATATTTCATCTTCGTCCGCCTCACGACGAATTCCAATGTCGTTGGCTATGGCGAAGCCTATAACGCCACCTTCGGCCCGCATGTCACGGCACGAATGATTGAAGACATGGCCGAACGCTACTTCATCGGCCACGACCCCCACAATGTGGAGAACTTCTTCCGCCGCTGCTACTCGTCCGGCTTCACGCAGCGTCCCGACGTTTCAGGCATGGGCTGTTTCTCGGCACTGGAAATGGCCTGCTGGGACATTATCGGCAAGGAAGCGGGTCAGCCCGTATACCAGCTGCTGGGCGGAAAAGTGCATGAGCGGCTGCGTTCCTATACCTACCTCTATCCGCACACCGGCTCCGTTCACACCGAGGATGTCAGCGGCCGCAATGTCTACAACGATCCTGATCTCGCGGCAGAATGCGCCGCCCTTTACGTTCGACAGGGCTTCAATGCGGTAAAGCTCGATCCGGCCGGACCCTATACGGCGTTCGATGGCCATCAACCGCGTCTGGCAGACATCGATCTTTCCGCCCGGATGCTCAAGGCGATACGCGAGGCGGTAGGAACGAAGGCCGACATACTGTTTGGCACGCATGGCCAGTTCACGGCATCTGGCGCACTACGCATGGCTCGCGCAATCGAGCCCTACGACCCGCTTTGGTTCGAGGAGCCGGTACCTCCAGACATGCCGGAAGTGATGGCACAGGTAGCTCGCGGCACAAGCATTCCCATTGCGACCGGCGAACGTCTGACGACCAAGTTCGAGTTCGCACGCGTCATCGAGAATCGCGCGGCCACGATATTGCAGCCGGATCTCGGCCGCTCCGGTGGTCTGTTGGAGACAAAGAAGATCGCGGCCATGGCGGAAGCCTGGCAAATACAGATAGCGCCTCACTGCTATTGCGGGCCGATCGTTGGCGCGGCCAACATACAGCTTGCCGTGACCCTGCCGAATTTCCTCATTCTTGAATCTCTCAAGCAATGGGACGGCTTTCACGCCAGACTTCTCAAGAAAAAGATCGAATGGCAGGACGGTTACGTCATACCCCCGACGGAACCCGGACTGGGCGTGGAACTTGATGAGGCGGTGTGCGAAGCCCATCCCTATGACGGCAAGGCGCTGCACCTGGAGATGAAGCCGGAGCCGCTGTTTCCCTGAGCGGGAAGGGATTCAAATACAGACACTTGCGGGCCGTTTTGGAATCGCGCCTGCAACAAGTTGAATCAGCATCTGAGCACGAGTGCCCCCGGCAGAATCTCGAAGGTTGCCGGTATGCGGCCGGGTGACTCCCCGTCTATGTCAACCAGCGCAGGACCCGCCTTGCCGCCAATGGGTTCCACCGCAACCCTGCGGCCGCGCAGCATGGTGATTGCCGGGTGATTGCCATGCCGCCCGCCATAGACCAGTTGGAGATCGCGGATGAGACGCAGCTTGCTGGCAGCCCGCAATATGACGATATCGAACTGGCCGTCATCGAGAGCGGCATCTGGAGCGACCATCATGCCTCCGCCAAAGAACTTCCCGTTTGCCACCGCAATCAGCGCCACCCGGGCCTCGAAAGGTTCGGCGTCGTCCACGGTGATCTTCACGTCGCGGAAGCGGTATCGCGCGAACTCGAATACGGTGCGCCAGTAATACAGCGCCTTGGCAGATACGCGGCCCTTGCGCCGATCCGCATTGACCGCCCGGTCGATGACACCGGAGAGGCCCAGACTTGCTATATTTATGAAATGGCGGCTGGCTAGCGCGCCCTGATCGTCAACATAGGCGATGCGCCCGGCATCTACCGCCCTGCCCTTCGCTTCGGCGATGCGCTTGACCGTCGCTTCGACGTCGTGCGGAAGGCCGAGGGTGCGTGCGAAGTCACTGCCTGTTCCGGCAGGGATAAGACCAAGTTCTGCAGTATGCCCATGTTCTTCCCCTGCCTGCAGCAAACCGTCGGCAACCTCGCTTGCCGTCCCGTCACCTCCCGCGGCAATGACGAGTGAAAAGCCGCTGGCGGCGAAATCGAGCGCCAGGCGCTCAGCATCGCCTTCGGCCTGCGTCTCGCGCAGTTCGACTACGCCAAAATGCTGCCTCAGGGCCGCTGCCGCGGCCGGCCAGTCCCTTTTTATCCGGCCGCCACCCGCCACCGGATTGAGAACCACCCCGACCTTCACGCCACGATCTCCCGCCCCCGCCGCCGTCTGACGCAGGCAAAACACGTCGGAACCGTTTTCGCTTGAAAACGGAAACGGCTAGCGCCCTCTCCTCAAGTCGGCAAAACCGCCTTCTCTAGCGAAACGGAGCGAATTTGCCAGCCTCTATGCCCGATAACCACTATATCCACAGGGCACGGGCTGTTTCCAGAGCCGGCATCCGGGCATACACTCAACTCATCTCAAGCGGCCACGGATCATCTGCCGCAAGGCGGAAGAACCACGAGGAAGGCTTGAGACCCGTACGGCGCATCGCACAGCAGGCCTGCCTGCGGGACGATGGAGCCGGGACCTACGGGGCCGCTTAAAGCGTGCCAACGCCGATGGCGGACCGATGCGAGCCATGAAGGCCGGGAAAGCCCTTCGATGGCACACCGTGCAAAGCCTGCAAGGGCCTGGCCGGTGTGGTCCCTGAGCGGATGCTGCTTCGGCTGCTACTGGCTGGGATCGTCACAATCATGGACGGCAAGGCGCGATATTCTTCGGACGTCGCTGCCATGACCGGTCCTGATCTGACAGGGAGGCGCTGGGAGCAATCCCGGCGCCGACTGTTTCG
>SMEK01000809.1_pt1 | contig 10243 bp, 9 predicted proteins | sample 2456371 | NCBI WGS metagenome assembly SMEK01 (sample SAMN10132590, study PRJNA489261) | soil metagenome | isolation source: day1 antibiotic-loamy sand soil ammended with composted manure from dairy... | place: USA | collected 2015-04-01
AGCGCCATCGTGTTCGGCGGCCGCCGCCCGTCCCTGCTGCCGCTGGTGATGGAAGCGCGCGACTGGACCCACGGCGTGCTGATGGGCGCCGCGATGGGCTCGGAAACCACGGCCGCCGCCACCGGCGCGGTGGGCGTGCTGCGCCGCGATTCGATGGCGATGAAGCCCTTCTGCGGCTACCACTACGGCGACTACTTTGCACACTGGTTGTCGTTCGACCAGCCCGGCGCGAAGCTGCCGAAGATCTATCACGTCAACTGGTTCCGCAAAGGCAAGGATGGCAAGTTCCTGTGGCCCGGCTTCGGTGAAAACCTGCGCGTGCTGGAATGGATGATCAACCGCGCCGAAGGGCGTGCGCGCGGCGTCGAGACACCGATCGGCATTCTGCCGACGGCGGCGGAACTTCAGCTTGAGGGGCTCGGGCTCGAACGTGCCCGGCTCGACGAACTGCTCGACGTCGACCATGCCGGCTGGCGCGCCGAGCTCGCCGCGATCGGCGAATACCTCGAGAGCTTCGCCCCGCGCCTGCCCGAATCGTTGCGCCGCGAACAGCAACGCGTGGCCGACGCGCTGGACGAAGTCGACGACCAGCCTCGCCGTGAGGCCGCCGCTTCCTGAGCGGCCCGATCAGGAACAGGCTTGCGCTGACCTGTCGTGACCATCCGGAGCGTGGACCGCCACGCTCCGGATACTGACAACGGTTCAAACCCTTTTGCACGGCGCCGCATCCAAGCTGGCAAGATGATCGCTGCCTGCCCCGCCCCTGGAATCACCATGTCGCCTGCCGCAGCGGGAGCCAACGACACCGACGACGTGCGCGCCGCCGCTGCCGGCGATCGCCAGGCCTTCCAGCGGCTGTACCGGCTGCATGTCGGTCGCGTGCACGGCGCGGTCTATCGATTGGCCGGCTATGACCACGCACGCGCCGAGGACCTGACCCAGGACGCCTTCATTCGCGCCTGGCAAAAGCTGCCCGGCTTCCGGCACGAGAGCGCCTTCGGTACCTGGCTCTACCGGTTGGCGGTGAACGTGGCGTTGATGGATATCCGCGCCCGTGGCGCTGATCCGGTCAGCACGCTTGACGACGACCATCTTCCGGACGCCGGCCAGACGCCGTTCTGCGCCGCCGAGCGCGAAGAGTTGCAACGGGCGATTGGCCGGTTGCCGCCACGCGCGCGCGCCGTACTGGTGCTGCACGACATCGAAGGCTGGCGGCATGAAGACATCGGCAACGAACTGGGCATGGCCGTGGGCACGTCCAAAGCACAACTGCATCGCGCCCGCGGCCTTTTGCGCAAGCTCCTGGAGGACAAGTCATGACCGAATTCGAATGGCTGCGACGAATGCGTGAACTGCGCCAGCCACTGGCGCCGCAAGGCGACTTGTGGGGCGCGATCGACGCCGCCATCAGCCATGCCGATCGCTCCGGCGACACGATGACCCCACCAGCATCGCGCCCGACATCACCACGACGCTGGCTGTTTGCCACCGCTCTCGCCGCCTCCACCGTGCTGGTTTGCAGTGTTCTCTGGCAGTGGCGACAGCAGGCACCCGCGAACACACCAATCGCCGGCACGACCACCGCGCCGACGCCCTGGAAGCCGTCGGACCCGCGCTTGTCGGGCGCCGCGATCGAGCTGGATGCCGCGCGCATGGAATTGCAACTGGCGATGCGGCAAGCGCCCGCTTCACCCGCGCTGCAACGACTGCTCGAGCGCACTGAACTGCAACAGACCCAGCTACGCCAACTGGCCCGCCAGGCCGGTTGACCCTCACAGGAACACACCATGAAAACCGCCCGCTACCTTCCGCTGCTGCTGTGCTTCTGCATCAGTCAGGCACTGGCCGATACGCCGATACAACTCAGCCACGAAGCCACCCCGACCGCCCGGGTGAGCATCAGCAACATTGCCGGCTCGGTCAACGTGATCGCGTGGGATCGCCACGAGGTGGCAGTCAGCGGCCGGCTCGGCGACGGTGCCAAGCCACTAGCCATCACCGGCAGCAACGGCAACCTGGAAATCAGGGTCGAACCCCAGGGTGGTTCCGGCTGGCTCAACTGGGGTGGTGACAGCAAGATGGGACCGACCACACTGGAACTGCGTGTACCCAAGGGGGCCTCGCTCGAGGTCGACGTGATCAGCGCGCCGCTGGTCATCGACGGCATGGACGGCGGCAACATCGAGATCAACACCATCAGCGGCAAGGCGCGTATCAATGCGCGCACTCCATCACTGAAGGTGGACAGCGTCAGCGGCGGCATCGAACAGGCCGGACGGGCCACACGCGCCGAACTTCAATCGGTGAGCGGCGACATCCTCGCACCGGCGCTGGGCAGCGAAGCCGAGCTGCAGACCATTTCTGGCCGCATCCAGGCCACCGGCGGCCCATGGAAAAAGCTGTCCCTCAGTACGGTATCCGGCGACGTCCAGCTCAAGGGCGGGCTCGCTGCCGGCGGTGACATCCGCATAGACAGCATGAGCGGCGACGTGCAACTGCAACTGCCCGCCAATACCGTGGGCAAGCTTCACGCCAGCAGCTTCAGCGGCAATCTGCGCAGCGATTTCGGCACGCCGAAGGAGCCCGAGCACGGCCCCGGAAGCTCGCTCGATGTTCGCCTCGGCGACGGCAGCGGCAAGATCGACATCGAGACCTTCAGCGGTGACCTGCGCGTGCGTCGCCAGGATTGAATCAACCGATCGCTGCATGCCCAACAAAAAAGCCGTCGCATGAGCAACGGCTTTTTTTGCTGATCGGATGAAAACGATCGGGCGGATCAAAGATCCTGATGATACTGCACGTACGGCGTGCGCGACTGGTCCGGTTCCGGCCCCACCGGCGTGTTGGCCGGGGTTCCCGAGGACCACAAATTCTGTGCGCCGACACTCAGCGATCCGCGCCAGGGCAACCGCCAGGTCACGCCAAGATCGATGCTGTTCCAGCGTCGATCCGCATTCAGACCACCGGGAATGCCTGCTTGTGGCCGCATCGTACGACCGGTGAGCATGCCGCTCACGCCGCCGTGATCGACGCCGAAGCTCAACGCTTTCTGGTCCAGCGTGTTGATGCCCAGGAGATTTCCGGGCAACAAATGGATGCGGCCGACACTGGCACCAAGGTCGATGCCACTCTTGCTGCCCAAGGCCAGGCGGCCGTGTGCATTCAGTTGCGAGCTACTGTCGAAACTCGACAACCCGTCCACGCCCGGCGCCGCTCCCGGGAGCACGCGCGGCAGAACGGCATTGTTGTTGGGTGTGCTGTTGGCACCGACGCTCAAACCAACACTGTAACGGCCCGCGTCATACGTGGCACCCACTTCGCTGCCAAGGATGCGCATGCCATGGTTGGCCCACGAATGTTCGCTGATTTCGGCGTGCGCCTGCAGCCTCGGACCCAATCCATACTGCAGACCCGTACTCATCACACTGGCTGCATCCACCACTTGCAGGGCCAACGGCGCATTCTTGCGCAGTGCATCGGCACCCGTGCTGTTGTCAGCCTTGAGCGCCAGCAGCCGACCATCGGCGCCCCGCCACAGCGGCACCAGGACGCCGGGTTCGACCTCGGTCATCTGGTCGGGCGTCTGCATCAGCAGGCGCTCGGCCATCGCATGGTCGCCGCCCACAGACTGCCCTGCCGCCGAGAACGGCAACAGAAGGATCAGCAACAGGGCGGACAGACGGCGCATGGTGAGATCGATCACTCCGCAGATGAGGACGGTATCGAGCCGGAGTATATCCCGCTTTACGTTTTGCTAACACCCCAAAAAGCCGTGCCAACGCACATAATCGACCGGTATCGATCCATCTCTGACCGACCATCCGACCCGGGGTTCCCCGGCTGCAGGCTGGCGACAGGGCCAACTTACACGATATAAAGGCGTGCGATGCTGGCCCGCCCGATCGCTCCGGAACTGCCACGAACCATGAGTGCCACGCCAACGACCCTTCCACCCCACCCGTCCGTGGCGGCACGGGAGGCTGCGGCCCTGCATGCGGCGGTGGAACGGCTGTTTGAAGCCGCCGATGCCGCCAGCGTGACGGAGATCTGCGAGGTCATGCTGGGCGGCCTGGGCGTGCACGGCGTGCTGCTCTGGCAACGCATCGGCGAATCCTCCGCGAGCGCGGCAAACCGGATCGAGCTGACCGAGGACCCCCAAAGCGGGCGCTCGCTCCTGCTCGAGTGTACCGATCCGCTGTGCGAGGCGGCACGCGAACGGGTGAACTGGCTGGGCCGGCTGGCCGGCATCCGTTTGCGCCAACTCGCCGAGACCGGTCGCCTGTGCGAGGCCATTTCGCGGCTGGCGCTGGCCGAACGGTTGCAACGTGCGCTGTATGCAATCGCTGAACAGGCCGGTGCCGGGCAGGACATGCCCGAGATGATGCGCTCGCTGCATGCCATCGTCGGTAGCCTGATGTATGCGGAAAACTTCTACATCGTGCTGTACGAGGTCACCACCGACACCATCCGCTTTCCCTACTACGTCGACATCGTCGACACCGATCCGCCGAAGCCGGATGAAGACGTGCCGTTGCACACCGTACTGCACAGCCTGACCTGGAATCTGCTGCGCGAGGGCCACCCGCTGATGGGCTCGATGGATGAGCTGAAGCAGCAACTCGGCGAACACTTCGTGCTGGTCGGCCCGCGCTGCGAACACTGGATCGGCGTACCGCTGCTGCGCGCCGGGCGGGCGGTGGGCGGCATCGTGCTGCAGAGCTATCGCGCCGATACCCGCTACTCGTGGCACGACCTGGAGCTGCTGAACTACATGGCCCAGCACGTGCAGACCTCGCTGGAGCGCCGTGAAGCCCAGATCGAACTGGGTCGCCGCGTGACCGACCGCACCGCCGCCCTGCGCGAGGCCAACCGGGTGTTGCGCCAGCAGGTGCTGCAGCGGCAACGTGGCGAGCGGCTGCAGGCTGCGCTGTTCCGTATCGCCGAACTGGCCAACACCGCCGACAGCCTGGACAAGTTCTACGCGTCCATGCACCAGGTCATCAGCGGCCTGCTGTACGCGCGCAACTTCTATATCGCCCTGCTCGACGAGGAGAGCGGCAACCTCACCTTTCCCTACTCGGTCGACGATGTCGACAGCGTGCGCCCCTCGCGCGCGCATGGCCGCGGCGCCACCGAGTACGTCTTGCGCCACGCCAAGCCATTGCTCGCCACGCCGGCAGAGATCGAGAAGCTCAGCCAGGCCGGCGAGATCAGCCATTTCGGTGCGCGCTCGGTGTGCTGGCTCGGTGTGCCGCTGATCTGGAACGGCAAGGCCATGGGCGTGCTGGCGTTGCAGAGCTATTCGACCGAGCACATCTACAACGAGCGCGACCAGGAACTGCTGACCTTCGTCAGTTACCACATCGCCAACGCGCTGCAACGTCGTCAGGCTGCCACGTCACTGAAGCATGCCTACGCCGGCATGGAACGCCGCGTCACCGAACGCACCCGTGCACTGGCACTGGCCAACCGCGATCTGCGTGAACAGATCGCCGAACGCGAACGGGTCGAGCGTCGGCTGAAATACGAGACCCTGCACGATTCGCTCACCGGCCTGCCCAACCGCACGCTGCTGCTGCAACGCCTGGATCACGCGATGCAGCGCTACATCGCCAACCCTGACGAACGGTTCGCCGTATTGTTCATCGACCTGGACCGCTTCAAGGTGATCAACGATTCGGTTGGCCATCTGGTCGGCGACGACCTGCTGTTCCAGGTCGGCGGTCGCATCCGGGCGTGCCTGAAGACCCGCGACGTGGTGGCTCGACTGGGCGGCGACGAATTCGCGGTGCTGCTGGAGGGCATCACCGACACCAACAAGGCCTCGCTGATCGCCGAGCGCATCATCAGCGAATTGCATACCCCGTTCCGGTTGGGCACCAAGGAGATATTCACCTCCGCGTCGATCGGTATCGCGCTGTCCAGCCCACATTACCGCCAGCCGGAGGAATTGCTGCGCGATGCCGATGCGGCGATGTACAACGCCAAGGATGGCGGTCGCCATCGCGCCGCCATCTTCGACGACCGCCTGCGCCGCGAGGCGCTGTCGCTGCTGGACATGGAGAGCGATCTGCGCCACGCCCTCAGCCGCAACGAATTCGAGCCGTTCTACCAGCCCATCGTGGAGCTCGCCGATGGCCGCGTCACCGGCTACGAGGCGCTGCTGCGCTGGCACCATCCGCGGCGCGGGCTACTGTCGCCGAACGATTTCCTGCTGATCGCCGAGGAGTGTGGTTGTGCCGAGGCGATCGATTGGCAGATATTCGAACAGGTCTGCGTGCAGGCGGTGCGGCTGATCGGTACCGAGGGTTTCATCAGCATCAACGTCTCCGGTCGCCACTTCCGCTCGATCGATCTGGACCAGCGTCTGCTGGCGTTGTTCGATCAGTACGCAGTGCCGACGCGCTGCATCCGCATCGAGGTGACCGAGCATGCATTGCTGGAGAACCCGACCCAGGTCAAGCAGATGTTGCAGAACCTGCGCAACCACGGCGTCGGCATCGCGCTGGACGACTTCGGCACCGGCTATTCCTCGCTCAGCTACCTGCACCAGTATCCGTTCGAAACGCTGAAGATCGACCGTTCGTTCATCGTCGAGCTGCCGCCGGATGACAGCGAAACCCAGGGCCTGGCGCTGGTCCGCGCGATCCAGGTGCTGGCCGATTCACTGCGGATGAAAGTGATCGCCGAAGGCATCGAGGACGAGTCGCAGCGACAGGCGCTGCTGCGGGTCGGCTGCCGTTATGGCCAGGGTTTCCTGTTCGCCACGCCGCAGCCCGCGGCGATCTGGCTGAGCGCGGACAAGCCGCTGCTGCTGGCCTGAGTTACTGGGCCGTATCCGTTGCGGCGGGGGCTGCACCGTCGCTCAGCAGGTGTTCGGCATCGATGCGATCGAGGTGGTAGCGCTGGGCGCAGAACTCGCAGACCACCTCGATCTCGCCGTCACGCGCATCGAGTGCGGCTTCGACCTCGGCACGGCCCAGCGATTTCAGCATCGAACTCACCCGCTCGCGGCTGCAACTGCAGCCGAACGCCAGCGCACGCGGCTCGAACAAGCGTACCGATTCTTCGTGATAGAGCCGGTACAGCACCTGTTCCGGCGCGCTGGACAGCAACTCTCCGGCGCCCAGGGTGGCGGTCAGGTGCACCACGCGATTCCACGCGTCGTCATCAAGCGCGGCATCGCGGCCACCCTCGTCCGGCATTTTCTGCAACATCAGCCCGACCGCGTGCTCGCCGTCGGCTGCAAGCAGGATCCGCGCGGGCAGTTGTTCGGATTGCACGAAATAGTTTTCCAGCGAGCCTGACAAGCTGGCGTGCTGCAGGTCGACCAGGCCCTGGTAACGCTGGCCGCGTTCGACGTTGCCGATGGTGATGGCCATGACGGCCTCGGGCAGCGCATCGAGCACCAGCGGCTGGGGCAGCGGATCGATCCAGCGCGCCAAACCGCGCAGGCGGCCCTGGTCGGTGCACTCGGCAAACAGCAGGCGCAGCGCGCCCGCGCTTTTCAGCTCGATCGACAGCGCGCCGTCCAGCTTGATGTTGCCGGTCAGCAGCGCACTGGCGGCCAACGTTTCGCCCAGCATCGCATGCAACGCCGGCGGATAGGCGGCGCGGCCGGCCACCTCCCGCCAGCTCGGGCCCAGTCGCACCAGGGTGCCGCGCACACCGGCACGCTCCAGCAGAAAGCGATGCAACACATCTTCGACAGGCAGGGTTTCCACGGCAGGCTCTCGTTGAGGTCAGTCGCTTCAGATGGGGGCGTGACCGGCCGGGAACAACGTCGGGGCGGCCGGCGATAGGAACGGCCCACGTTGCCACGAACGTTTCCCGCGCCCACGCTCCTATACTGCCCGCATCCTCTTTTGCGTGCCGCCATGCCCCGTTCGCCCCGCCGATCCTTGCCGACCCGACTGCTTCGCTCGCTGGCGATCCTGGTGCTGGCGTGGCTGGCGCTGAGCTGGCTGGTGGTGCTGGTGCTGCGTTTCGTGCCGCCGTGGACCTCGGCGATGATGCTGGAACGCCAGTTGGGGGCGCTGGTTCACGGCGAGAAGGATTTCCGGCTGCGCCAGCACTGGGTGCCGTGGCGGCAGATATCGCCTTACGTGCCGCTGGCGATGGTCGCCGCCGAAGACCAGAAATTTCCCTATCACCACGGCTTCGATCTTGATTCGATCCAGGATGCGCTCGACGCCGCCGATGAAGGCAAGCGCCTGCGCGGTGCCAGCACGATCAGCCAGCAGACCGCCAAAAACCTGTTTTTGTGGAATGGTCGCAGCTTCGTGCGCAAGGGCTTGGAAGCCTATTTCACGGTGCTGATCGAAGTGACCTGGCCCAAACAGCGGATCCTCGAGGTCTACGCAAACATCGCCGAGCTGGGCAACGGCATCTACGGCGTGGGCGCGGCCAGCGAGGCGTATTTCCACACCACGCCGGCGCGGCTGAGTCCCGCCCAGGCGGCGCGTCTAGCCGCGGTGCTGCCGAATCCGCGACGTCTGCATGTGGGTCGGCCAAGTGCCTATGTGCAACGCCGCGCCCGCTGGATCCAGCAACAGATGAACCAGCTCGGTGGCCCCGGCTACGTCGAAGGGCGCGCGCCGCCGCGCAAGCCACGCTGAATCCGCCGATCGACCCCAGCATGACCCCGGCCCATACAGGCGACACCCATGCCGCAACTCACCATCGTCGTCCCCGTCTACAACGAATCGGCCGTGCTGCGCTTGTTTCATCAGCGACTGTGCCTGGTGCTGGACAGCATGTCGCTGGCGTGCAGCGTGCTCTATGTCGATGACGGCAGCACCGATGAAAGCTGGTCGATCATCGAAACGCTGATGACCGGCGATCACCGCACGGGCGCACTGAAACTCTCCCGCAACTTCGGCAAGGAAGCCGCGCTGACTGCCGGACTGGACGCGGTGACCGTCGGTGCCGCCGTGGTGATCGATGCCGATTTGCAGGATCCTCCCGAAGTGATTCCCCGTCTGGTCGAACAATGGCAAGCCGGCTACGACGTGGCCTATGCCACGCGCAGCGCACGCGATGGCGACAGCGGCCTCAAGCGGTTCACCGCCGCGACGTTCTATCGCAGCATGGAACGGCTGTCCGACACCGCGATCCCGCGCGATACCGGCGACTTCCGCCTGCTCTCGCGCCGGGCGCTGGACGCCCTGGGGCAATTGCGCGAGCGCCAGCGCTTCATGAAAGGCCTGTTCAGCTGGATCGGCTACCGGCAGACCTCCGTGCATTACCTGCGCGAACCGCGCCAGGCCGGTACCACCAAGTGGAATTACTGGCGGCTGGGCCAACTGGCGATCGAGGGCATCACCTCGTTCTCCACCGCACCGCTGCGACTGGCCACGTGGATCGGGTTGGCATCAGCCGGGCTGGCCTTTGTCTATGGCTTGTGGGTGCTGGTGCACGCATTGCTCTACGGCGACCCGGTACGCGGTTACCCGACGTTGATGCTGGTGATCCTGTTCCTCGGCGGCGTGCAGCTGCTGGCACTGGGAGTGATCGGTGAATATCTGGGCCGCAATTACGCCGAAAGCAAACAGCGTCCGCTGTATTTCATCGAACAACAGCACTTGCCGCGCGAGCCGCGCTGATCGCGTTCTCCTCCGGCTTCACACATTTACCACACGCCGCGGGGACGCTGGCGCTAGACTTCGGGCAGACGGCCCGCAACGGGCCGGTGGGAGGCCCAAGCATGAGCCAGGTCAAGCATCTGCTGGAAAGCAAAGGCGGCACGGTATTCAGCATTGCGCCGGACGCGCCGGTACTCGAGGCGATCAAGCACATGGCCGAGCATCGCATCGGCGCATTGGTAGTCATGCGAGGCGAGCAACTGGTCGGCGTCATGTCCGAACGCGACTATGCACGCAAGGTCATCCTGCAGGGTCGTTCCTCGTCGCAGACCGCGGTATCCGACATCATGAGCGGAACGCCGCTGACCGTGGGCCCCGAAACCGACGTGTTCGACTGCATGCGCCTGTGCACCGACAGCCGGGTTCGCCACTTGCCGGTGGTCGAAGGTGACAAGGTGGTCGGGGTGATCTCGATCGGCGATCTGGTCAAGGCAGTGATCGACGCGCAGGCCGAGCAGATCGAACACCTGGAACGCTACATCACCAGCTGAAGCAGCATCGGGGAAGCATGACGTGCGCGCGATCCGGCGCGATCATGCGTCGCGTGCCGACTGATTTTCGTGTTCGTCCGGCGCCAGATCGGGCGACCAGCCGGCCCG
>SMEK01000810.1_pt1 | contig 10242 bp, 7 predicted proteins | sample 2456371 | NCBI WGS metagenome assembly SMEK01 (sample SAMN10132590, study PRJNA489261) | soil metagenome | isolation source: day1 antibiotic-loamy sand soil ammended with composted manure from dairy... | place: USA | collected 2015-04-01
CAGACCCGCATGCCCAAGGTGCAGGAATCGGTGAAAGACTTCTTTGGCAAGGAGCCACGCAAGGACGTCAACCCGGATGAAGCCGTCGCCGTCGGCGCGGCCGTGCAGGGTGGCGTGCTGGGTGGTTCGGTCAAGGACGTGCTGCTGCTGGACGTCACCCCGCTGTCGCTGGGCATCGAGACGATGGGTGGCGTGATGACCAAGCTGATCGAGAAGAACACCACGGTGCCGACCAAGGCCTCGCAGACCTTCTCCACCGCCGACGACAACCAGACTGCGGTCACCGTGCACGTGCTGCAGGGCGAGCGCGAGCGTGCGAGTGCGAACAAGTCGCTGGGCAAGTTCGACCTGCAGGGCATCGACCCGGCACCGCGCGGCATGCCGCAGATCGACGTCACTTTCGATATCGACGCCAACGGCATCCTGCACGTGTCGGCGAAGGACAAGAAGACCGGCAAGGAACAGAAGATCGAGATCAAGGCCGGTTCGGGCCTGTCCGATGAAGAGATCCAGCGCATGGTCGCCGACGCCGAGGCGAACAAGGAAGAAGACAAGAAATTCCAGGAGTTGGTGGCCACCCGCAACAAGGCCGACCAGATGGTGCATTCCACCCGCAGCGCGCTGAAGGAGCACGGTGACAAGGTGCCGGCCGATCAGCTGTCGACCATCGAGGGTGCCCTGTCCGACCTGGAGAAGGTCAAGGACGGCGATGACAAGGCGGCGATCGAATCCAAGGTCGAGAAGCTGGAACAGGTGGCGCAGGCACTGTATGCGGCAGCGCAGGGCGGTTCGGCAGCCGGTGCCGAGCAGCAGTCCGCGCCGGGCGGTTCGGCGCAGCCGGACGACGTGGTCGATGCCGAGTTCACCGAAGTGAAGGACGACAAGTCATAATTGACGGCGTTGTCGGCACGACCGATAGACCAGCCCGCGCCGGGAATTGCCCGGCGTGGGCTGTTTGTTGAGAGCGGGACAGGGGCGTGGAAGTGTGGAAGCATCAATGAGCAAGCGTGATTACTACGAGGTGCTGGGTGTCGAGCGCACCGTCAGCGACGTCGAGCTGAAGAAATCCTTCCGGCGACTGGCGATGAAATACCATCCGGATCGCTGTCCGGATGATCCGACCGCGCAGGACAAATTCAAGGAGGCCAAGGAGGCCTACGAAGTCCTGTCCGACGGGCAGAAACGCGCTATGTACGACCAGCATGGCCACGCCGCCTTCGAGCACGGCATGGGTGGTCGCGGCGGTGCCGGTTTCGGCGACGTCGGCGATATTTTCGGTGATATTTTCGGTGACATTTTCGGTCGCAACGGCGGTGGGCGCGGGCGTCCGCGACGCGGCTCCGACCTGCGCTACATCATGGAGCTCGATCTGGAAGAAGCCGTGTTCGGCGTCAGCAAGCAGATCGAGATTCCCACCCAGGTCAATTGCCAGCATTGCAACGGCAGCGGCTCGGAGGACGGCAAGGTCAGCAAGTGCAAAACCTGCCATGGCCACGGCCAGGTGCGCATGCAGAACGGCATTTTCTCGATCCAGCAGGCATGCCCGCATTGCGGCGGTAGCGGCCAGGCGATCGAGAAGCCCTGCAAGAAGTGCCATGGCGAAGGCCGCCTCGAGGAAACCCGCACGCTGTCGGTGCAGATCCCCGAAGGCGTCGACAATGGCGACCGCATTCGCCTGACCGGCCAGGGCGAGGCAGGCCCTTCCGGTGCGCCGGCCGGTGATCTGTACGTGGAGGTGCATGTTCGCGAGCACGCGATCTTCCAGCGCGAAGGCAGCGACTTGTACTGCGAATTGCCGATTCGCTTCTCGCAAGCCGCGCTTGGTGCCGAATTGCCGGTGCCGACGCTGGAAGGCGAGGTGCCGGTCAGCATCCCGCCGGAAACGCAAACCGGGACCCAGTTCCGTCTGCGCGGACGCGGAGTCAAATCGGTGCGCAGCAGTCGCCACGGCGACCTGATCTGTCGCGTGGTGGTGGAGACGCCGATACGCCTGACCAAGCAGCAGCGCGAATTGCTGGAATCCCTGGAAGCCACCTTCGATGGCAACGACGTCGGCAAACACACCCCGCGCGCCAAGGGCTGGGTCGACGGCGTGAAGGATTTCTGGTCGAAAGTCACCGCGTGAACCCTACGGCACACGCGCTAGCATGTGTCGATCGATGGTTCTGACTGGAGTGTGCCGATGACCCGACCTGTCCGCCTTGCCATCAGCGGCGCCTCCGGCCGCATGGGCCGCGCCCTGTCGGGGCTGCTTGCCGATGATCCCCGCTTCGAGCTGGTGCATGCGATGGTGTCGGCCGATTCGGTCCACGCGGGCCAGCCGGTATTCGCCGGCATGGCAGGTTCGTTATGTCATGCGTGCGACTGGAGCCGTGCTCCGGAGATCGACGTGGTTGTCGATTTCAGCGGCCCGGCGGGACTGGCGCTGGCGCTTGATCATTGCCTGGCGCACGGCGTCGCCTTGGTCAGCGGCACCACCGGCGTCGACGCTGCGCTGGAAACACGGCTTGCCGATGCCGGCAAGCACATCGCCATCCTGCGTGCGGCCAATTTCAGTCTCGGCGTGGCGGTGCTGACGCGACTTCTGCGGGAGGCCGCGGCCGCGTTGCCGGCATGGGATCTGGAAATCGTCGAGGCGCATCACGGCCGCAAGCAGGATGCCCCGTCGGGTACCGCATTGGCGCTCGGGCAGGCCGCCGCCGCGTCGCGCAGAACCACGCTGGAAGCGGCAGCGGTCTTTGGTCGCGAAGGGCGCGCGGGCGAACGCGTTGAAGGCAGCATCGGTTTCGCGGTGGTGCGCGGTGGCGATATCGTCGGCGAACACAGTGCCATGCTGATCGGGCAGGGCGAGCGGCTGGAGCTGGGGCATCGCGCCACGGATCGTTCGATCTTTGCACGTGGCGCCTTGCAGGCGGCGTACTGGCTGGCCGGTCGCAGCGCAGGTCACTGGCAGCTCGAGGATGTGATCGCCAAGCCACGCTGAGTGCGTCCATGCCGGCCGTGTCATCCGTCGATGACGGCCCGGCGTCTGGGAAAGTCCACTTCCCGTGATTTTCTTGGCGCACGTCCGGCACATGACCGACTTGCACAGGCTGGTCGCGGGGGCGGCTCAGTCGGGATGCGAGGCGTTGCGGCCGCGTCCGGCACCGAGCCGGGTATCGAGGCTGCCGAACAGCTTCTTGAACATGCGCGAGAACTTTCCCCGTTTCGTCTTGCGCAGTTTCTCTTTTTCGCTGGTCAGCCAGGCGACCTGGATCACTCGCCGCTCGCCTTCATAGGGCAAGTGCCCGTGGAAGGAGTTGTCGCAGCGCTTGAATACGGCAAATTCGCCGTATAGCGGGATCAGTTCGGGCACTACCGTGCTGTCGATGTCGTCGATCCGGTGCAGGAAGCGCAGGCAGCCATCGCTGGTATCCGGCCACTGCGGGTTGAGGTAGATCAGGGCCGTGGCGACCTTCGATTTGCTGTCGGTGTGGATGGTGCCGTGGCGCTTGTTGAGCAGGCGACAGATGGTCACCAGCGTCGGGTATTGATCCAGGTTGTCGATGCCCAGCTTGTTGCCGATGACGCTGGCAAACGCCGGCCCGATCATGTTGTCGATCAGCGCATTGACGCTGGGGCCGCAATCCTGCGGGTCGTACGGAAAGAAGCCGGCGCTGGAATAACGGGGGAAATCGCGATCCAGTTCGCCACGCATTTCGTCGGGAAGCTGGCCGTGCGCCACCATGAACGGGAAGGGTTGCAGTTGCACCGTGGTGTCCGGGCGATCAAGTCGGGCGGGATCGAGCAGGACGGCGGCACTCATGAGACATTCGACTCCATGCAAATGGCAGCTAGTGTAGCGCTGACCGGTTCAGGAACGCTGCAGCAATCGCACCCGATTCAGCCTCTGTGAGGTGGACAGAAACCCCTGCGCGGCCTATCATTTCGTCCCGCCCAGATTCTTTTCCCTCCAGCTTTCCACAAGCCAGCAATACAGCGGCTTGCGGACTTCGCTGCATCCAAAAGGCGGTTACCGTAATGCCTATTCCTGCTCTGCTGGCCCTCGAAGACGGCAGCGTGTTCCATGGTCATGCCGTTGGCGCCATGGGCGAAACCATTGGCGAGGTGGTCTTCAATACGGCCATGACCGGTTATCAGGAGATCCTCACCGATCCTTCCTATGCGCGCCAGATCGTCACCCTGACTTATCCGCACATCGGCAACACCGGCATCAACGCCGAAGATGTCGAATCCACCGCCGTGCATGCGGCCGGGCTGATCGTTCGCGACGTACCGCGGCTGGCCAGCAACTGGCGCAGCACCGAAAGCCTGCCCGATTACCTCAAGCGCCATGGCACGGTGGCCATCGCCGGCATCGATACCCGCCGGCTTACCCGCATCCTGCGTGACAAGGGCGCGCTGTCCGGCTGCATCATGGCCGGTGAACAGGCGGACGCCGAAACCGCGCTGGCCAAGGCGCGCAACGTCTCCAGCCTCAACGGGATGGATCTGGCCAAGGTGGTCAGCACCAGCAAGCCGTACACGTGGAACCAGGGCGTGTACGACCTGGACCACGCCGCGTTCAACCAGCCGGCGACGCGCTTCAAGGTGGTTGCCTACGATTTCGGCACCAAGCTCAACATCCTGCGCCTGCTTGCCGAGCAGGGCTGCGAGATCACCGTGGTACCGGCGCAGACGCCTGCCGCCGACGTGCTGGCGATGAAACCCGATGGCGTGTTCCTGTCCAATGGCCCTGGCGATCCGGCCGCATGCGACTACGCCATTGACGCCACCCGGGCATTTCTCGACGCGAAGATCCCGCTGTTCGGCATCTGCCTCGGCCACCAGCTGATGGGTCTGGCGCTGGGCGGCAAAACATTGAAGATGAAGTTTGGCCATCACGGCGCCAATCATCCGGTGAAGGACCACGACGACGGCCGCGTGCTGATCACCTCGCAGAACCACGGTTTCGCCGTCGACCCGGCCACGTTGCCGCAGAACACGCGTGTCACCCATACCTCGCTGTTTGATGGATCACTGCAGGGTTTCGCGCTGACCGATCGCCCGGCGTTCTGCTTCCAGGGTCATCCCGAAGCCAGCCCCGGCCCGCTCGATGTCGGCTATCTGTTCCAACGTTTCGCGACCCTGATGCAGGAGGCCCGCACGCATGCCTAAGCGTACCGATATCAAGAGCGTCCTCATCATCGGCGCCGGCCCGATCGTGATCGGCCAGGCCTGCGAGTTCGATTACTCGGGCGCGCAGGCGTGCAAGGCGCTGAAGGAAGAGGGCTACCGGGTGATCCTGGTGAACTCCAACCCCGCCACCATCATGACCGACCCGGAAACCGCCGACGCGGTCTACATCGAGCCAATCAACTGGCAAACGGTGGAGCGCATCATCGCCAAGGAGCGTCCGGATGCGGTGTTGCCGACGATGGGCGGGCAGACGGCGCTGAATTGCGCGCTGGATCTGGCTGATCACGGCGTGCTGGAGAAGTACGACGTCGAGCTGATCGGTGCCCGGCGCGATGCGATCCGCATGGCCGAGGATCGCGAGCTGTTCAAGCAGGCGATGACCGAGATCGGGCTGGACAGTCCCAAGTCGGACGTCGCCAAGAGCTTCGAGCATGCGGTGGAAATCCAGGCGCGGCTCGGCTTCCCGGTCATCATCCGGCCCAGCTTTACGCTGGGTGGTACTGGTGGCGGCATTGCCTACAACAAGGAAGAGTTCGAGACCATCATCAAGCGCGGCCTCGACATGTCGCCGACGCACGAGGTGTTGATCGACGAATCAGTGCTGGGCTGGAAGGAATTCGAGATGGAAGTGGTCCGCGACACGGCGGACAACTGCATCATCATCTGCGCCATCGAGAACCTCGATCCGATGGGCGTGCACACCGGCGACTCGATCACCGTGGCGCCGGCGCAGACCCTCACCGACAAGGAATACCAGCGCCTGCGCGATGCCTCCATCGCGGTGCTGCGCAAGATCGGCGTGGATACCGGCGGCTCCAACGTGCAGTTCGGCATCAACCCGGTCGATGGCCGCGTGGTGGTGATCGAGATGAACCCGCGGGTGTCGCGTTCCTCGGCGCTGGCGTCCAAGGCCACCGGCTTCCCGATCGCCAAGGTCGCCGCGAAGCTGGCCGTGGGTTACACGCTGGACGAGCTGAAAAACGACATTACCGGCGGGCTCACCCCGGCTTCGTTCGAGCCATCGATCGACTACGTGGTCACCAAGATTCCGCGCTTCGCGTTCGAGAAATTCCCTGCCGCTGACGCGCGCCTGACCACCCAGATGAAGTCGGTGGGCGAGGTGATGGCGATCGGTCGCAGCTTCCACGAATCGCTGCAGAAGGCGCTGCGCGGACTGGAGATCGGCAAGACCGGCCTCAACCCGACCGGGTTGGACATCCATACCGATGATGGCCTGGCGATACTCAAGCGCGAGTTGCGCGAGCCGCGTCCGGACCGTGTGTTCCACCTGGCGGACGCGTTCCGCGCCGGTCTGTCGCTGGAGGAAGTGTTCGACCTCAGCCGGGTCGACCCGTGGTTTCTCGCCGCCTTCGAGGACATCGTACGCGCCGAGACGGACGTGGCGGCACAGGGCATTACCGCGCTCGACGAACCGCGCGTGCGCGAACTCAAGCGGCTCGGTTTTGCCGATGCGCGGTTGGCCGAACTGCTCAACACCGACGAAGCGTCACTGCGTCATCTGCGTCACACGCTGGGCGTGCGCCCGGTCTACAAGCGGGTGGATTCCTGCGCGGCCGAGTTCGCCACCAGCACCGCCTACATGTATTCGACCTACGAGGAAGAGTGCGAAGCCGAACCGACCAGCCGCGACAAGATCATCGTGCTCGGCGGCGGCCCGAACCGGATCGGGCAGGGCATCGAATTCGACTACTGCTGCGTGCATGCCTCGCTGGCGCTGCGCGAGGATGGCTATGAAACCATCATGGTCAACTGCAACCCGGAAACCGTCTCCACCGACTACGACACCTCCGACCGCCTGTACTTCGAACCGCTGACGCTGGAAGACGTGCTGGAAATCGTCCAGGTCGAGAAGCCGAAAGGCGTGATCGTGCAGTACGGCGGGCAAACCCCGCTGAAGCTGGCGCGTGCGCTGGAGGCAGCCGGCGTGCCGATCATCGGCACCAGCCCGGATTCGATCGACCTGGCCGAGGACCGCGAGCGCTTCCAGCACATGATCGAGAAGATCGGCCTGAAGCAGCCGCCGAACCGCACCGCGCGCAACGCCGACGAGGCGCTGGCGCTGGCGCGCGAGATCGGCTATCCGCTGGTGGTGCGGCCAAGCTACGTGCTCGGCGGACGCGCCATGGAGGTGGTGCATGACGATGCCGACCTGTCGCGCTACATCCGCGACGCGGTGAAGGTGTCGAACGATTCGCCGGTACTGCTGGACCGCTTCCTCGACCACGCCGTCGAGGTCGACGTGGACGTGATTGCCGATGCCGAAGGCAACGTGCTGATCGGCGGCATCATGGAACACATCGAGGAGGCCGGCGTGCATTCGGGCGATTCGTCCTGTTCACTGCCGCCGTATTCGCTGAGCGCGGACATCCAGGATGAGATGCGCCGGCAGGTCACCGCGATGGCGAAGGAGCTGAAGGTCATCGGCCTGATGAATACCCAGTTCGCGATCCAGGGCGATACGGTGTACATCCTTGAAGTGAATCCGCGTGCCTCGCGCACGGTGCCATTCGTCTCCAAGGCGATAGGCGTGCCGTTGGCCAAGATCGCCGCCCGCGTGATGGCCGGTCGGTCACTGGCCAGTCTCGACGCGACGCGCGAGGTGATCCCGGCGTATTACTCGGTGAAGGAAGCGATCTTCCCGTTCCTGAAGTTCCAGAACGTCGATCCGATCCTCGGCCCCGAGATGCGTTCGACCGGTGAAGTGATGGGCGTGGGTCGCAGCTTTGGCGCCGCGTTCGCGCGCGGCCACGAAGCGGCCGGCATCAAGCCGCCGACGGCCGGCGGCAAGGTGTTTCTGTCGGTGCGCGATGGCGACAAGGAGCGATTGTTGCCGGTGGCAAATGAAGTGGTCGCCCGGGGTTTCAGCCTGGTGGCAACTTCCGGCACCGCCGCTTTTCTGGCTGAGCATGGCGTAACCTGCGAACGCGTCAACAAGGTGCTTGAAGGCCGCCCGCACATCGTCGACCTGATCAAGAACGGCGAGATCGCCTATATCGTCAACACCACCGAGGGCAAGCAGGCCATCGCCGACTCGTTCTCGATCCGGCGCGAGGCCTTGCAGCAACGCGTCACGTATTCCACCACCGTGGCAGGCGCCCGCGCACTCGTGCATTCGCTCGACTTCCGCAGCGATGGCGAAGTGCACAGCCTGCAGGAATTGCACAAGGAGCTCAGCGCATGAGTCGTCCCCCGATCACCAAAGCCGGCGCCGAGCGCCTGCGCACCGAACTGGAACAGCTGAAATTCGTCGATCGTCCGCGCATCATCGCGGCGATCGCCGAGGCACGCGCCCATGGCGACCTGAAAGAGAACGCCGAGTACCACGCGGCGCGCGAGCAGCAGAGCTTCACCGAGGGTCGCATCGGGCAACTGGAGGGCTTGCTCTCCAACGCCGAAGTGATCGACGTGGCACAGCTCAACCCCGGCGACCGGGTGGTATTCGGGGCCACCGTGGAACTGGAAGACGAGGATTCCGGCACGCCGGTGACCTACCAGATCGTGGGCGACCTGGAGGCGGACATCAAGCGATTCATGATTGCGGTATCGTCGCCGATCGCGCGGGCGCTGATCGGTCACAGCGCCGGCGACAGCATCGAGTTCACGGCGCCCAACGGGATCAAGCACTACGAGATCGTAAGCGTCCGCTACGTCTGACCGGAGCCCGGCGGCGCTTCCTCACGAAGCGCCGCCGTGTCGTCCGTCGCGTGGAAGGTGTGTGTTTCTCCCATGCATAAAAAAAGGCCGCTTTCGCGGCCTTTTTCGCATACTCGCAAGCAGCTGGAACTCAGCGCTGGCGAGCCTTGAAACGGGGGTTGCTCTTGCAGATCACGAACACCTTGCCGCGACGACGCACGATCTTGCAGTCGCGGTGCCGCGCCTTGGCGGACTTCAAAGAGTTAAGCACCTTCACGGCCAGCTCCTGACACAAACGGAAAAAGTAAGCTCGCAAGTCTAACGGCTTGCAGGCTTTATCACAAGCCACCCGGCGCAGCTGTTTCGGCCACCGTGGCCAGGAACTGCTGCAGGGCCGGGGAATGGTCGTCCGCACGGCAAGCCGTTGCCAGCAGCAGGTAGGCGTCGGCATCCTCCAGCGGCACGTAACTGACACCGGCCAGGCGCACCGCACGCATGCTGGCCGGCACAAGCGCCAGCCCCAGCCCGGCGGCGACCAGTGCCAGCAGGCCGTTGATCTGTTGCGCATGCTGCGTGATCCGGGGCTGGAAGCCAGCGCGGGTCGCCAGTTTCACCAGGCGATCGTAGAGCGTGGCGGCCAGTTCACGCGGTTGCGACACGAAGGGACTGTCTGCGACTTCAGCCAGCGACAGGCTGCCGTGTCCGGCCAGTGCGTGCCCGGCGGGCAGGGCGAGCAGCAATGGTTCGCGGTCGACCACGCTCAGTCGAAGCCCGCGCGCATCGTGCAGGTGCGCCGGCTCGTCACGGACGAACCCCACGTCGATTTGGCCGGCCAGCAACGCGGCGAATTGCGGTTCGGTATACATTTCGCTGAGATGCAGGCGGACGTTGGGTGCGATCTGGCCAAAGCGCAGCAAAGCCTGCGGTAGAGCAGGGTGGAATGACACCGATACGGTATAGGCCAGGCGCAACTGGCCGGTGTAACCCGCCGCAGCGGCCACCACCTGGATGCGTGCCTCATCCACCTTGGCCAGGATCTGCCGGGCCTGTTCCAGGAAAACACGACCTGGCTCGGTGATGGTCACGCTGCGCTTGGTGCGCTCCAGCAACCGCACGCCGAGATCCTGTTCCAGTGACTGGATCTGCTGTGACAATGGTGGCTGCGACAGGTGCAGGCGCAGCGCGGCGCGGGTGAAGCTCAGCTCTTCGGCGACGGCGACGAAATAGCGCAGTTGGCGTAGATCAAACATATAGTGATTTCGAATTAGTTCGACGCTAAATATATATTAGATACTTTATTGTATCGATCATAAAATCACTCCCGTCCCGCCACTCCCCTCCCCCTGTGGCGGCGGCCCTCGCCCCGCAGCGACGCTAAATACGACATCTGGTTCATCTCCCCCCCTGAAC
>SMEK01000811.1_pt1 | contig 10210 bp, 8 predicted proteins | sample 2456371 | NCBI WGS metagenome assembly SMEK01 (sample SAMN10132590, study PRJNA489261) | soil metagenome | isolation source: day1 antibiotic-loamy sand soil ammended with composted manure from dairy... | place: USA | collected 2015-04-01
GAAGATTTTTTGCGTAAGATAGCCCTCCATATAGTTTCCTATATGACAGTCCTACACTTATTCAATGCAGAACCAGCCCCTAGAAAAATGAGTTTCTAGGGACTTCGGCAAATCCCCCTTTCCACAATTATCATTGGACCTCATTATCCTCAAACTGTGTACTCTTGGTTTTTGCGCCTCTATCCTTACTTCAAAGCAATATTGAAATAAGTCGATGGATAATTGTATATAATTGTAGCTCCTTTTATTTGGAAAAGCAATAACAATTAAGTATTTAAATATCATTTATGATTGAATTTTATACAATATGCAGAAAAATTTTGAATTTTCAATCGAAAATTTTGTTAAATTGAAAATTTAAAAGGAATTCTAACTTCTTTGCAATAATAATGCTGTTATTTTTATAAAAAGCATCCATACTACTTTCTGAGGTGAAATAGAATGTATAAATTGCTGTCCCACAATGATTTAGATGGGGTTGGATGTGGCATTTTAGCGAAACTTGCCTTTGGACAAGATGTAAAAGTCCGATATAATTCAATTGCTTCACTTGAACGGGAAATTGAATACTTTTTAGAAAATGATTTGCCTGATACTTTTTTATTTATTACAGATTTATCACCTAGTGAAGAAAATGAAAAAAGATTAAATGCACATTTTAAACAATATAAAAATATTCAACTTATTGATCATCATAAAACAGCGTTGCATTTTAATGAATATGATTGGGGAACGGTATTAGTCGAAAATGAGGAAGGGAAGCTAGAAAGTGCAACTTCATTATTTTATCAGTTTTTAGTTGCAAACGAGTTATTAAAGCCAACAGAGGCAATTGATGAATTTGTGAAGCTCGTAAGACAATATGATACTTGGGAGTGGGAAAAAAACGATAATCATAAAGCCCATTTCTTAAATTCATTGTTTTTCTTAGTGTCCATCGATGAATTTGAAGAAACGATGATTGACAGACTAACTTCTTCTGAACACTTCGATTTTGATGAATTTGAAAAAAAGCTGTTGAATATGGAAGAAGATCGGATAGAACGATATATTCGTCGCAAAAAAAGAGAGGTAGTGCAAATAAAAAATGATGAGTATTTTGCTGGAGTTGTGTATGCGGAATCTTATCATTCAGAATTAGGAAACGAATTAAGTAAAGAACATCCTCATCTTGACTATATCGCTATATTGAATATGGGAAGTAAAAAAATTTCTTTCCGCACTATTCATGACCATGTGGATGTTTCGGAAATCGCAGCAGTGTATGGCGGAGGAGGACATCAAAAGGCAGCGGGTTGTAACTTAACAGAGGAAACATATCAAATATTTGTACAAAATACTTTTCAGCTTGATCCAATGCCTCAAGATGCGAAATATAATCGGTATAATGTAAAGGAATCTTCTTTTGGTACGATGTATGCTGATGCCGATGATAACAATTATTTTATATTACAAAAAGATGGCGTTTGGATGATTGAAAAATCAGAACAATTAATAGAAACAACTTTTGCAAGTTTTGAAGAAGCAGAAAAATATTTAAAGAGGATGTATGAAGCCTATCTAGTACGTGATGAAGTGTTTGTTGAGTATTTAATGAATCGAGTAAAAAAAGAACATTAGAAGTAGATGATTGAAATATTTTTTATGAATGCAAAATTCGCTAGCTCCTTTCAATTTAGCTAGCGAATTCTTATTATTATTTATGTTGTGATAAATATAATGCGGTTTGGAAAACGAACTTTTTATTTTCATCCTGCATCATATTTATTAATTCATCGTGATCAATTAAAAGTATATGGTTTAAGGAAGAAAACTTTTTGGCAGATGGTGTAAAAGATTGATTTGTAATAATCATTGCGCCATCTGCACTGTATGTTTTTATATTGACAGCAACTTGTTGAACCTTTCGGATGTCAACTGCATTTGCCCCTTTTATAATCTGTACTATATATTTTCTCGTACCTTTCCATAAAATAAGATCCACATTGAAAGTTTCAATGTCCTTTGTAATAAGTGCTACGTAACGATGTTTTTCAAAAAGTTTTTTTAATAGATGGATGTACTCCGTTTCTGGCAAATTATTCAATTGTATAAGTTCTTTCTGTAAAAGATCGTTGTCAGTGTGAACGGTTTTTATTAAATGCAATGTACGATTAATTAAATAAAAAATAAAACGAAAACTTGAAGTTCTAAAAGGCTTGTAGAATATCACCAAAGTAATGAAAATCATGAAATACAATTTAATATCATATACATTTAGTTCAATAGAAATCAAACTGAATAATGTGATAACAATACCAAAACTGAACATCAAAATCATTAAAAATTCAATTACTTTGCTTTCAAATTTTCTTTCTTTCATCTACATTCATTCCTTGTTTTTTATATTATTTTTAACTTTTGGAGCCGAATATATTCTAAAAAAGGATGAGAATTAAAAACAGAATATTTGATAATCATCCTAATATTTGTGTATGATTACAAAGAAAAATATTTCAATTTCGAGATAATATGTTTTGTATGTGGAGGGAATGAGGATGGAAATAGGGTTAACGACATTTGTAGAAACGACGCCAGATGTAAGAACGGGAAAAGTGATAAGTCATGCGGAGCGACTTCGAGAAGTTGTAGAAGAAATTCAACTAGCTGATGAAGTGGGATTAGATGTTTATGGAGTAGGTGAGCATCATCGAAAAGATTATGCTTGTTCATCACCTGCTGTATTGCTTGCTGCGGCCGCAACGAAAACAAAAAATATTAAATTAACGAGCGCAGTAACTGTATTATCTTCAGATGATCCAGTGAGAGTGTATCAGCAATTTGCTACATTGGATGCAATTTCGAACGGGCGTGCAGAAATTATGGCAGGCCGGGGTTCTTTCATAGAATCTTTTCCGTTATTTGGTTATGACTTACAGGATTATGATGAATTATTCGAGGAAAAGTTAGATTTATTACTACAAATACAGAAACAAGAAATCATTCATTGGAACGGTAAACATCGTCCAAGTATTAATGGTCGAGGAGTATACCCAAGACCAGAAAATGAAGTTCCGATTTGGATTGCTAGTGGTGGAACGCCTCAATCGGTAGCTCGAGCAGGTGCGTTAGGCTTACCTTTATGTTTAGCGATTATCGGCGGCAGTCCATTACAATTTGCTCCTTTAGTGAAGTTATATTATCGTGCAGCAAAAGAAGCAGGACATGATATTTCCAAACTAAAAGTAGCATCTCACTCCCATGGATTTGTTGCGGAAACGACAGAAGAGGCGGTTGAAAAGTTCTTCCCTCCAACCCAATACGCAATGAATGTTTTAGGTAGAGAACGAGGATGGGGACCATATACGCAAGCGACATTTGATTATGCTAGAAGTTTAGAAGGAGCATTGTACTGTGGCGATGTAAAAACGGTAGCAGATAAAATTATTTTCTTGCGTAAAAATGTTGGAGTTACTCGCTTTATGCTCCACTGCCCAGTTGGTTCAATGGCTCATGAAGATGTGATGAGATGCATCGAATTGTTAGGGAAAGAAGTTGCACCAATTGTACGTGAAGAAGTAGCGAAATGGGAAGCGGAAGGTAATGGGCAAATCATAGTCTAATAATAACTATCCATATTGGCTATTATTTTGCAAACTTTGACTAATATCTTTTTTAGCTTGACTATTAAGTGATCGATTTTGGCTAATATCGGTCTTTCTCGAATCGAAATTGAAACGATTGGCAATTAAGTTCGCACATTTGACTATTATCCATTTTAGTTTGACTATTAAGTGATCGATTTTGGCTAATATCGGTTTTCCCTAAATCGAAATTTAATCGATTGGCAATTAAGTTCACACATTTGACTATAATCCAATTTAGTTTGACTATTAAGTGATTGATTTTGGCTATTATCAGTTTCCATGAATCGAAAGTGTTATAGCTAAGCCTTATTTCAAATGAGAAATGATAAAGAGAGGACTGTCATCAACTTTTGCACAGTCCTCTCTCTTATAACACGAATATTTCTAATCAATAAACGTATTCAGATTCAATTTCTTTAATCTTTTCATACAGCATTTTATTTACCGGTGTATCAATTCCGTACTTTTTGCCAAGTTTTAATACAGTTCCAGCAAACAATTCAACTTCGCTTAGTCGTTTTGCATCGACATCTTGTGCCATTGATGGTTTTCCTTCTGGACTGAGAGTATCTAATACATCAAGCCAGTAATTTAAATCATCTTCTGTCAATGGAACACCAGCTTTATCTGAAATAGCAATAACTTCTCGCATAGCAGCAATCATCGTATTTCTTGCTTCACCTTCATTTTGTACTTCCCCATAATTGCTATTGTAAACGGCAACCGTTTGATTGACTCCAACGTTTAGCATGAATTTGCCCCAAATTCGATGGGGCATGTTTGTATCCACTTGATGTGGAAGTTCAACAGATTTGAAAAATTCGCTTAATCTTTTTGTTTTTTCACTAAGGATTCCTGGTTTTCTATCACCAAAGACGAGCATTCCTTTATGTTCAAATGTTAATTTGTTATCAATTTTTACTGCATCCATTCCTTGAGCGACACAATAAAGTACCTTTTCAAAGCCGTAAACTTGTCCAATCATTTCTTCGCTGATGATGCCATTTAATGCCGAAATGATTATCGTATGTTCACCTACATGGTGCTTAACAGATTGAATGGCTTCTTCTAAACCGTTAAACTTAACAGTAAAAATAAGTAAATCTGCAGGTTCTACATGCTCATCAGGTGTTACAAAGTGGAATTCACATCGTTCTCCGTTGCAAAATACCCCTTCAGTTTGATATTTTTCAATACGTTTTTTATCGGCTATGATTCGTACATTTTCTTTCGGAAGTTTTTGAGAAAAATGTTGACCATACATAATGCCTAATGCACCTAAACCGATAATTGATACCTTCTTTATACTCACAACCATCCCTCTTTCATTAACTTCTTACAAACGAAATCATTTCATTTAGTTTATCAAATTATTTGGCAAAAGGAATTCTTATTAAGGGTTATAAAAGCTAGAAAAAAAGAGATGCGAGGGTTATTCTCGCACCTTATAGATAAGAAAGGGGTTGTGAATATTTTGAACATGTTTAAAAACATGAGCAACTAAGCGGGATAGTTGAGCCATTCATCAGCTAAAGCTTTAATTCATTTCTTTATTGAGATTGTACTTCCAAAAAACATAAAATAAAAGGCATTAGAAAGGAGTTCAAAGATATTTCAAAACTTTTCGAACAGATAAAGAACAAAGAAGAGTTCAGCGGAATGTTGATGATCATTTCTCAATGATTATTTTTCTAATATAGAATTATGTTATAATTGAAGAAATTTTGTTGGGATTATGAAAATAGAGGTGAGCCGTATGATTAAAATAACAGCCGATAGCACTTGCGATTTATCTCCTGAAATTATTGAGCAGTTAGATATTTCATTAATGCCATTACATGTGTTAATTAACGAGGAAGATTTTCGCGATGGAATTGATATTACGCCAAAAGATATCTTTCGTTATGTAAGTGAAGAAGGAAAAACTTGTAAAACGGCTGCGGTAAATGTATTTGAATATGAAAATTTATTCAAGGAGCTATCACCGCATTACGATGCTGTGATACATATTAGTTTAGGTTCTGGTTTTTCCTCTTGCTATCAAAATGCCAAAATTGCATCGGAACAATTTGATAATGTGTTCGTTGTAGATTCAAGCAACCTTTCTACTGGAAGTGGACATGTTGTCTACGAAGCGGCACTTATGGCAAAAAAGGGAGCACAACCAGAAGAAATCATAAAACATTTAGAAGAGATTATTCCTAAGGTAGATGCAAGTTTTGTGATTGATACGATGGAATACTTACGAAAAGGCGGACGCTGTTCCGGAATTGAAGCTTTCGGTGCTACATTGTTAAGAATTAAACCTTCCATTGAAGTTGTAGATGGTAAAATGATTGTTGGAAAAAAATATCGTGGGAACTTCGATCGCTGTATCGTTAATTATGTAAAAGACCGTTTTGAAAATAATGATGACATCGATTATTCAAGAGTGTTTATTACTCATTCCTATTGTTCACCCGAAACGGTTCAAAAAGTAAGAGAGGCAATTGAACAGTATGCATCATTTGAAGAGATTATTGAGACAACGGCCGGTTGTACCATTTCAACTCACTGCGGACCAAACACATTAGGAATCTTATATAAAAGAAAAAGTAAAAAGTAGTATGTGGGGCTGTCTAGAAAAGTTAAAAACTAGACAGCTTTTTTCTTTTTATTTCCGTTCATTGTATTAAGGAATTGAAGTTAGTTTAAGTAGTAATCTGGCTATATATGTCCTAAAATGTGGAAAAAATGTTGCTAATGTTTGTATAATATGAATTAGAAAAAAGAATCATAGGAGGGATTGGAATGGATCCAAAAGCAAAAAGAACTGCGCTAAGAGGCATCACATATGGACTGTATATTATTGGAACGAAAGATGACTCAGGAGTTAACGGCTTCGCAGGAAACTTTTTAACACAAACTTCTTTTGAACCTCCTCTCGTTGCCATCGCTGCCAAAGAAGGTACACGCTCTCAAAAACAAATTGCTGAAAGTGGGGTATTTAGTGTAAATATTTTAGAAACTGGTCAGAAAGATATGGTAACGGCTTTCTTTAAATCATTACAACCTGAAGGCAATAAACTAGCGGGTTACGAATTTTACACTGAAGAAACAGGGTGTCCAATCTTTAAAGATGCATTAAGCTTTTTTGAATGTAAAGTGGTGGACAAGATTGAAAAAGGTGACCACTATATTTACGTTGGTGAAGTGATTAATGCTGGTGTACACCGTGAAGGAGATCCGCTAACAATGAAAGAAACAGGTTTCTATTATGGCGGATAATAAAATTTATTCATATTTATAATGCAACAACATAACATGATTATTGAACAATCTTCAAAAGCTTTCCTAAAGCAGTAGTGCTCTTAGGAGAGCTTTTTTCTATCTCATTATGTTCGTTTCCAAAACTAGCTAATTAAAAATCAGTGGTATCATAAACAAAACGTAATCATACTATGTTATAAATTAGCCCTGAATGGAGGGAAGGCGCTATCGACATTTTAAAGAAAGTGAAAGAGTACAGAGAAGAAGAAGAAAAGCTGAAGTGGGAAGGTACCTTTGCTGAGTATTTAGAAATAGTGAAAAAACGCCCAGAAGTTGCACAAACTGCTCATTCCAGAGTTTACAATATGATAAAAAGTGCAGGGATTGAGGAAAAAAATGGACAAAAAATCTATAAGTTTTTTAGCAATGAAATCTTTGGATTAGAATCAACAATTGAACGTTTAGTGGAAGAATATTTCCATCCGGCTGCTAAAAGACTTGACGTTCGAAAACGGATTTTGCTTTTAATGGGCCCTGTCAGCGGTGGTAAATCAACAATTGTTACTTTGTTAAAACGCGGATTGGAAAAATATACTCGCACCGATGAAGGAGCGGTATATGCAATTAAGGGTTGTCCTATGCATGAAGATCCACTGCATTTAATCCCTCATCACTTGCGAGAAGATTTTTATAAAGAATACGGTATACGTATTGAAGGAAGTTTATCGCCATTAAATCAATTACGTTTGGAACAAGAATATGGTGGCCGCATTGAAGATGTAATGGTGGAGCGAATCTTCTTCTCAGAAGATAAACGTGTAGGAATTGGAACGTTTACTCCATCCGATCCAAAGTCACAAGACATCGCTGATCTAACAGGTAGCATCGATTTTTCAACAATTGCTGAATACGGTTCGGAATCCGATCCACGTGCATATCGATTTGACGGAGAACTAAACAAAGCAAACCGAGGAATTATGGAGTTTCAAGAAATGTTGAAACTCGATGAGAAGTTTCTATGGCACTTATTATCATTATCTCAAGAAGGAAACTTCAAAGCTGGCCGGTTTGCGTTAATCAGCGCAGATGAATTGATTGTTGCTCACACGAACGAAACGGAATATCGTTCATTCATTGCAAATAAAAAGAATGAAGCTCTTCATTCAAGAATTATTGTGATGCCAATTCCGTATAACTTAAAAGTGAGTGAAGAAGAGCGAATCTATGAAAAAATGATTAAGGAAAGCGACATGGCTCATGTACACATAGCACCACATGCGTTAAGAGCTGCTGCTATCTTCTCGGTTTTAACGAGACTTGAAGTGCCGAAAAAACAAGGCATCGATATTGTAAAGAAAATGCGGTTGTATGATGGAGAAACTGTTGAAGGGTTTAATTCAGTTGATGTAGAGGAATTAAAAAAAGAATATCCTAATGAGGGAATGAAAGGCATAGATCCTCGTTATGTCATTAACCGTATATCATCAGCTATTATTCGCAAGGAAGTACCATCCATTAATGCATTAGACGTTTTAAGATCATTAAAAGATGGACTAGATCAACATCCTTCTATTACGCCAGAAGATAAGGAAAAATACATGAACTATATTGCTATCGCAAGACGGGAGTATGATGAAATCGCGAAAAACGAGGTACAAAAAGCCTTTGTTTATTCTTATGAAGAATCAGCAAAAACATTATTAAACAACTATTTAGATAATGTGGAAGCCTATTGCAATAAAAATAAAATTAAAGATCCGTTAACAGGAGAAGAAATGCCGCCAGATGAAAAATTAATGCGTTCTATTGAAGAACAGATCGGTATTTCAGAAAATGCGAAAAAAGCATTCCGAGAAGAGATTCTCATTCGACTTTCTGCTTATGCACGAAAAGGAAAAAAATTCGATTACAATTCTCATGAGAGATTAAGGGAAGCAATTCAAAAGAAACTATTTGCTGATTTGAAAGATGTAGTAAAAATTACAACATCTACAAAAACTCCTGATGAGGCACAATTGAAAAAAATCAATGAAGTGATTGCTAGGTTAATTGATGAATATGGTTATAATTCCACTTCAGCCAATGAATTATTGCGTTATGTTGGAAGCTTGTTGAACAGATGAATAATGAAGAAAGAAACTATTAATTTATGTGCTAAGATTTTTTCTTAGCACTTTTTTATTTTCAAAATGAAGTGGTAATTCCATAAAACTCCCGCATATGATAAAAAAAGTGATTTTCCAGATAGATTAAGGAAAGTCATGAAAGATGGGTGATGATGAGATGGGTAAAAACGATAATAAAAGCTATATTGTTTCTCGAGAAGATTGGTCATTACATCGTAAAGGTTATCAAGATCAACAACGTCATATGGAAAAGGTTAGAGAAGCTATTAAAAATAATTTACCAGATTTAATTAGTGAAGAAAGCATCATCATGTCAAACGGTCGTGAAGTGATTAAAATTCCAATCCGCTCTCTCGATGAATATAAAATCCGGTATAACTATGGGAAGTCTAAACATGTTGGTCAAGGGCAAGGGAATAGCAAAATTGGTGATATTGTTGCAAGGGATTCCCAAGGTGCTCTAGGGCCTGGAAAGGGGAAAGAAGCAGGGAACCTTCCAGGGCAGGATTACTATGAAGCAGAAGTTAGTCTTGATGAGGTACAAAACATCCTATTTAGCGAATTAGAATTACCAAATTTGCAACAAAAGGAAATATCGAATATTACAACAGAAAAAATTGAATTTAACGATATTCGTAAAAAAGGATTAATGGGAAATATTGATAAAAAACGCACCATTCTTTCAGCATTTAAACGAAATGCCCTAAAAGGGAAACCAGCAATCGCACCGATTACAGATGAAGATTTGCGATTTAAAACATGGAACGAAGTAGTGAAACCAGAATCGAATGCAGTAGTTTTAGCGATGATGGATACGAGTGGTTCAATGGGGAATTTTGAAAAATATTGTGCTCGCACGTTCTTCTTTTGGATGACTCGCTTTTTACGTTCAAAATACGAAAAAGTTGAAATAGAGTTTATTGCCCACAGTACAGAAGCAAAAGTAGTGACAGAAGAGGAATTTTTCACAAAAGGTGAAAGTGGTGGAACAATTTGTTCATCTGCCTATTCAAAAGCCATTGAACTTATAAAAATGAAGTATAGTCCAAGTCGATATAATATTTACCCAGTTCACTTCTCAGATGGTGAAAACATGTCCAGTGACAATGAAAAATGTTTAAAGCTCGTAAACGAACTAATGGATGTTTCCCAAATGTTTGGATATGGGGAAGTAAACGCTTTAAATCGTTATTCCACTTTAATGAATAC
>SMEK01000813.1_pt1 | contig 10194 bp, 2 predicted proteins | sample 2456371 | NCBI WGS metagenome assembly SMEK01 (sample SAMN10132590, study PRJNA489261) | soil metagenome | isolation source: day1 antibiotic-loamy sand soil ammended with composted manure from dairy... | place: USA | collected 2015-04-01
CTTGGATGTTATCCTATACCAATAAACGAGAGGCAGCAAACATCCCGCCTATTGCAAATGCAGGGGAAGCCCAAACTCTAGTTCTACCCAATAATAGCATTCAGTTAGCAGGCTCAGGTGTGGACAAAGATGGAACCATCTCATCGTATTTATGGGAGAAAATAAACGGTCCGAGGGCCGTTATGGAAGATATTGACAAACCTACATTAAAACTAACTTCTTTAGAAGAAGGAACATATACGTTAAAACTTACTGTAACGGATAACAGGGGAGCGACAGGAACCGACCAAGTGATTGTTACAGTAAAACCAATACCCAACCAAAAGCCGATAGCCGATGCTGGTGCCGACATATCTATCACATTGCCTGATAATCAAATCACAATAGTTGGTTCGGGACGAGATCTGGATGGGGAGATCGTAGCTTTTCAATGGGATAAGTTATCTGGCCCACCTTTGACACTAGATGATAAAGACAAAGAAATATTAAAAGTCAGCAATCTTGTAGAAGGGATATATACCCTTCGTCTAACAGTTACTGACAATCTGGGTGAAACAGGCACGGATGAGGTAATGATTACCGTAAAGCCCGAACCGCTTCCCGCCAACCAAGCTCCAATTGCTGATGCTGGAGGGAATAAGATAATCACCTTGCCCCTTAACGATCTTCTGATACATGGGTCAGGAGAAGATGCTGATGGCGAGATTATATCCTACGAATGGATAAAAGTTTCCGGCCCTGAAGTGACAATGTCAAATAGTGATGAGGCAACTCTTCAATTAAGTGATTTGGTAGAAGGCGTATATACATTTAAGCTCACTATAAAAGATGACAAAGGCGCTGTTTCATCAGATATAGCCATAATTACAGTTAATCCAGCGCCTAATCTGCCACCAATAGCATATGCAGGGGGCAACAAAACCATAACATTGCCAGAAAACAGCTTAAGCTTGACAGGAGAAGGGCAGGACTCTGACGGTCACATTGAATCCTACTTATGGGAAAAGATAAGCGGGCCAGAAGTGGTAATGAATGATTCAGACAGCCCTACATTGCTAATTCAAGAACTTGAAGAAGGGGTCTATATTTTCCAATTAACGGTAAAAGACAACGAAAATGCCATTGCAACCGACCAAGTCAAAGTTACAGTCAGACGGGAGGAGATATCTGAAAATCAAATACCGATAGTTGACGCTGGAGGCAATAAAACGATTACCTTGCCTGAGAACACACTTGAGATCAATGGTTTTGCGCAAGATAATGATGGTATAATTATTACTTATGAATGGACAAAGGAGTCAGGCCCTCAGGCTACAATGGAGGGAACTGATAACACCAATCTTAAACTGAGCAACCTTGTTGAAGGAATTTATGTGTTAAAGCTGACCGTTGTCGACGATAAGGGAGCTTCAAGCTCTGATGAAATTAGTGTAACAGTAAAACCTGCTCCTAATAAACCTCCTGTAGCGAATGCAGGAGGCAACAAAACCATCACTTTACCTCAAAACAACCTTTCTATCTTCGGTTCAGGGGAAGATTCGGATGGAACTATTGAAATCTACCAGTGGACTAAAGTTTCAGGGCCAACATTAACGATGACCGGTGCGGATAATGCTGAACTCAAGTTGAGCGATATGATAGAAGGCACATATACTTTTGTTCTCGTAGTCACGGATAACCGCGGTGCTACGTCTTCCGATGAGATTAAGGTTATTGTGAAACCAGCTCCAAATCAATCACCCGAAGCATATGCTGGCAATGACAAAACTATTTCCTTGCCAAACGATGTCCTGACAATTGAAGGCTCCGGAGAAGATCCGGATGGAAACATTATTTCCTATTTATGGACCAAGGAATCAGGTCCAGAAGTAAGGATGGAAGATGTTAATACAACAAGGCTCAGGTTAAGCCACCTATTGGAAGGCACTTATATCTTTAGGTTAACGGTAACGGACAACAAGGGAGCAACTGCTACAGATGACGTTAAAGTAACTGTAAAATTACCACCAAACCAGCTTCCCTCAGCCGATGCTGGCTCAGACCTTCTACTTCATCTACCCAACAATAAGACTCAGGTTAAAGGAAAAGGAACGGATCCTGATGGGAAAATCGTGGCGTTTCAATGGTCGAAAGTATCGGGTCCATCCGTTTCCATCTCCGATGCGTACACGTCAGTTTTAACTTTATCTGATATGGTTGCTGGAGTATACGTATTCAGCCTAACTGTAATTGATGACAGAGGTGGAAAAGCTGAAGACAATGTAACCATTAGAGTAAATGAACCGCCAATAGCAAATGCGGGAAGGGACAAGACCATTACATTGCCTACAAATTCCACCTATATTTCAGGTGCGGGTTCTGATAAAGATGGCACAATAATAAACTATTCGTGGTCGAAAAAAAGTGGCCCAATGGCAACAATGAAATTTGAAGATTCTTATCTTTTACAATTAAGCGACTTAGGGGAAGGAATTTATATTTTTACCCTAACGGTTACGGATAATAGAGGAGCCACGGCATCGGATGATATAAAACTTACAGTCCTTCCCATGCCCAACCTCCCTCCCACCGTTCATGCGGGTAGAGATCAAAAGATTCAGCTGCCTACAAACAGCCTTCAGTTAATAGGGAGTGCTTCTGATCCTGACGGGGAAATAACAGCTTACTTATGGACACAAATTAAAGGCCCGTCTGCAAAGATGGAAGGAATCGATGGGCCTGTCCTTCAGCTATCACATTTAGTAGAAGGAGACTATAGTTTTCGATTGACCGTGACCGACGATAAAGGAGATATTGCTTACGATGAAGTGCGAGTGATTGTCGAAAAGGTAATTGTAAACATCTCACTTGATATAACTACTATCGACAATAATTGCTTCGGAGCCAATGATGGATATGCAAAAGTATTTGTATCCGGTGGTGAAATGCCATACACCTACTATTGGTCAAATGGAGAAACAACTGAAGAAATAGCAGGTTTGGGAGCAGGTAGTTACACGGTTACGGTTACGGACAAGTTAGGCAGGACGGCAAAGGCAACAGTTCATATAAAGCAACAAGACGAATTATTAATCACTGTTGATATAGCCAATGAAAGTAACCGGAGAAACGATGGCAGCATAACTGCTCATGTCACTGGAGGGTCAGCACCCTATAAATACATATGGTCTAACGGAACAGAGGGGAAAGTAAACAGTGATTTACATGAAGGAGAGTACAGCCTCACCGTATATGATGCTAATGGATGCTCTTCAACTCAAAACTTTCAGGTAGGCAGGTTCAGAGAATACAAAACATCCATATACCCCAACCCCAGCGTAGGGGGTAAGTTTAAAATAAGTTTCGACAACCTTGAATCTGGGCACTATCAACTTAATGTGTACGATGCCTTTGGAGCTGTCGTATTTGAAAAGCACAATGAAATTTCTGCTGTATCACAAGTGGAAACATTGGATCTTTCCAATAAAGGGAAAGGAATATACTTTGTTAAAATTATCTATGATGGCAAATACGAAGAAACCACAAGAATAATAGTTCAGTAGCGCAAAGTCCCATAAAGCTGATTTTCAAGCACATAAAAATCACAATGGATGTGACTTATAATTTAAATTTGATTTTTATTTTTATAATAGTTTGATTAAAAATCATAACCTGTCTCAAGATAAAGATAGCATGGAGTGAGGATAAATTTTGATTTTTAAAAGACTGATTACCCTCTTGGTAAAAAATATTAAATTCATCCAATTATAAATTGAAATTTGCTTATGCATAGAGAGTCTACCACTCTAGCACCTAAAACCCGCATATTACTTGAACACCAACATATTACCCTGGATACAATGTAATATTTGCTTAACATAGCTTTATGAAAGTCAATTGTTTTTGTCCAATATTGCATATCTAGAAATAAAGATTTTTTTTCGATTTGCAATCATTTTTTTGTCCTATGCAATGCAATCCTTTATCTATTTCATTATTCATTAGGATTCTGTTTCAGCTTAAAGCATGCTTGGTTTTTATTGCTTTTTTTTTAATCTCCTTTGTCTCAAAAAGCCAAACGCAAACAGAAGAATATTATCAGACCAAATTAAAGCCTAATACCACAATAGGTTATTTATCCTATCTTCCTCCTGCCTATAACCAGCAGTCAGATGATTTTCCACTTATGATATTTCTCCATGGCCAAGGCCAGAGAGGGTCAGATCTTAACCAATTATTTTATTATGGTCCCCCAAAGATGATCAAACAAGGCAAATGGGACCTTGATTTGCCATTTATTGTGATTTCTCCCCAAACTCCTACTTCTTTTGGCGGCACGTGGGATCCAGATCTAATTGATGAAGTAATTGACCAAGCAGTAGCTCGGTATAGAGTAGATGAAAGCAGAATATATGTAACAGGTACCAGCATGGGAGGCAATGGCACATGGAAGTATGCAACAAAATACCCCCATAGAGTTGCCGCTATTGTTCCCATATGCGGTTGGGGAACCCCTAACCAAGCATGTGAAATGAAAGATGTCCCTACGTGGGCTTTCCATAATCAAGATGATCGCACAGTCAATGTGAGTGGGACGAATAATATGATAAATGCACTTAATGAATGTCCTACCAATCCCGCTCCCAAGAAAACAATTTATCCAGAGTCAGGCCATGACGCCTGGACAAAAACTTATGATCTTTCTGCTGGACATGACATTTACTCTTGGATGTTATCCTATACCAACAGGAGAAATGCTACTAACAAACCTCCTACTGCAGATGCAGGAGAAGACAAACAACTTACCTTGCCCAACAATACAGTTACTTTAGTTGGTATAGGTACTGACCAAGATGGCTCAATCAGTAAGTATCAATGGACGAAAATCAGTGGACCAAGCGCAACAATTCTTGATGCCGATAAAGCTTCCCTTAAGCTCACGAACTTAGTCGAAGGTGTGTATACTTTTAAATTAACCGTTACTGACAATAAGAATGCATCCGCATCTGACGAAGTTAAGGTAACAGTCAATCCAGCGCCTAAACCCGAAAACCAGGCACCGATAGCCGACGCTGGTGAGGACAAAACACTGACACTACCAGAAAACAACACCACTCTAAACGGCTCAGGAGAAGATAAGGACGGGAACATTGCTTCGTATATCTGGACAAAGGCATCAGGGCCGCAAGTGACGATGGAAGATGTGGACACGCCCTCCCTCATTCTGAAAAATCTCGTTGAGGGATCCTATACCTTCAGGTTGACGGTGACTGATAATGAAGGGGCAACTGCTTCTGATGAAGTGAAGGTAACAGTCAACCCAGCGCCTGAACCCGAAAACCAGGCACCGATCGCCGATGCAGGGGAGGACAAAACATTGACACTCCCAGAAAACAATACCACACTTAAGGGCTATGCTGAGGACAAAGATGGCGAAATCATCACTTATTTATGGACTAAGGTTTCTGGCCCTGAAGTCACGATGACCGATAGAGACAAGCTGAATCTTACATTGGACAACTTGGTGGCTGGTATTTATACTTTCCGATTAACTGTGACGGATAATGAAGGAGAAACTGCTTTTGATGAAGTGAAAGTTACCGTCAAAGAAGATCAAGCCTCCCCTACCAATCAGTCTCCTACAGCTCATGCGGGCGGGGATAAAACATTAACTTTACCAGAAAACACCATCACGTTAGTAGGTTCGGGAGAAGATAAAGACGGGGAAATCACTTCTTATTTATGGTCTAAATTATCGGGTCCTGAGGCTACATTGCAGGATGCAAACAAGCCAAGCCTAACACTCAAGGACCTTGTAGCAGGCACATACATATTCAGATTGACCGTAAGTGATAATGCAGGTGCCACAGCTTCTGATGAAGTAAAACTAACGGTTCATCCAGCGCCAGAGCCCAAGCCCGAAAACAAAACACCCATTGCGCATGCTGGCGATGACAAAACACTGGTTCTGCCAAAAAACAGCATTATTTTGAATGGATCAGGAGAAGATGAAGACGGTGAGATTGTCGCATATCATTGGACCAAAGTATCAGGACCTGATGTGGTACTGATAGGCATGGACAAGTCTGATCTTAACTTGAGTGGCCTGCAGGAAGGGGAATATCTCTTCAAACTAACCGTTACCGATAATAACGGGGCAATGGCGTCTAGTGAAGCAAGGTTAATCGTTAAACCTGCACCTAATCAAGCTCCTATAGCCAATGCTGGTAAAGACAAGATCCTTACGCTACCGGATAACTCCACTACTGTGGAAGGAACGGCTACCGATGCAGACGGCTCAATAACCACTTACCTTTGGACAAAAACATCTGGCCCTCAAGTAAAGATGGTGGATGCTGACAAGCCTGTCCTAAGCTTAATCAACTTGGTAGAGGGGACATACGATTTTACTCTGACGGTGACTGACGACAGGGGTGCCACGGCAACTGATGAAGTAAGGATTACAGTGAAACCCGCTCCAAATCTACCCCCAACAGCTAATGCCGGCAAGGACGTAGTCATCACGCTACCCAACAATAGTACCAAGCTCAAGGGTACTGGTACAGACAGTGATGGTCATATTGTCGGTTACCAATGGTCTAAAGTGTCTGGACCAACAGCTTCGCTTGAAGATGCCTATACGGCCACACTTAATTTATCCAACTTGGTGTCCGGAGTATACACCTTTAGACTCACTGTGACGGACGATAGAGGAGCAAAAGCTTCTGATGAGGTAAAAGTTACCGTAAACACTCCTCCCTCAGCAAATGCCGGAAGGGATAAAACTTTGACTTTGCCGGAGAACTCTACCTATCTTTCTGGCGCAGGATCTGATACAGACGGCACCATCGTAGCGTATTCCTGGACAAAAAAGAGCGGTCCTTCAGCCGTCATGAAGAATGCGGACACTTATTTACTCTTATTAAGCGAACTCAAGACAGGCACTTACATATTTACTTTGGAAGTTACAGACAACAATGGAGCAAAAGCGTGGGACGATGTAAAGCTTACCATTCTGCCTGCACCCAACCTCCCTCCTACTGTAAATGCTGGCAAAGATAGGAAAATACAACTGCCTGCCAACAGCCTTCAACTGATAGGAAGTGCTTCTGACCCTGATGGCCAAATAATTTCCTATTTATGGGAGAAAGTATCAGGGCCAAGGGCTACAATGATAGGCAGCGAAGAGCCAACGCTTAAATTGTCTGACCTAGCAGAAGGAACTTATCATTTCCGGCTGACGGCTCACGACGACAGAGGTGCCTCCGCTTCCGATGAGGTAAAAGTGATCGTTGAGCGCGTTATATCTGAAATGGAGCTAGAATTTGTCACTACGCCTAACAACTGCTATGGTGCCAACGAAGGAGAAGCCTTTGTTACCGTCACTGGAGGGGAAATGCCATACACCTATTATTGGTCGAACGGTGAAACCTCTGAAGCCATTGCCAATTTAGGTGCTGGAAACTATACGCTCACTGTCACTGATAAGTCAGGGAGGAGTATGAAAGGTACAATCAATATAAGTCAACCGAAAGAACTGAGTGTTGACGTAGAGATCACCAACGAAACCAATCGCGGTTATGATGGAAAAATAAGCGCCAAGGCAAGTGGAGGAATAGCCCCCTATACCTATGAATGGTCAAATGGTGCTACCCATGCTGATAATGAAAAGCTGGAAAGAGGAGAATACACACTTTTAGTAAGAGATGCCAAGGGCTGCACCGTTGAGCAAACCTACCAGATCGACAAGGACAGGGAGTACAATACGGTCATTTACCCAAATCCTAGCAATGGAAGGTTTAATCTAAGTTTTGACAACTTGGAAGCAAGTCGATATGAGCTGAGAATATATAATGCTCAAGGCGAGCAGGTTTTTGAAAAGGACAATAACATAACATCAGCCCAACAGACAGAAGCATTGGATCTCTCGGGCAAGGGGAAGGGAATATACTTTATCAAAATCCTATATGATGGAGAACACGAGGAGACGAAAAGGGTGATTATCCACTAGCTTTTCAACGATTATTTTAGACATCAACTGTCAAGCCCCAATAATCATAACTTTAAAGCTTAGTTTGTTTCAAAGTTACTACCTCATATCCGTATTCTCTTAATACAGGCAGATAATCAACATGAACAAAGGTTTGATAATAAAATTGAGGCACATCGGGATTGTAGATAATTACAGGCGCATAAGTAACATTAAACTCTTCAGTACTAAAAATCCCTTTAAATAGTTTATTTACAAAACTATCCTCAAAGTCAGAATCCTCAAAATCAAGTGTAACATTCTCAGGGGAAGTTAAAAATTTCGACAAGACTTTTGAGCCATGAGTATACCCATGGAAAATGTCGGGAGCAATTTCATAAAAAGTGGCGATATCAAATGCAGCATGATTCTTAATTCCCCGTTTTTCTGTTGAGGCATGCGCCATCTGGGTATTATTTAAACCTAGCAAGTCAACAGTTACGCCTTGATATGTATAGGCAAATCCTCCAGCTGCACTTACTCCAACACTTGGTTTCTCATTTAATCGACTAAAAAAATTATTTAAAACCCTTCCCTCTTCGCGGCCAATAGTAGCAATTTTGAATTCTCCATAAATAGGAGATCTTCCTTTTCGGATATAATGCAACGGAGTTCTTGTTACAAAATATAAAAAAGGAAACAAAAGAAACACAAAAATATAGCTAGAGGACAAACTTCTTATCTTAAAGCTGATCTCCCCGAAATGATTTTTCCAAAATGTGGTGTTCAACAAGCAAAGAAGATAAATAAGCATGAAAGGCTGAAAGAATCTGAGTAATTCAAAATGATCCCCACCTAAACAAATTGGAATTAAAAAACTTACAATTGAAGTAGCGGAAACAATAAGCTGAATTACTTGAATATGCGAAAGCTCAAGTATCCTCTTTCTATCCTTGAGGCTTCGGAATATGATCAGAAGTGCTATACATGAGGATATAAAAAACACCCATAAAAATGGTGTTTGCCAGGTTGAAAAAATAAAATAATGTAACCCATTAAGAACATTATGGAAAATACCCGATGACACCTTTGCATAATAGGTATTCGGCAGAGGGTAACCAAAATATAACATTCTAAAAGATACAAGCACTATAACGGTTATACTAAACAAACTGAGCACCCCAATTAATCGTTTTAATGCAGCACTTTTTGACTTAAACACATAGAAATGTGTTAGGCCAAGCATTGCACAAAAAAACAATCCCCACAAAAGACTTTCGGGTCGCGTCAAGACAAGCAAAAACACATAAACACAAATCAAGGTAAAGCTTTCTTTCCGTTTGCTTAATACATAATAGCCTATGTCGATAACAATCATGGTAAGCAAAAAGCACCATAAGCTGCTTTCCATTAGAGACAAAACCGTCCAATCTATAAATCCAGGAATTATATAGATATAAACAAAAATAATTAGGGATTGAACGCTTATAATATTTTTTGAGCCAGTAAGCGTGTCTAAAAAATTAATTGTTCTATATACTGTAAAAGATATGATAGCAATATTTAAGACTAATATTGCTTTTTCAAAATTTTCAAAGAATAAATATAAAGGGCTTAGCAACAATACCCACAAAAGAGATGTAAATCCTTCGACTCTTTCTCCTCCATCATTATAGACAAACCCACTTCCTTCGACAAAATGCTTTATATATACAAAGTAAATATCAGCATCGTCTAGTCCCGTTGCAGGTTGGCCATAGAGCCGATAATAAAAAAAGGAAAAGAAAGCAGTAAGAAATAAACATATAATAAATCTGAGAAGCCGATTGGATTTCATAACTGATACATAGGGTGTTATAGCAATAAATGTATGAGTTTGATTTAGAAAATCCTACTTTAAATATGATAATTTCTACCCTTGCTCTATCTACAACATTAGTACAGTCATGAATTAAAAGCAGTCAATGTCTTTACATTTTCAAATGAATATTAGTATGCAGAAGTCACACAATTGACACGAAAGTAAAAAGCATCAAAAAAAGAGAAATCGCTTATATTTTTATCATTATTTACTATACCCTGTGATGATAGAATATAAACCTATCGTGTAATTTTTACCTGCATTGCTATACCCTTTACAATAACTAAATCAGCAAACTTTGAGGCATTCAACATTAATTATTCTAATTGATTTTAATGAAATCCGATCAATCTGCTGAAATATCTTTTGGTGGCATGCGGGATTC
>SMEK01000814.1_pt1 | contig 10189 bp, 10 predicted proteins | sample 2456371 | NCBI WGS metagenome assembly SMEK01 (sample SAMN10132590, study PRJNA489261) | soil metagenome | isolation source: day1 antibiotic-loamy sand soil ammended with composted manure from dairy... | place: USA | collected 2015-04-01
ATTCGAACATGGTTGCTCTGCTGGTAGAGGCTATTAAAGAGCAGCAGATGCAAATAGAGGGCCTAAAACAACAGATTGAAGAATCGCAAAAGAAATAAGGTATGATGGAAGGCCTAAGTTGGCTTGCACTAGGTTCATGATTTCTTTGCTGTTATTACACATCATCTTCTTACTGTAAAAACCTTATGCCCCATAAAAGGGGCATAAGGCCATTTAGCTCTTTGCTTCATTTAAAAAATTCAATTTTTCACTGAGCTCTGTTAATCCTGCTTTTTGCAAACAGCTATCGGCAAAAACAGTAAGTTCCTGTAGCGCTTCCTTTGGAATATTGTCTAAAAGAGAATGTGTTTTATTGTTCTGCCCAGTTAAACCTCGCCTTATAACACTGTTCAGCAGCAGCACATTTCTGCGTGAGATTCTCATGTCTATCTTCACTGTTTCGTTCATGCCAGGGATACTCAATATGGTATCATATACCTTGGCTACATCATTGGTTGTTAGCATATCTTCACGTTTTTCGTTATTAAAAATATCTCTATAAAAATAAATGTATTTCCTTAAACCTTCCCCATCAAAATATAGCGGGGATAGGTCAGTACCATTTCTCTTGCTTAAATTAGTCTCATAATCTGAGTGTGAAGTTGAAAATATGTGGATATGGGTTTCAGAAAACAACGGCTATCAATCAGTGAAGCCAAAGCAATAGACATGGTAGATTACCTGTCGGGATTGGGGTATCGACCAGCAAAAATCAGGAATGCCGACTATTGGTACCTGTCCCCTTTGAGGAATGAAAAAACACCGTCCTTTAAAGTCAATCGAAAGCTGAACTGCTGGTACGATCATGGGCTGGGAATAGGTGGGAATATCATCGATTTTGGAATTGAATTTTACCGTTGTGGCGTAAGGGAATTTCTCCACAAACTAGATGGTGATTTTTCTTTTCACCAGCCCGTTTTTCAGCAAGCGGAAAAGCCTGAAAAAGAAAGTAGAATTATTATTCTCCAAACCTTTAAGCTCACCTCGACTCCACTACTGCGCTATCTTGAACAAAGGAGAATACCTGTCGAAATTGCGAGAAAATTTTGCAGCCAAATACGTTATGAATTGAACGGCAAGACCTACTATGGCATCGGCTTCATGAATGACTCCGGTGGGTACGAAATCCGTAACCCTTATTTCAAGGCCAGCAGCTCTCCAAAGGATGTCACAACGATAAAAAACAGGGCAGAAGAGGCTTTCGTTTTTGAAGGTTTTATGGACTTCCTTTCTTTCAAGGCGATCTATAAAAATCAGCCAGTGGACAACAGTGATTTCGTGATTTTAAACTCCCTTGCCTTCTTTGAGAAAGCCCGGCCTTTTATGGAACAGCATCAAGGAATTAGGCTCTACCTGGACCGTGATCCCGCCGGGAAAAAATGCACCCAGCATGCCTTGTCCTTAAGCAACAAATACCTGGACGATAGCTGTCTGTACCAAAACCATAAAGACCTCAATGATTGGGCAATGAATTTTGGAATGCCTCAAAAGAAAAACTTGAGCCATAAAATAAGGTGATTCCTAAAGCAGGTTTAACAAGACAAAAATGATGTTTTATGAAAAGGTTAAATGTCTTCAATACCTGTTAAAGACTGCAAGATTGCCTGTTTTCAGCAATCGGCAAGATGAACGGTTGTTAAACAACCGGATCTTGCCACCTTTTACTCGGAACTCGTGGGTGGGGGAGCCTGCTGACAAGCAAAAAATGAATTTTAAGAGGATTGGGAAGAAGCATGATAAGTGATGAAGAAGAAAGATCCAAACAGGACACGTATTATAGGGATTAGGTTAACCACCGAAGAATATTCAAAAATCGAAAGGAGATGGAAAGCCAGCACCAGTAGGAAATTAAGCGACTATATACGCCGCCACCTCTTTGACAAGCCTATTGCGATTACCTATCGCAATAGGTCAATGGACGGGCTTGTGGAGGAATTGGCAAGGGTACGGGACGAGTTGAACCACATAGGGAACAACTTCAACCAGGCCGTAAAACGGCTGCATACCCTTGACCAGATTGCAGAATTTAAACCTTGGCTGATAGCCTATGAGGTAGAGAAAAAAACGCTTTTCAACAAGGTGGATGAGATCAAAAGGCATATCCTAAAAATTGCTGAAAAATGGTAGCGGTGATCAAGACAGGACATAGCATTTACCGCATTGTAAACTACAATGAGAACAAAGCAAAAGAAGGTGTAGCGGAGTGTATAGGGGCGGCAAATTATCCGGTTGACCGTGACAAAATGAGCATCAATATGAAGCTGAAACACTTCCTGAAACGAATGGAATTGAACGAAAACGTGAAGCGGAACAGTGTCCACATCTCACTGAATTTTGATGTATCAGAGAGCCATCTGCCAAAGGAGAAATTAGTGGCTATAGCGAATGAATACATGGGCAAACTAGGCTTTGGGAAACAGCCCTATTTAATCTACCAGCACCATGATGCAGGGCATCCCCACATTCATATTGTCACTACCAATATAGAGGCCGATGGCAAGCGGATCGACTTGCACCATTTGGGCATCCGTAAGTCCGAGCCTGCCAGGAAATACATTGAAAAGGTCTTTGGATTGGTAAGGGCCGAAGAACAAAAAAAGCAGGAATCTAAATTGGAGGCCATAGCTGCTCAGAGGGTGCAATATGGCAAGTCTCAAACCAAAAGAGCCATCCAAAATGTGCTGGATTATGTGATAGGGCAGTACAAATATACCAGCCTTCCGGAGCTTAATGCAGTATTGAAACAATACAACGTCCTGGCGGAAAGGGGCAGTGAAAATTCAAGGGTGTATCAGCACAAAGGATTGCTGTACCGTGTATTGGATAGGGACGGAAAACCAGTCGGCGTTCCTATCAAAGCAAGTGCGTTCTACAGCAAACCTACACTTCAATTTTTAGAGACGAAGTTTAAGGAGAATGAGGTCAAGAGAATACCACATAAAGCAAGGGTAAAAAATGCCATTGACCTGGCTTTGTTGGGAAAGGAACGGTTATCTATGGAAGGGCTGTCAAAAGTATTGGATAGAGAAGGGGTGAGCACCGTGTTCAGACAGAATGCCGATGGTTTGATGTATGGGATTACCTATGTAGACCACCGGACAAAATGCGTGTTCAACGGTAGTTCGTTGGGCAAAAAATACAGTGCCAAAGCCATTCAGGAGCGTTGCCGGCAAGGGGCTTTCCTCGGACAGAAGGGAATTTCTAAGCAGTCAAAAAATCAGCAAATTCCCCAACAAGGTAATGCTCAAAATGGAAGCCTTTTGGGAACATCCAAGGACAGCAGAAATGTAGAGGCAACTATCAAGATCCCTGATATAGGAAAGGCACTTGATAAATTAATGCAACCGGAACAGCCTTCGGATTTTTTGCCCTACCAACTGAAAAGGAACAAGAAAAAGAAGAGAAGGAAAAAGGGGATTCCCAACAATCAATAAGTCTTGCTATGTCAGTACCAACAGGAGAAAACGAACAGGCCCTTAGAAAAATCCTGGACATGACCAGGCTGATCAGTATTGCAATTTTGGCCTTGCACTTTTATTATTACTGTTATGCAGCTTTCGTCCAATGGGAATTCACGGCTGAACTCACAGACCGGCTGATGGACAATATTGAAGCTACTGGTTTGTTCAGCACCTTTCAGAAGTCCAAGGTAATTGCTTTGGGGTTCTTGGCCATTTCACTAATAGGGGCAAAGGGCAGGAAGAACGAAAAGCTGAGCTATAGAACAGCTTTTGCTTATATCATAATAGGCCTGCTCATCTATTTCCTAAGTCATGTTGCATTGCTGGTGAAAACAAAGATAACCCAATTGGCTTTGCTCTATATGGGGTTGGCCTCAATAGGGTTTTTATTGGTACTTAGCGGAGGCACTTTGCTATCAAGGATCATACAGCGCAAGTTCAATAACAAGGATATTTTCAACAAGGAAAATGAAACCTTCCCGCAGGAAGAACGACGCTTGACCAATGAATTCTCTATCAATTTACCTGCCCAATATCAGTTAAAGGACAAGATAAGAGAAAGCTGGATCAACATTATCAATCCTTTCCGTGGACTGCTCGTTCTGGGTTCTCCGGGTTCGGGGAAATCCTATTTTGTGATCAGGCATGTGATCACCCAACACATTAAGAAAGGGTTTAGTATGTTCGTGTATGATTTTAAATTCGATGACCTTTCCAAAATTGTCTATAATACCTGGCTGAAACACAAAGGTGGATATACTGTATCCCCCGCATTTTTTGTGATCAATTTTGATGACCTTGGCCGTAGCCACCGCTGCAATCCTCTTGACCATGAAACCATGGCTGATATTACCGATGCTGCCGAATCCGCCCGGACGATATTGATGGGTCTGAACCGGGAGTGGATCAAGCGGCAGGGGGATTTCTTCGTAGAATCGCCCATCAACTTCCTGACCGCAGTTATCTGGTTTTTGCGGAAGCACAAGGAGGGTGAGTTTTGTACCCTTCCCCATGTAATAGAAATGATGCAGGTTGAGTATAATAACCTGTTCACAGTACTACGGACCGAGAAGGAAATTGAGGTCCTGATCAACCCATTTGTCAATGCTTATCTGAACGATGTAATGGAGCAATTAGAAGGGCAGATTGCCGCTGCTAAAGTGGCGATGGCAAGGCTTTCATCCCCTCAGCTATATTATGTGTTGTCAGGCAACGATTTCAAGCTGGACATCAATAATCCTGAGGATCCGAAGATTGTATGCATGGGGAACAACCCGCAAAAAATTCAGATATATGGAGCAGTATTGTCCCTCTATGTCACCAGACTGATCAAGCTGGTCAATAAAAAAGGAAAGCTGAAAAGCAGTCTGGTCTTTGATGAGTTTCCCACTATATACCTCAATAATATGGATAGCCTGATCGCGACGGCAAGAAGCAATAAAGTAGCTACTTGTTTGGGTGTCCAGGACTTTAGCCAGCTACGGAAAGATTACGGCAAGGAGCAGGCTGATGTGATAATGAACATCACCGGAAATATCATCAGTGGACAAGTAACAGGGGAGACCGCAAAGATGCTTTCCGAGCGGTTTGGAAAGATCATGCAGGACAGGGAAAGTATTTCCATTAATAGTTCGGATACCTCCGTTAGCCGTTCCAAACAACTGGAATCTGCTATTCCACCATCCAAAATCTCAGCACTAAGTTCAGGTGAGTTTGTGGGCATGGTAGCCGATGATCCGAACTGTAAAATTGAATTAAAGGCTTTCCATTGTGAAATACTGAACGATCATGAGGCTTTGAAAAAAGAGGAGGGGAGTTTTAAAGAAATTCCGGTCATCCGCAAACTGGACAGTGCCATAGTGCAGCGGAATTATTTACAAATTAAGCAAGATGTGCAGGATATTGTTGATGCCGAGATGGAGCGGGTGCTGAATGATCCCGGGTTGGGGCATTTGGTGGTTAGGAAGTGAAAATTTAACAGAAGTGAGTCCTGTTTTCTGTTTATAATTTCACGAGCGAGATCAACTTGGTAAGTTACATCCTGCGATGTCATTTGATAGAGGTAAAAATACTACCACTCCATCCAATTTGTTCTTTTTAAATACAAGTAATTTGTTAAATTGAATACGTATAAACTGGAAGAAGATTTATATACTTGTGCGTAGTTTGCCCTAGGTATCCTGGATCAAGCTTCGGACTCATAATTCCTTTATTAATACTCATAGTTATGAATGACTTTCAAGTAGTGAATAAATCCGAAAAGTTTCCTCAATTTAAGGATCACTTGAATAAGACGTTTCTTGAGGAACTCAGCTATAAATTTTGGTCTACTAAAGGGACAAGGTTCAAAGCTAGTAAAAAGCTTTTAACAAAAAGTGATCTGTCGAATAAAGCGATAGGTTTTCTATCTGCTTATTTGATTATTTTTGGCTTGCTCTCTGTGTATAAAATTACAGGAGAACTAATAATTGGTGAAAGTCTTATTGCTTTTGGTTCCACGACCCTTTCAATTTTGCTTTTGGCTTTTAGTCAAATGGAAGCAGCACAAGATTATAAGTTAAGGGCACGTTCTTTCCATGAATGTGCATTAAAAATATCATCTTTGTACGATGAGCTTAGAATTTTTAAGACTTTAGAACAGAATGTTGAGGAAGAGAAGCTCCAGTTTTGTAGATTGTTGAGTAAAAAATATCAATACATTCTAGAGCAATATCCTAATCATGATGACATTGATTATCAGATTTTTCAAACCGGACATCAGGAGTATTTTCAGATATCCAGATGGAAAGCATTCTGGACAAAGCTTGTCTATTATCGTCGGGTAAAATTGTTGTATCATTTGTTAATATTTGCACCCCCAGCAATTATATTTTTCATAATAAATCTAAATAGTTAAAAGTCTATAGGTTAAACAGAACTAATTTCTCGTGGAATGAAGTTGTTGATAGGTACAATTCAATACCTCCTATCTCGCTTCATTTATTCAATCAAATTAATGACTACTAAACAAAGGTAGACCATGCTGTTCATAAGTTGAAACAATCACTCAATCCTATCAATTTTAATTTTATCCACTGAATGCCTTTTCTTTTTATTCAAAATCCTAGCATACCTTTTAGTGGTTCGGCTACTTTTATGTCCTAATAATTCACTTACGGTAAAAAGATCAATGTCATTATTGATCAATAAGGTGGCATAAGTATGACGGCCGCTGTGGAAGGTGATATGCTTATTTATACCCGCGGCCTTCATCCATTTCCTGAGATAAAAATTTTGATAGCTTGATAATGCTTCTGGTAAAGATTCCCTTTTTGGTGTTTGAAGGACATATTCATTGTCATCCTGTCTTTCTCCTAATGAAAATAAGCTTGTTCAGAAATAACATTCCCAACAAAATCACCAGTTTTTACCCTGTTTAAACCCGATGTAGTACCCTGCTCTCCTTCGTAGTCGACCTTCATTTATTTAATTGCCTACTGCTGTATCACAGGAATATCTAAAATCAGAGGCTTTTCTCGGGTTTACCTGGGAATTTAACTTTTTCACAGCTTGCTTTAGGGCTTCGTAGTTTGCGGCATGTCTCCTTCCACTCGTCTTTCCTGCAAGTTTCTTCAATTCCTTTAAGGTGCGCCGCATCGCTGCTTATAATCCTTAAATACTTTAATGGCGGTTCGGTCACAAAAGCCTTGGAAAGCTGGAAGCCTACAATCAAAGCAAATATTCATCATTCTTATCCAACTTGTTTCCTATGCTATGTAAATAGTTTTCGGTAGTTTTTAGGCTACCATGCCCAAGTGATTCGGATATATCTAATAAATTTACCCCCGATTCATTTAAAATAGTCGCATAAGTGTGCCTGGCTACGTAGAAAATAAGTTTGTCTGCATTCTCTAATTCCAACTCATTAGCTATATGCCTTAGATCTTTATTGATCAACTTTAACTGACCATGAATCTTATACATTTCTTGCTTTTCTGATAATCCGTCTTTCAGAACAGGCAAAACATAGGGGTCATTGTTGCTGTATTCAGCAAGTATTTTCGCTATTGAATCAGTAATCTTAATACTTAATAATTCTTCTACTGCTTCAGTTCTTTCAGTCTTCCCTCTTATGTATGAGATTCTATCACCTAAAATGTTCTTTTCCCATTTTAATCTACACATATCACCAAAATTCATCCCACGGCACAAGTAGGAGAGGACAAACCAGTTTTGTGAATCCCTTAAACGTGTTCCTTTTTCAGTTTTGAATTTTTTTATAGCAAGCATATCTTCTTTTGGCAGGGCAAATTTAGATTTTCCTTTTGCTGTTTTAATTGTATATTCTTTGAAAGGATATTGATCCTGCTTTACTAGTTTCTCTTTAATTGCTACGTTGTACGAAGTTCTTATTGCTCTAAAATATATCCCGATAGTTGCTGTTCCAGCACCTCCCTTTCTTAAAAAAGCTTCAAGTTTCTTGAGATAGGTAGGAGTAATATCTGAGTATTTTAAATTTTCACCTTTAAACCGTTTTATAGCAGAAATAGCATTTTTAAATGTTGTTGCATTCCCGATTCTTCCTTCAGCTTCCATTTCATCCTGTATCTTTTTAAGTAGTTGAATAACGGTGTATTCTTTTACATCAACCCCAAAATATTTTTCTTCAAAAGCATGGAATGAGAAATCATCCAGTTCGGCCAATACCTGGATTGCTTTTTCTTCCAAAACATTTAGTTTAAGATTCTCTTCAACATCCTTTTTGAAGCGGTTAGTTTTAAAATTAAATTCATTCTCAGTTACAGAGACCTTTAGAGTGTATTCTCTTTTATTATTTCTGTAGGTTACCCTAAGATATAATGGGATTGAGCCATCTTTTTTTGCTCGATAAGTAGCTGCAATAATCTTTGCTGTAGTTATATATTTTTTAGCCATATTGCTATTTTTTGTCGGTAGTATAATCAGTAGGTGAACATAATATATAGATAAAAATATCCCATTATACCTCTCATTATTGTATAAATGTACAAAATAAAAATCAGTAGACAAACCATTAAAAAGTAGACTACAAAAATTAACCATATTTTTAACCATTTTATGGTTAAAAAAGTGATTATACCATTTTTTTAACCATTTTTTTTAATAACAATCAAAAGATATTAACAGGGAAATTATATCCTTAATATGCTGCTTATTAATATATAAGAGCATTTGTGAAAAGAATATGTAGATAAATGCAAACTACTAATAAATGAGGAATGGCTGACTTGTAATCAGTAGGTCGCTGGTTCGATCCCGGCAGGGGGCTCATCCAAAACAAGCCTAGAATCCTTTAAACAAGGGTTTTAGGCTTTTTTTATTGCCTATACCTTCCTGTCTTTAAGTAATATAGCGCACTCTTCTGAGACCTATTTGAGACCATTTAGGCACTTTCTAAATTTATGGTCTTTTTTCTGAGACCTATGTGAGACCTAAAGTAGAGTGTTTTTTGAAAGTTTATTTTTAATGAAACCAGCTAGTTTTATGAAAGCATACGTCAAACTTTATTGTAAGAAAAGCAGAACAAGGGGTGATGGATTGGCTCCTATTTATTTTTCTATCCGAATAGGCAAGCAAAAGCTGCTGTATACTGGTAAGAATATAAAGCCAGAGCTTTTTAATAATGATTCTGGTGAGATAATCAATAAGAGGCTTTATGGAGGACTTAATCTTTATTTAGAGAAGGAAAAGAATAAGTTAAATGATATAATTCTTCAATTGCAGTTACAAGAAGTGCCTCTAACTTTCGAGAAAATCATCGGGCTATATCAAAACAAGTCGTCTTTTAACAGTTTTTTGACTTTTGCGTATGCAGAGCTGGAGAAGGAAAAACCTTCTATTGCAGCAAAAACCTATGCTGATTATAAGACTTCTCTTAACAACCTGAAGGAGTTTGCTCCTGATATTTCTTTTGAAGGAATCAACTATCAATTTCTCCGCGAGTATGAGACCTGGCTTAGGGTTGAAAAATTGAGGAGCCAAAACAGCAGGGCGCATAATTTTGTGGCTATCCGTAAGTTTCTGAATATTGCTATTAATACTGGCCTCACCAAAAACTATCCTTTTAAGCAATTCAAATTTACCTCGATTAAAAAGGAAAAGGAGTATCTAACAGAAAAGGAGTTAAAAGAACTGCAAAAGCTTTACGATGCCAATTCCCTCTCTCTTAAGCTTCAAAAAACTTTGGCCAATTTCTTATTTACCTGCTATACTGGTATTGCTGCAGATGATATGAGAAATAAGGAAAGGCTTCATTATCATAAAGACCATATAATATTTGAGCGAGGAAAAACTAAGAAAACTGTTAGGGTTCCATTAACTGCTTTTGCCAAACGGATGCTTCCAGAAATTCAGCAGTATGACCTAAAACAAAAGCCTCATCGAGTGAATGAGGACCTGAAAGAAATAATGGCACAAGCCAAAATCAAAAAGAAGATTACCTACCATGCTGGCCGTCATACTTTTGCTATTATTTCATTAATGAAAGGAGTAAGTCCCCCTATCTGGTCCAAGCTTGCAAGGTTCATTAAAAAACAAAAACTGGTTCAATGCGTCCGCTTGGACCTTTTTGTTTTTTTGCAGCATTTATGGGAACAATAGACTATATTTATCTAAGGAATATTTTTCAACCGATGAGCCGCAAATATAAATTCAGGGACAATGAAAAACTT
>SMEK01000816.1_pt1 | contig 10188 bp, 9 predicted proteins | sample 2456371 | NCBI WGS metagenome assembly SMEK01 (sample SAMN10132590, study PRJNA489261) | soil metagenome | isolation source: day1 antibiotic-loamy sand soil ammended with composted manure from dairy... | place: USA | collected 2015-04-01
ATTTGGTTTTCAGGTACAGGCAGCTTATTTGTACAATAAACAGATTAGTGATACAGGAGTTGATTATCCGTTGCCGTTTTCTACTCCTACAAACGGGCAGTTCAGCTTACAATATCATTTTAACTATAGCAAACTGTTACAGCAAAACCAGTTGCAGTTAACCGTTAAAACCGCATTGCAGCAAAACCGTATTGCCCAAAACGAAGAGGTAACGCCGGGTTATACCATTGTAAACGCTCAATTTAGTTCGGCTCTTAATTTTAAAAACTTTAAGCCGCAAATTCGTTTGCAGGTAAACAATGTATTTAACACGGTGTATTACCACCACAACAGTTTTTACCGGGCTTTGGACATTCCGGAGTTTGGCAGAAACATTCAACTTTTTATAACAATACCCATTAATTAAAAAAAGAAATCAAATCATGAAAAAAATAGCAAGTTTAAGTTTCGCACTAATTGGTTTATTAATAATCAGCTCATGTTCAGATGACGATAATACGGTAGCGGATACTACCAAACCAACCATTCAAATTATTACGCCAACAGACGATCAGGAAATAGAACCGGGATCTGTTTTAAATTTCAAAGCAGACTTGAAGGATAATATAGGTTTAGCGAGCTATAAGATCGAAGTACATTCGGCAGAAGATGGGCACCAACATAAGGCAAAACAATTAGAAGCAGAAGAATTCCACTATGATTTTTCAGCAGAGGTACCTTCTAAATCACCCGAATTTACAGTTGAAAAATCAATCAATGTACCAGAAGATGTAAAAGAAGGTCATTATCACGTAGGTATCACGGTTTTAGATGTTAACGGAAACCAGAACCAACAGTTTATAGAAGTTTTTATTGGCGATGAACACGACCATGAATAGTAAAAAAAGACACTTCGGTGTCTTTTTTGTTTATCTCCGTTTGTGGTAGTTCCTTTCATAAACAGAATAATATATTTAACGGTTCTATAACATACGGGTAACTATAGTTTTTTTTAGTAAAGATAGCTTTGCCTAAACTAATTTTTAAGGTAAAAACTATTAAAATGAAGAATTTTTACATTTTAGCCGCCTCTTTGGTAAGTGCCTTTACATTTGCACAAAACGGGGTGATTTCTGGGAAAGTAATTGACGAAAGCAATAAATTTTCTTTACCCGGAGCTACAATAAAAATCGAAGGTTCAAACCGTTATACCATTTCTAATCAAAACGGCGGTTATGAATTTTTAAGTCTTCCCGAAGGAAATTACACGGTATATGTAGAATATATAGGTTATGTAACAGCTGCACAGGAAGTGGTCGTTACTGCCAACCACACCACAACCACAAACTTTCAGTTAATAGCCGGTTCTGAAGAGTTAGAAGAAATTGTAATTATAGGTGATTTTCTTCGCGGTCAGGCAAAAGCATTAAATCAACAGCGCAACAATGCAAACATCACTAACATTATATCATCTGACCAGGTAGGTCGTTTTCCCGATGCCAATATTGGCGATGCTTTAAAACGTGTACCGGGAATCACTATGCAGAACGATCAGGGTGAGGCCCGAAACATTATTGTTCGTGGTTTATCTCCCGAATTAAACTCGGTAACTTTAAATGGCGACCGCATTCCTTCTGCTGAAGGAGATAACCGAAATGTTCAAATGGATTTGATTCCGTCTGATATGATTTCAACCATCGAAGTAAACAAAACCCTAACTCCGGATATGGATGCCGATGCTATTGGTGGTTCCGTAAACCTTATTACCCGGGCCGTGCCAAACCGCGAGCGTATCTCGGCAACGTTATCGGGTGGTTATGCACCTATACGTGACAAAGGTTTGTACAACGGGGCATTTATTTACGGAAACCGTTTTGTTGATAATAAATTAGGAATCATTGCTTCGGGAACGTGGCAATCACAAAATTTTGGATCAGATAACGTAGAAGCTGTTTGGGATAAAGACGATAACGGGAATCCGTATATAACCGAAATGGATATTCGTAAATACGATGTACAGCGGGTTAGAAGAAGTTTCTCTTTAAGCAGTGATTATGTTTTTAACGAAAATAACAGAATAGATTTAACAGCTATGTACAACTGGCGCGATGACAGAGAAAATCGTTACCGTACACGTTACAGAGATTTAGAGTTGCAAGATGATGGAACTTATGTAGGCGAAATACGCCGTGAAACAAAAGGTGGTATTGACAATAGCCGCAATAAAAATGCCCGTTTAGAAGATCAGCGGGTAATGAACATCTCTTTGCGAGGCGAGCATTTGTTAACGCCTAAATTAGACATGGATTGGTCTGTTTCTTATTCCAAAGCAAGCGAAGACCGCCCTAATGAACGTTATATGGATTTTAGACAGAAAGATGTAACCATGGGACAAAGCACAACAGGAAAAAACGATCCGTTGGTTTATGCTGTTGGTGGCGAAGATCCTAATAATTTTGAACTGGGTTCTATTTCTGAAAACCACGATTATACACAAGAAGAAGAAATCGGAGCCAAGATTAATTTCAGAATCCCTTTATCGGTAATCAATAACGAAAAAGGACGTTTGCGTTTTGGTGCCCGTCTGCGTTTAAAAGACAAAGTACGCGATAACATTTTCTACGAATACGAACCACTAAACGATATGGGAAGCTTGGCAAATGTTCAAAATGTGTTTTGGAGCGGCGACAATTTTAACCAAGGTTCGCAATACGTACCTGGATATTTTGCAAGCAATCAATTGTTAGGTTCGTTAGATTTAGGAAATCCTAATTTATTCGAATCTTCTTTACAACCGGCAGAATTTTTGTCATCGAATTATAAAGCTAAAGAACGTATCACTGCCGGATACTTACGTTGGGATCAGGATTTTAACGAAAAAACATCGTTAATTGCCGGTGTTCGTTTAGAACATACTGCTATTAAATATACCGGAAATTATATTATGGACGAGGAAGATTTAGTAGGAGAAATTAAAAATGAAAACGACTATTTAAACGTACTGCCAAGTGTTACATTAAAACATAAGTTTACTGATAACTTTATTTTACGTGCCGCAGTAACCACAAGTATTGCACGTCCTAATTATTACAACTTGGCACCTTATGTAAATGTAATTCCTGCCGATTCAGAAATTGCCGCGGGTAATCCTAACCTGAAAGCAACCTATGCTACAAATTTCGATGTAATGGCAGAAAATTATTTTGAAAACATTGGTATTGTTTCGGCTGGTGCATTCTACAAAAATTTAGATAACTTTATTTATACGTACAATAACAAAATTTATACGACCGATAATTTCTCAGCTGATTTTCCAACGGTTGCTAACCCAATACCGGCAGGTGAAAACTGGGATTTTACACAGGCAAGAAATGGCGATAAAGTAAGCGTTTATGGTTTTGAGGTGGCTTTTCAACGTCAGTTAGACTTTTTACCAGGTAGTTTCTTTAAAAATCTTGGTTTGTACGCAAATTACACCTATACAAAATCTGACGCAAAAGGTATTACTAACGAAGACGGCGAAGCACGTACCGGTTTAGGCTTGCCACGAACGGCTCCGCATATGCTTAACGGCTCATTGGCTTGGGAAAATAACAAGTTTTCAGCACGTTTATCGGCTAATTACACATCGGCTTATTTAGATGAAATTGGCGGAAACGAATTTGAAGACAGTTATTATGACAAGCAGTTTTTCCTTGATTTTAATATGGCGTATAAATTTATGCCTAACTGGCGCGTGTTCTTTGAAGCAAATAACCTAACAAACCAACCGTTGCGTTATTACCAGGGCGAAACCAACCGCATGAAGCAGTTAGAATATTACCAATCTCGATTTACGTTGGGTATTAAATACGATTTCTAATGAAGTGCAATTATTTTATACCAATAGTTGTTTTATTATTAAGTGTTAATTTTCATTCGTATGGTCAGGAGTGTCCTGATCATACGCTTAATAAAACAATTCATCAGCACCGTGACATTCAGCCTGCAAAAGACGGAATTTCGTTTTTAGCCATTGACGATTTTGGTCGTCACGGATTTTTTATGCAGAAAGAAGCCCTTCCGGGTTTTATGACATTTACCTTAACCAAAAATATTTTGAAAGCTTACGTTATTCAATCAAACAAAGAAGATTTTAAAGTAGTTTATCAAACCGAAATTAAAAAATGAAAAAAGGACTATATCTTTTAGTTATTACAGCTTTAGTAACAGCGTGTAATTCTTCAAAACTGGCACCCATAGCAAAAAATGCACTAAAACCTACTGTTGTAACGCAGCCAACACCGAACGATACCGACGATCCCGCTATTTGGATCAATCACAAAAATCCATCACAATCTTTAATCATCGGAACCGATAAAGAAGAAGCCACAGGTGGTTTATACGCTTATGATTTGCAGGGTAACATTGTAAACAAAGTGTATCCAATGGATCGCCCAAACAATGTTGATATTGCTTACGGATTGATGCTAAACGGTAAAAAAACAGATATTGCCGTAGTTACCGAGCGTAAGAAAGATCAAATCCGCATATTTTCGTTGCCCGATTTAAAACCTGTTGATAATGGCGGAATTGTAGTTTTTGAAGATTCAGAGCAAAAGGATCCCATGGGAATTGCCTTATACACCAATCCTTCGAACGGAAAAACCTATGCAATTGTTGGCAGAAAAGAAGGTGTTTCGGGCGAATATATGTATCAGTACGAATTAATAGATGCTAACGGAACGGTTACTGCAAAGTTGGTTCGTAAATTTGGAAACTATTCAGGCAAAAAAGAAATCGAAGCCATTATGGTTGATAATGAATTGGGATATATTTACTATTCAGACGAAACCGCAGGTATCAGAAAATATTATGCCGATCCTGTGAAAGGAAATGAAGAATTGGTATTTTTCGGTCAGAAAGATTTTAAACGCGACCATGAAGGCATTGCTCTTTATAAAACAAATGCTAATCAGGGCTATATTTTAATATCAGACCAGCAGTCAAACAATTTTGTAGTTTACAAGCGAGAAGGAGAAAATGGGAATGCGAACGATCATAAAATGATTGCTAAAATTCCGTTTTCTACCATAGAATGTGATGGGGCAGATGCTGTTAATTTTAATTTCGGCGGATCATTTACCCACGGAATTTTTGTAGCAATGAGCAACGGCAAAGTTTTTCAGTATTATGACTGGAACATCATTCAGCACGAAATTGATAAACAAAGTAACTAATTTTGTACCCTTAAGATGCTAATTTTTAACAGACAAGACTGATTTTATCAGTCTTGTCTGTTTTTATTTACTTTTCTGTCAAATACTAAAATTTGAAATTATTCGTTTATCTTTGAAAACTAAATTTGAAATTATGAAGTTTTTAAAACAAATAAGCGTGTTTTTTTTATTGGCAACTGCTTTTGTAAGTTGTAATGATGAAGATCCGGATACCGCTGGTCCAACAATTGAAATTACAAATATTTCAGATAATCAAGAATTTAAGTTTGGTGAAGATTTAGTAATGAATTTTATGTTTACCGATCAAACAGGTGTTTATGAATATGCATATGAAATTTATTCTAAAGATTTTTTACCACAAGAATTCAAGGTAAATCAAAAATTATTCGCTCTTGGAGGGTATTTTACCGAAATTAATCAAATTCAGACTGTTATTCTGCCAGAGAAATCACCCACAGAAACGTATGCAGAAGGCGATTATATAATAAAAGTACAAGCATCAGATATTAATCAAAGAGTTTCAACTTATTACAAACCTATTCGGATTGTATATCCTGAAACTCAAGAATAAATTGCACTAATTTTATGAAAAAGATGATTATTCCGTTTGCATTGGCAACATCGGTTCTTTTTATTTCGTGTAAAGACGATGACAATGTAACAGAAACAACAAAATTACCCAAAACCATTACAAGTACTTACAGTAAAATAGATTTTACTTACAGTTCAACCGGGCAACTGGTTAAAGTTGTCGATAAAGATTCTGATACAGAATATACCGAAACTATTTTTACGTATGATAATTCGGGCAAAGTAGTAAAACTTGTAACTATTTACAATGATCCAAGCGGAACTGAAACAGAATCGTACACCATAAGCTATCCTACAGAAAATCAGGCAAAAGTTACTGATGAGGATAATGATTATGTGTTGGTTAATTTTAACGATAAAGGTCAGGTTTTAAACTTTAACGACTTTGATGAAGTGACCACGTTTACATACGATGACCGGGGAAATATTGTGAAAATTGTCGATAAAGACTCAACAATTACAGCAAGTTATAATAACGATAAAGGTATTTTAAGCGGTATTAGTTCAGCAAAATGGATATTGTTGTTAAGTGATTTTGATTTGTTTTATTTCGGATCGAATAACCCTGTTTCAGTAAATTTGGTTTCGCAATATAATGGAAACACGTATACTTCATCAGAAGCTTATTCATATCCCGCCGAACATATTATAAATGGATATCCAACGCGAATGTCGGTCAACTATACCGAAAACGGATCTACCGAAAACGAAGTTTATACAATTACTTATTAGATTTTAAAAAATCATAGAAAACCAACTCCTTTCTTGTTATTGAAGAAAGGAGTTTTATATTTGTACCAAATTATAATTAAATATTTATGAAAAAAATCATTTTATCGGTTTTTGTATTAGCCGGATTAATGTTTACATCTTGTAAAGATGATGACAACAATGGTACTGAAGAAGAAACAGTTGATGTTTCTAAAATGTATTTGCCTTTAAAAATGACAGGTGATGGATATACCACAACCTTCACCTATAATAATAAAGCACAAGTTACTAAAATTGTAGAAAGTGATGGTTCTGAATACAGTTTTACTTATTCTGGAGATCAATTGGTTGAGTTTGTAGAAAAATACAATACAAGTAAAACTACTTATACATTTTCGCAAGAAGGAAACATTATAACGTTAAATGCCGTGAATGAGTATGATGGAGAGACTTCAACTAATACAGGGACATTAGAGGTTGATGAAAAAGGAAATTTAGTAAACGATGGTTATTTTACCTACATTTATGATACTGCAGGTAATAATATAAAAATATTGGTTGATGAAGATAGTGAGGCTATACTTACATTTGATACTAAAAACGGAATTTTTAAAAACCTGAATTTACCAAAATGGGTATCTAACTGGATGCTTTCTTATAATACCTATTTGGTCAATAACGCACTAACTTTTAGTTTTGTTAGTGAAGAGGATCCGGAAGATAATAATTCTGGAACGATGGCTTATGAATACAATACCGATGGCTATCCAGTAAAAGCTTCGTTTTCCAGTACAGATGAATCTGGGACAGAAACCGAAACTGTTATAATAGAATACACAAAAAAGTAATCTTATTATAATTCAGATAATTAAAACTTGCCAACCTCGGCAAGTTTTTTTATTTTGCAGCTTATCAAAACTATTGACATGAAAAAATTAGTTAGCTCTATTTTTATAGCTTCGGTTGTCTCGCAAGCCGTAAATGCCCAAACAAATCAAATGAATTATCCAACAACAAATAAAAAAGAGGTTATTGATGTTTACTTCAATACCAAAATAGCCGATCCTTATCGTTGGCTGGAAGACGACCGATCTGCCGAAACAGCAGCTTGGGTTACTGCCCAAAATAACGTGACTTTTGCTTATTTAGATCAGATTCCGTACCGCAATCAATTAAAAAAACAACTGACAGAAAAATGGAACTACGAAAAAATCGGAGCTCCGTTTGTAGAAGGCGATTTTACTTATTATTATAAAAACGATGGTTTGCAGAACCAGTCGGTTTTGTATCGTAAAAATAAATCGGGTAAAGAAGAAGTTTTTTTAGATCCGAATACCTTTTCTAAAGACGGAACCACTTCGTTAGCCGATGTTTCGTTTACCGAAGATGGAAGTTTGGTTGCGTACGCTATTTCAGAAGGCGGTAGCGACTGGCGTAAAATCATTGTTCTAAATGCAAAAGATAAATCGGTTATTGGTGAAACTTTGGTCGATGTGAAATTTTCAGGAATCAGTTGGTACAAAAACGAAGGTTTCTACTATTCAAGCTACGACAAACCAACCGGATCGGAACTTTCTGCAAAAACCGATGAGCACAAATTGTATTATCATAAATTAGGAACATCGCAAAAAAACGATCAAATTGTTTTTGGTGAAAAATACAAACGTCGTTATGTGAGCGGATATGTTACCAACGATCAAAAATATTTGGTAGTAACAGCAGCAAATGCCACATCGGGAAACGAATTGTACATTCAGGATCTAACTAAAGCAAACAGTCAGATTCAAACCATTGTTACGGGATTTGATAATGATTATTCCATTATTGATTCTAAAGATGGAAAACTTTATATCGAAACAAATTTAAATGCTCCGAATAAAAAATTAATGGCAGTAAAGGCGGCAACATTAGTTAATAAAAGCACATGGGAAGACGTAATTTTGGAAGCAGATAATGTGCTTGATTTATCTAAAGCTGGCGGTTATTTTTTTGCTCATTATATGAAAGATGCTGTTTCGGTGGTTGAACAATTCGATTACTCGGGAAAATTTATTCGTAAAATTCAGTTACCGGGTTTAGGAACAGCAAGTGGTTTCAGTGATAAAAAAAATGCAAAAGATTTGTATTTTTCGTTTACCAACTACATCACGCCGGGTACAATTTATAAAATGAATATAGCTTCAGGAAAATCTGAAATATACCAACAGCCAAAAGTAAAATTCAATCCCGAAGATTACGAATCAAAACAGGTTTTCTATACATCAAAAGATGGTACAAAAGTTCCAATGATGATCACTTATAAAAAAGGGACAAAATTAGACGGAACGAACCCTACGATGTTATATGCTTACGGTGGATTCAATATTTCGTTAACGCCAAGTTTTAGTGTTGCAAATGCGGTTTGGCTGGAAAACGGAGGGGTTTATGCTGTCCCAAATCTGCGTGGAGGCGGTGAATATGGCAAAAAATGGCACGATGCAGGAACAAAACTACAAAAACAAAACGTTTTTGACGATTTCATTGCTGCAGCCGAATATTTAATTAAAGAAGGATATACATCGTCTGAAAAACTGGCAATTCGCGGAGGTTCAAACGGTGGATTGTTAGTTGGTGCAACCATGACACAGCGTCCCGATTTAATGAAAGTAGCTTTACCGGCTGTTGGTGTGTTGGATATGTTGCGTTACCACACATTTACGGCGGGTGCTGGCTGGGCTTACGATTACGGAACGGCAGAAGATTCTAACGAAATGTTCAATTATTTAAAAGGATATTCGCCGGTACATAACGTAAAAGAAGGAGTTTCGTATCCAGCAACAATGGTTACAACAGGCGATCATGACGACCGAGTTGTTCCGGCACACAGTTTTAAATTTGTTGCAGAATTACAAGAGAAAAATGCGGGTAACAACCCCATGTTAATTCGTATTGATGTAAATGCAGGGCACGGCGCAGGAAAATCTGTTCAGCAAACCATTAACGAAAATGCCGATATACAGGCATTCACTCTTTGGAATATGGGTGTTGAGAAGTTGTAAATTTAATATAATAAAACCCAAACACCTGCAAGATATTTATTCTTGTAGGTGTTTATAAAAACATTATGAAAATAAATGAAGTATCTCTAAAATATGCAGCCTATTCTACCTTATATATTGCAGTAGCAATATTAGTATTTTGCTTCCTGCTTTTTGGTGGTCCAAATATAGATATTATAAAAACCCTTTTTTATTGGGTTCCGGTAATAAGTACTTTTTTATCGGGGTATTATATCTTTCCTAAAATAAAAAAAGCGTGGTTGTTAGGTGTTACGCATTATATGCTTGCGCATATTTTTGTATTTCTTTTTTCGAAAGTGGAATCTGATAAGTTTTGGCATATTCGGCAAGCTCCTTATCTGATTTACGGTTGATTTCACTTATTAATGAAAGATAATCCATTTAGTCATCCTCTCAAGATATTGTTCTTTACAAAGCGCCCGCAATCTATTATACTTTGAATTTGTAAATCGTAATGATTATGAATTAGAAAGAAGAGAAGTATATGGCGCAAAAGCCGTTAATTGAATTACAAGATGTTTCATTTCAATATGAATATACAAATGTTTTAAGAGATATATCATTAAGCGTAAGAGAAGGCGATTTTTTAGCGCTACTTGGCCCAAATGGCTCCGGAAAATCGACATTAT
>SMEK01000872.1_pt1 | contig 10187 bp, 10 predicted proteins | sample 2456371 | NCBI WGS metagenome assembly SMEK01 (sample SAMN10132590, study PRJNA489261) | soil metagenome | isolation source: day1 antibiotic-loamy sand soil ammended with composted manure from dairy... | place: USA | collected 2015-04-01
ATTTCCTGTCAATCAACCTTTTTTCCGAAGAAGTTGCGAAAAAAATTCATAAACTTTTAGAAGACGTATAATTGCAAAAAACGCCGCGAATTGTATGCGGCGTTTTTACTTCTTTAGAAAAATTATTGAACAGTATATCCAGCGTCTAATACAACGGCCTGCCCGGTAATTCCCTTTGCTTTTTCGCTCGCTAAAAAGAGTGCATAATCGGCAATCTCCTTTGGATCAAGCAGCCGTTTTTGCGGAATTAACGGGTATAATACTTCATCCAATACTTTTTCCACCGAAATGTTTCTCGTTTTTGCCAAATCTTCAAACTGCCCGCGAACTAATGGAGTATCCACATACCCCGGGCAAAGAGCATTAACCGTAATCCCATATTCCGCCGTTTCAAGGGCAGCAACCTTTGTTAAACCAATCACTCCATGTTTTGCACTGTTATAGGCAGATTTTCCGGCAAAGCCAATGAGCCCATTAATGGATGCAATGTTAATGATGCGGCCAAAGTTTTGCTTTTTCATCACCGGCAAAACATGTTTCATCGCCATAAATGGAGCAACCACCATGACCTTTAACATATATTCAAACTTTTCTACCGGGAAATCTTCAATGGTCGATACATATTGCAGCCCGGCATTGTTAATCAAAATATGTACCGTTCCATAATGTTCAATTGCTTTATTAAGTGCCTCTTTAATATCCGTTTCTTTCGTTACATCACAGACTATTCCGAGGCAGTCGTACCCTTCCTTCTTCCATTTTTCAGCGACATCCATCACACGCTTTTCATCTTTGTCGGTAAAGACAACCTAATGCAACTTTATTTTCGACCATCCCACATCCCCCTTTTTTCTTTTCCAACTTCCATTGTATATTTTTTTAACGGTATGAAAAGTCTAAAGAAAAATTTTTCTGATTTTTTACAAAAAACATTGAACTTTATCATGTATTATTGTACTATTAAAATAGAACACTAATACATTTGTGGTGGTGATCGGATGAAGGCCTTTCTTGGTTTATTGAAAAAGGAGTTTTTAATATCTAGGTCGATTTTTCTTACGTGGCTGGTGTTGTGCACATTGCTTATTGGATTTCAAGTATTGATGGCCATAAGGTATGGCAATTTAATGGATATTGCGCCAACATTTTTACTTTTATTTCCCTTCCATCTTTTGTTCATGCCACTATTGTTTTGGATTATGCTTCGGGTGGAAGGAACGACCCAGTTATGGCTGTTTAATCCGAATTCAAGCTTTACCTTAGTTAGCGCAAAACTATTGACGGTTATATTACTCATCCTCTTTTCTTTAATTTTTAACATTTTAATGGGAGTAATGATTTTCCTTTTTGCCACGGACAACGGATTTCTTTCTTATTTTCTCTCTATTGATACGGCAAAAATAATCATTATTATCTTGTTGTCTGGTCTTTATTACTCATTTTGGGTGCTTTTCCTTTGGACGGTTTATCATTCGCTAGCCCACGTCCCGGTAATTAAAAATTTCCGCGGGCTCATCATTGCTGGAATCCTTATTGGTTTTAACTTGTTTGAAACCTATCTTTTTCACCATAATGAATTTGTGAAAAATTTTGTTAACAATTCACCAACCATTTTTGGCGTCAATAAACCCTATGAAAGCGAACCTGGACTTTTCATTGGTTACCATTTCGATGCGGTCCCCCTCGTTTTACTTCTATACGATGGTTTGCTAATGGCACTATTATTTTTCATAAGCAATCGACTTTTAGACAAGAAAGTGGAGGCTGGAAATGTCAAAGGAATATGAAGCATCAAAACCTATCTACTGGCAAATTGCAGAACAAATTTTCAAACAAATCATTCGGGGGGAAATTCGACCGGGAGATAAACTTCCATCTGTTCGAGAAATGGCGGTTCTTTCGGGAGTAAACCCGAATACAATCCAAAGAACTTATTCGGAATTGGAAAGGATGGGAATTGTGGAAACACGGCGGGGCCAAGGCACCTTTATTGTGAGCCGGGATGAGATTCGCGGTGAACTATGTAAAAAAATGGAAAAAGATATAGTTAGCCATTTTGTTCAAAGTATGGCTGAACTTGGTTTTACAAAAGATGAAATGATTAAAAGTGTTCAAGATTATTTTCGGGAAGGGGAAATATAATGACGGTCATCCTAAAGGATGTTTCAAAAAAGTATGGATCGGATTATTCATTAAAAAATGTGAATTTGGAATTTCATAAAGGAAAAATTTACGGTCTTTTAGGGCCTAATGGTAGCGGCAAGTCAACGACGTTAAAGTTAATCAGTGGCCTTGTGTTTCCTAACAGCGGCACGATTACCGTTTTTGGTGAGCCAGTTACCCGAAAAATTTCCTCGGTTGTCAGTTATCTCTCAGAGTTGGATATGTTCTATGATTCCTTTACCGTCGGACAAATGATTTCATTCTATGAATCCCAATTTCCTGATTTTAATATGGATAAGGCAAAACAAATGTTGCGGGATATGAATTTATCTGAGACGAAAAAAATCAAACAGCTTTCTAAGGGGAATCGTGGGAGATTAAAACTCGTATTAGCTCTTTCCAGAGATGCTAAAGTACTCCTCCTTGATGAACCGTTTTCCGGTCTTGATCCCCTCGTTAGGGATTCTATTGTTAAAAGCCTGTTAAACTATATTAATTTTGACGAACAAATTGTCATTATCGCCACCCATGAAATCGATGAAATGGAATTGTTGCTGGATGAAGTAATGGCAATATACGATGGTTCCATCGTAGGTCATAAACATGTTGAGAGTTTGCGGGAAGAACAAGGACTATCCGTTATAGATTGGTTTAAAAAACGAATTCGAGAAGTAGAAGGAATTGTTTAACGATAAAACTCGTGCAACTGTGCCTTCTTAAGAAAAATGACCGGGGGTTCAAATTCGTAAAGATTGATTTTCCTATTTTTAATCGATAGATTGAAAGAAAGAAGATCGCTTACTCGAAAGGAAGAGAAATTTGAGAAAAACAAATGCCGCAAATAATCCCCTTACTTCAACATCATTAGAATTTAACCCCCGAATCCTTTATGCAACAGGAAGTGCTCATTTTTTTAATGATTTAGTGACAACTGGAATGATTCCGGCTCTTGTTGTTTTATATAAAGAAGCTTTTCAATTAAACTATACAGAAGCAACGGCCATCGTCCTTGTCAGTTACTTAACTTCTTCCGTTATGCAGCCCCTTTTTGGGATATGGACGGATCGAAAACCGAAGTCATGGTTCATTAGCCTAGGGTTATTCCTTTCTGTGAGCGGATTAGCTCTTACAGCTATTGCTCCAACTTACTCGTGGCTTCTATTTTTTATTGCCTTATCCGGAATTGGATCAGGCATGTTCCATCCGGAAGCGAGCCGGGCGGCCCATTTAGCGGCAGGCAATCGTAAGGGGACTGCACAAGCTATTTTCCAGGTCGGTGGTAATGCCGGTCAAGCCTTCGGTCCGTTAATGCTTCCGCTTTTTATTATTTCGACAGGAATTGATGGACTCTTATGGTTTTTGCCTGTTGCACTTTTCACGTTGCTCTTAACAGTGCCTTTATTGAGGTGGCTCAAGGTAAAAGTAGGAGAAAAAGGAGCAAAGAAAGTTTTTGCCGGAAAAAATTATCCCGGTTATGCAACGATTCTTCTTATAATCATCGTGTTACGTTCCTGGTGTCAAGTGGGTGTCGTTATCTTCCTCCCTTTTTATTACAACCATTTGAGTTTGGAAACAAGTGAATTATTAAATTTTATTTTTGTTGGTAGCGGTGCCCTTGGTACCTTTATTGGGGGGGTTCTTTCTGATCGCATTGGAATGAAGCGGTTACTTGTTCTTTCGATGATGATTGCAACACCCTTTGCCCTTCTCCTTCCCTATGTAAATGGAGTTTTGGCAGTATTCGTCCTGCTTATTTTTGGCTTTACCGTTTTATCCTCCTTTTCGATTACGGTTGTTTATATGCAGCAATTATTGCCAAAAAACGTTGCGATGGCGTCAGGACTAACCATCGGTTTTGGAGTTGGAGCAGGTGGAATTGGTGCAGTATTTATGGGCGGTTTATCAGACCTTTTTAGTGTCGAGTTAGTCTTTACAATTTTATCCCTTCTCCCCCTCCTTGGCGGCATTTTAGCTATCTTTTTACCGAGCAGAGAAAAATTGCAAAAACCCGCTTTACCAAATTAAATAAACCAAAAGTAAAACGGCTTTTGACCCTTTTTAAGGTCAAAAAGCCGTTTTTTATAATGGCAACTTATCGGTATTGGCTGACAATTTTATAATATTCTCTTGACGTGAGCCTGTAAATGATTGCATAAATGGCGGCAAATATAAGAATCGTCGCTCCGGTACAAAGAGCAAATAAACCGACATCGGTAAGATTAAATAAGACAAGGAGTTTTGTTATAACTTTAAAGGCAAAAGCGATATGGATAACCGCCGTCAAAAGCGGAAGGAAAAATACCATGAGAACCTGACTTTTAATCGATTTTTTAATCTCATCTTTGCTTAAACCAACCTTTTGCATAATTTCAAACCGCTTTTTATCATCAAAGCCTTCGGAGATTTGTTTGTAGTAAATAATTAACACTGTCGCCATTAAAAATAGGAAACCGAGGAATATCCCTAGGAAAAATAGCCCTCCATATACGGAGTAAAACGATTCCCGAGACTCTTCCAATCCTTCGACAGAACCGTCGTAGGAATCATTAATCCTCTTGGACAACGCATAGGTTAATGCAATTTCCTTCTCGCTATCGGCATTCACATCAACCCCGTAATAATAGGACAGTTCCTTCATTTCTGGGTCTACCCTTTTTATAACCTCTTCGTCTTTTAAAACGATAAAGTAAGCATTAGTAGCAAGTGCCGAAGCTTCACCGATGTTTGGTAAATCTTCTAATTCTTCCTTAATTGTAAAGGTTTTATCAATAAAGGCAACGGTATCTTTTATTCGATCACCCCTATAGGTGTATAGAAGGGCTTCATCCTCTTCAAGGGATATTGTCTTGTTTCCCAATGCATTATAATCCTCAAGCGGCATAATCCATACAATCGAAAAGTCTGATAAATTTTTAGCATCCTTCGAATCTGTAAAGGTATTCCCCTTTTTAACAGCAGCAAAACTATGAAAGCGATATTGAACGGAATTCCCCAATTGTATTCCCTGTTTTTCCGCTTCTTCCTGAATGATGGCTTGAATCGATTCGGTCTCCGCTTCCACTAAGTTGTTTATAATCACAGAAATATCTTTTGGATAACGGTTCTTCAGCAATCCTTCCATTCCGACATATAATGAAACGGTCGTTGATAAAGTAACTAGAACCATTGTTGAAAGAATCGCGATATTCGCCAGCCCGACCGCATTTTGCTTCATCCGGTAAATCATCCCGGACACGTTAATAAAGTTTTCAGTTTTATAGTAAAAGTTTTTTTTCTTCCGTAACAGTTTTAATATAGCGATCGACCCTGCCGTAAATAAAGCATAGGTCCCTACCATTACTAGTAGAACCGCTAGGAAAAACTTTTCCTGAGCTGCAAGCGGCGATTCGGTCACTAATGCAATATAGTAGCCATACCCCAATGTCCCGAAACCAATGAGGGCAAGAAGCCATCTAGTTTTCGGCTCCCGTTCCCCTACCTGGCCACCTTTTAATAGTTCCACAGGTTTTGCCAAATGGATATGCCGGATGTTGTTAAGAAAGCAAAGGAAAAATAAAATCCCAAATAAAATCGCCGTGTTGATGACAGATTCAACTGAGATATTATAAGGAAGGGGAACGGCAAAATTTAATAAATTTTGTAACAAGAGAAACATAAGTTTGCTTACGACCATGCCAGTTACAAGACCAACAGCAATACTGAAAACTCCGACAGAAAATGCCTCTAAAAAAATGACCCTCGCAATATGTTTTTTCTCCATCCCAAGAATGTTAAACAAACCAAATTCCTTTTTCCGCTGCTTGATTAAAAAGCTATTTGTGTAAAAAAGAAATATGAAGGAAAATACTGCGATAATCCCGGTTCCTAAGTGAAGCATTGTGATTAATGAATCTCCGCCGGACATACTTTTAAAACCAGGATTTCTAGCGAGAAAATGCATGATGTAATACATCGCAATCGTTCCGATGCTAGCTAAAATAAAGGGCACGTACGTTTTCCGGTTTTTCTCGATATTGGTCAGAGCCAAGCGTCCGTAGAAAAATTTATTCATAGCTGGCACCGCCCGTTGCAAGAATATTTAATGTGTCGGAAATTTTTTGGTACATCTTTTCGTTTGTTAATGAACCTTTATAGATTTGGTGAAAAATATTCCCGTCTTTAATAAACATAACCCGGCTCGCATAACTGGCAGCCTTTGTACTATGAGTTACCATCAAGATGGTTTGCCCCTCTTGATTAATTTGGGAAAACACATCAAGAAGTTCCGCAGAGGTTCTAGAATCAAGGGCTCCGGTCGGTTCATCAGCTAAAATGAGCATCGGATTTGTAATTAATGCCCGGGCAATTGCCACTCGTTGTTTTTGCCCTCCAGAAATTTCATAGGGAAATTTATTTAAAATATTTTTGATCCGTAATTTTTCCGCGAGCGGCATTAAACGGGCATTCATCTCCTTATAACTTTTCCTTGATAAAACAAGGGGTAAGAAAATATTGTCCTTGTTGCTAAACGTATCTAGCAAGTTAAAATCTTGAAACACGAAACCTAAATGCTGTCTGCGGAAAGCCGAAATTTCCTTTTCTCGGATGGAACCAAGATCTTTTCCGTTTAAATAGACCTTGCCACTGGACGGTTTATCGAGGGCAGCCAAAATATTTAAAAGGGTTGTTTTTCCCGATCCGGATTCCCCCATGATAGCAACAAACTCGCCTTTTTCAACGGTAAAAGTGACATTCGATAGAGCCTGGACATGATTCGTCCCAAAACGGGATGTGTACACTTTTTTAACATTTTCTACTTTTAGTAATGACATGAAAATCCCTCCAAACCTTTGGTATGTCCAGTATAACAAGGGGGAAAAGGGCTCCAACATAACCTTTGCTTACATTTAAACATGGAAACTAACAATTTTGTAAGAAAAGAAAAACAAGACGGAAATACCTTGTCCGTCTCCCATTATTCCATCAACATTTCTTCAGTTTTTAAATCAAGAATAACCTTTGTCCCTTTCCCCACCGTCGAATGAATGGAAATCCGGTGGGATAATTGGTCCAAAATTTTTTTACATAAATATAAACCGATGCCAGAAGATTGGCTGTCGATTCGGCCATTGTACCCGGTAAACCCCTTTTCAAACACTCGGGGCAAGTCCTCTTCCCGAATTCCGATACCGGTATCTTCAATGACAAGATGTTTTTCCTCCGCTGGCGATTCCATGTAAATGGAAATAGACCCTTTCTTCGTATATTTCAGTGCATTTGATAATATTTGCTCAATAACAAATTGCAGCCATTTTGCATCGGTTAAAACTGTTGCTCCTGTTTCCTCATAATTTAGAGGAATATTTTTATAGATGAAAATTTTTGCGTTTTTCCGGATCGCCTTTTTTAATATATCATCTAATGAGTGGCGCTTTATAACAAGGTCGTTAGCCATTTGATCAAAGCGGACATATTGCAAAATAAACTCCACATTTTTTTCAATTTTGTACAATTCCATTTCCAAATCCCGCTTTTGTTCATTATTCCCAGCTTGTAGAAGTAATCGCATTGCGGCAATTGGTGTTTTAATTTGATGGGTCCATTGCGTAAAATAATCAATTAAATCTATTTCTTTGTTTTCTGCCTTTAGGGCCATCACTTTTTGCTGTTTAAACAAAATTTTTATGAGCTCTTGATATTTTTCTTCAAAGATATTTTGGGGAAATGGTAACCCATCGACATCAACAGTTATCGATTTTTTCAAAGATTCCAGTCGATTCAAGTGTCTTACAAACCGTACAAAATCGAAAACAAAAACAACCGCACAAATATAGAACCATAATAGAAAACCGTAGCCAATGGCATCTAATGGTAAGTGATTAAGTAAAAAAATGATAAAAAAACTTAAATGAAAGGCAATAAACAGGACAAATAATTTCCACCTATGTTTTGCATAATAGACAAGCAAATGTCTTTTTTTCATATCAATCCACCAAATATCCAATCCCTTTTTTCGTTTTAATAAAATCAATCAAATTGATGGTCTCCAATTTTTTCCGAAGCCGATTTACATTAACGGTCAAAGTATTATCATCAATAAAACTGTCGGTGGCCCAAAGTCGGTTCATCAAATCATCCCTTGATACGGTTTTTCCTTTATTTTCAAGAAGAATATGTAAAATTTTTAATTCATTTTTCGTCAAATCTACTGTTTGTCCATTGTAATGGAGGGTGCCGTCACTTGTATTCAATACGGCCCCACGATGTTCTAGCAAATAACTTGTTCCGGTAAAATCATAGGCGCGTCGGAGCAATGCCTGAACTTTCGAAGTCAACACATTTAAATCAAAAGGTTTGGCAATAAAATCATCGCCGCCCATATTGATGGCCATGACGATGTTCATATTATCAGCAGCCGAGGAAATAAAGATGATCGGCACCTTTGAAACTTTCCGAATTTCACTGCATAGAGTAAAACCGTTAATATATGGGAGCTTTATATCTAGCAACACCAGTTGGGGATTAAAGGAAGCAAATTGAGCCATAACATTTTCGAAGTCTGTTACATATTCCACATGGTACCCCCAGGACTGGAGATGATCTTTCATCGTTTTCGCAATTACCATGTCATCCTCAATAATGAGAATTTTATACATAATTCCCACCCTTTTTCAAAACAATCGGTAATTTTCTCACTTTAATTATAACAATTTTCTAAAACGAACATTTCTTACAGACTTTAAATTTTTGATGTTGATAACTAACCAGCACCATTTGGTAAACAACCTTTTTACAAAAAAAGGACTTTTGCAAGTCCGTTTCGTTTCTTAAAAACTATTTTTCTCTTCCAAATAAGTAATTTTTCCTTCTAAGATGGCTGTAAGGGCACCGGTTTTTGTCACAGTCAAAGCCCCAAGCTTTAAAGCCTTCTTCGTATATTGAAACAGCTTTTCCTCCGTATCAGGAAAACCGCCATCATGGATTTGTTCTAGCAGCGCAGCCATAAAGATGTCGCCAGCTCCAGTCGTATCAATTGCCTTTACCGATTTGCCGGGAAGAACCATTTTTCTTTCCCTGGACACTGCCACTGCCCCTTCTTCCCCTAAACTAACCCAAAGGTAAGGAATTTTGTATTTCTTAATATCCTGTAAACATGCGTCCAGACTCTCTTTTTCTGTCAAGAAAAAAAGTTCCTCTTTTGATAACTTTAAAATATCCGCTTTTGGCAAGAATTCAAGTACCGTCTTTCTGCACTCTTCGGCACTTTTCCATCTTTTTAAACGAATATTTGGATCAAAGGCAGTTATACAATTGTGTCTCTTTGCAAGCTGGAGCGCTTCCTTAGTGGTCGCAAATGCCTTTGGATGAAACAACGTACCCGACCCGAAATAAAAAATCGCTGCATCTTGAAAAAGTTTTTCTTTCAATTCGCATCTTTCCAAATATTCATCCTCTGACTCGTTTACATAGGAGTGAAAATGGCGATTTCCAGTCTCATCAAGATGGACGTATACCCTAGAAATCTGCTTTTTCTCGGATTGCCTCACAAAATCGAGATTTATTTTTTGCTCCTCAAGAAAGGTTTTGATCCATTTGCTTTTTAAATCAGTTCCTAATTTTGTTAAATAATATACCGGGTTTGCACCTAATTTTCTTACAGCCACTGCAACATTTAATGTTGTCCCTCCGGGGAAAATCCGGAATTTCTGATTGGATGAATCGGTGGCAATATAGTCTAAGAAGGCATCCCCAAACGAAACTACACCCTTTTTCATTTCCTAACCCTTTCCTGCTTTTAAAATAGGCCAATATAACTTTCTTTAACTACTCTAAACAAGATTTCTTTAAAGTTCCGCATTCTCTTTACTTACAATCCCTTTACAGAACTGAAGAAGCTCTTCTTCCTCTTCCTCATCTAAAGCAAAATCCAAATATTTTTCTGTTGATTTTTCATAAATGTGATATTGGGTAATCCACGATTTTTCGCCTTGAACGGCTAAAATCAACCGGATATATAGCCCGTTTTCGGAATACATTTCATCTTC